>ENA-OQCE01000606-OQCE01000606.1-human-gut-metagenome-genome-assembly--contig:-NODE-606-length-17055-cov-1.999173_pt1 | contig 17055 bp, 24 predicted proteins | sample MGYA00242495_ERZ504572 | MGnify/ENA primary metagenome ERZ504572 (study PRJEB26092, sample SAMD00036228) | human gut metagenome | host: Homo sapiens | study: EMG produced TPA metagenomics assembly of...
GTGCGGTTGAGCTATAATCTGAAGAAGGCGGGATTCCTGCGCTACCGGTTCAACATCAGTCCTGCCATACCGTCGCTCGGCTCGCTGACTGATGTGGAGCAAGCGATGGACACGATACAGATAGTCCGCGGCAACCCGTTGCTGAAAACGTATCAACAGTTCACGAACTCCTTGTCTTACAGCTATTCGAAGAAACAGTTCAACGCCAATCTGAGTGTGCGCCACCAGTATTATGACAATCCCATCATGGAAAGCATCTTCGTGGAGGACGGCAAACTGATACTGAAAGATGAAAACCAGCGGTCGTTCCAAAGCCTGAATGCGGAACTGATGGTCGGCATTAACGGCGCTACGCTGTTCGGGCTGAAGGATTTCCTGACGCTTTATGCTTCGGGAGGATATACGCGCAGTTGGTCGGAAGGCCTGAACTATAGCCATATGTACGATGAATTCTATTACAGCGTGATGGCGCAAGTGCAATATAAAGACTTCTCGCTGCTCGGGCAGTTCCGGAAAGTGCAGAACAATTTCTTCGGCGAAACCATCAAGAAGAACGAAAACCAGACGGCATTCATGGCAATGTACACCCGACGTAACCTTCAAGCAGGAATCGGTATTATGTTTCCTTTCACCAATAACTATAAGGTGGGAAAAGAAAGAATCAGTGAAGTGGCTCCTTTCCGTTCCGAAACATTCGTCAGGGAGACGGGACAGATGGTCGTACTGCGCATGGGCTATACATTCGAGTTCGGACGCAAGCACAAGGCAGGCAACAAGGGGCTGAACAACAGTGATACGGACAGCGGCATCATTAATATGCAGCGATAACCCATTTCCTCTATGAAGAGGAAGCCCAACGGAGAGTGACGGAATTATACGTTATTTTGCTTCATGTATGATTAATTACCTAACCGCCACCTCTCCTGCGGGTATCTCTGTTTAGCGGATGATGGTCACCGTACCTTCCTTCACCTTTTTCTCCTTCACCGGAGCATCGGCGGGAGCATATCCCAGGGCTGCGCAGCCATATACCTTATGGCTCTCGGGTACACCCAGCTTTGTCAAGAAAGCGCGGACATCGGGGTCGTCGCAGGTCTGCCCCAACTGGTTAATCCAGCAGGAACCGATGCCGAGGGACTTGGCTGCAAGGAAAATGTTCTCCAAGGCGCAGGCACAATCCATACCGGCCCACCACTTGTCCGGCTCATTGGAGACAATGACCAACGTGGGGGCATGATAGTAGCAACAATAAGTCTGGCTGTGTCCACGCTCCCGTGTATGGAGGTCGTCATTCTTGGCAAAGACACCTTTGATTTTATCGTTCAGCTCTTCCAGCACCTCCTTATTCTGGATGGCGGTAAAGTGCCACGTCTCCAAATGCATACCACTGGGAGCATAGGTAGCCGCCTCAAGGATAAGGTTCAAATCTTCTGCGGAAACTTGCTGTTCCGTATAGGCACGGACGCTGCGGCGTGTCTTGATGGTTTGTAATGTCTCGTTCATTTATTTATTGAGATTGATAGTTGATAATGCACATCAGTACGTGTTCAGTGGGGCTGTTTCACCGTTTCACCAGCCCAATCTTTACATTCAGCTTGAAGTACCAGACGCCGTTCTCGCGCTCCAAGAAGCCGTATTTATCTTTCTCTACGGCACCTTTCTCCAAACGCGTGTTCTGATAAAGGAAGTCTGCAAAGACTTGCGGACGGGATTTGTGGTAGCAGAGTATCTGCCCGTTGCCGTCCGTCAGGAAGATACCTTCGACGGCAGAGTCCGTACCGTTATAAATTTTGGCAGGACGCATGCCGAGGGCAAGCGCCAGCAAGAACTGCTTCATCTTGAACTCGTAGAAGCGGTGCTTGTTTATCAACTCGTCCTTTATCTTCAACGGATTCATCTCCTTGATGCGCTCCGTCAATTCGCTGATGCGGGTGATACCGTCCAAGTGCATCAAGCGCACCATCTCGGCAAGCATGCGAGGGAAGTGGAGGTCTATCATCAGCAAGTTGCAACGGAACACGCGGTCGGCAACGTCGGCATACTTCAGCACGCCACCCAGTCGCTCAATCATCATCATGCGTTCTGCCACTTCCGTAGGAGATTCCGGCAGGGCATTCACCTTGTTCACCATGGGCACGGCAAACTTGACACCGCTTTGCTCCAGCTTCAGATTCGCCGTGCGCCCTCCGTCCAGCAACGGATTCATCGGGGCGAGACGACAACGGACATTGAAGCCCGTCAGAGGTGCTTCGGGATGCCAGAAGGCAACGGAGAAGTCGGTACGGTCCTCCGTCTTTGCTTCCAGGTCGAAGATGTTGACAGCATCCAAAAAGGCTTCCAACCTTCGGACACTTCCACTTCCTCGCCCGAAACGTTCTTCAACAGATGCAGAACCAACTCTGCCGCATCACCAAAGTCTTCGCGGGGGAAACACAGTTCCTCCTTCTCGCCCGGAACAAACGAACCGTCCTTCCCGGTAGTTCCGCTGACAATGCGCACTTCCTGCGCTTCGATATAGTAACGGCGCGTACCGTCATGCTCTTCCCTCTGTATCAAGGCAACGGGCCAGCGCAGAGTTTCGTCTTTTTCAGCTTTCGGTGTACCCAATGACACGGCTCCATCCGCCAGCAGGCGAAAGAAGGTGTAGAGCTCACCCAGTTCTCTTTTTGTTGCACTAAATGCCATAAATTTTCTTTTGTTTAAAGGAGGGAGTCAGCCTTTCATAAGGAGTGATGCCGTTTCCGCAAAGAAAACAGTCTGTTCCGAAGGACAAAACAACTTGTTCCGTTAAAGGAAACGAACAATTTCCCTATTAAAAGGGGCTCTTATCCCATTTGTTGTATTATTCAAACCTTAATGTTTCTACTTTCTCCAACCGTGCCCGCAACTTCGGCATCATGGACTGACGGATGCGGAGCGTCATACGGCAGTCCATATCATACGACTGTTCCAGAATTTCCGGCTCCTCCTCCTTCACCACCCGCATCACATCGTTCATGAAGGGGTATTCGAAGAGAAAAGTCACTGCCTCATCTACCGTCTTTTCAATGATGGTGCAGCGGCAATGGCTTCGGCAGCGGCAGCCTTATAGCTACAATCAGTCCGCTCGTACCCAATTTGATACCGCCGAAGTAGCGCACTACGATGACGAGAATATCCGTCAGTTCGTTGGAATTGATTTGTCCCAGAATCGGCTTGCCTGCCGTGCCCGAAGGCTCCCCGTTGTCGTTGGCACGGAAGTCCTTCCGCTCATGGCCCAGCATGTAGGCGTAGCACACGTGGCGGGCGTCGTAGTATTTCTTCTGGTAAGTTTCCAGATGCGCCTTCACCTCCTCTACTGTACGCACCGGCAGGGCGATGGCAATGAACTTGCTGCGCTTTTCAGTGTAAATGCCCTCGGAAAGGGCAACGATGGTTTTATACGTATCTTCGTTCATGCTGCAAAGATAATGCAAACTGAAGACAGAACTTTCATGCTTGCATGAAAAAGAAATGAAATTTTGTATATACCTTTGCAATTGTACAACTTGTCATCCGAAGCATGACGAAACTATAAAAAACGTATTTATGAAAAAGATAGTAATTGCCCTTGATTCCTTTAAAGCTGCCTCACCTCGACAGAAGCAGGAGAAGCTGCCGCCCAAGGGGTACATGCCGCATGTCCCGAATGCCAGACCATCGTGCTCCCCGTGGCCGACGGTGGAGAAGGCATGCTCGACGTCCTACTTGCAGCCAGTAACGGAAAACGTATCACCGTCCGTGCCCACGACCCGTTGATGCAACCATGCGATGCCAGTTACGGCATCTCCGGAGACGGCAATACCGCATTCGTAGAAATGGCTGCCATCAGCGGCCTGCCACTGGTTCCTGCCGACAAAAGGAATCCGATGAAAACCACCACCTTCGGAACGGGCGAACTGATACACGATGCCTTGGAACGGGGATGCCTCCGTTTCGTCATCGGACTTGGAGGGAGCGCCACGAACGATGCCGGTCTGGGAATGCTGCAAGCATTGGGATTCCGTTTCTTCGATAAAGAAGGACACGAAGTGGGAAGCATGGAAAAAGGCATCGCCCTATGCGGTGCCCTTCTATCGGAAATCAGCTCCATAGACAGCTCTTCTGCCATCCCGCACTGAAAAAGGCATGTTTCACGACGGCGTGTGATATACGCAATCCTTTCTTCGGTCCCAATGGAGCAGCCCACGTATTCGCTCCCCAAAAAGGAGCAGACGCGGATATGGTGAAGGAACTGGATATTGCCATGCAGCATCTTTCGGACGTCATATTCCACACTACCGGCAAAGACGTATCCTTGCATCCCGGTGCCGGTGCGGCAGGTGGTATGGGGGGCGGTCTCCACGCATTTCTGGATGCACAGTTGAAACCCGGCATAGAGCTTCTTTTGGAAACTCTGAACTTTGCAGAAAAGATTAAGGATGCCGACCTCATCATCACCGGAGAAGGGAAATCGGACCGGCAGACTCTCATGGGGAAAGTGCCTTCGGGCATCTTGCAGGAAGCAAGAAGGCAACATATTCCCGTCATCCTGCTGGCAGGAGCGATAGAGGATGCGGGATACTGAATGCAGCCGGATTCCGGGGCGTATTCTCCATTACCCCCTCTCCCGTCTCTTTGGAGCAGGCCATGCAGCCTGAATTTGCTCAAGAAAATATCCGAAGGACAGTGGAGCAAATTTGCCGGATTTTCTTTTAACTCCCTCTAACTCTTTTAACATACCGATAGCACCAGATACCGACCACGTCGCAATCAGCCAGCCGATGGGAATGGACACCAGATGCCCGCTCACCCCAACCTCAGGTATCGAAGACAAGCCAGTAAGAAAGAACGACACGGGTGCCCAGCGACAGCACGGTCAGCACAACAGACATGCCCGGCATACGGATGGCTCGGTAGTATCCGTACAGCAAAAACAAGATGCCGATGCCACAGTAGAAAGCACCTTCGATGCGTAGGTACGCCACTCCCACCGCAATAATCTCCGTTTCGTCCGGACGGACAAAGATAAGCATCAACGGTTTGGCAAAGATGAAAACCAATACGGACACAAGGAGCGAAAAAACAACAGTCGTGACAAATGCACTGCGAACACCCCGGTGGATACGGTCGTAACGTGCTGCCCCAAAGTTCTGTGCAATGAAGGTGGAAAAGGCGTTCCCAAATTCCTGCACGGGCATATAGGCGAAAGAGTCAATCTTCACAGCTGCCGCAAAAGCTGCCATTACCGCTGTTCCAAAGCTGTTGACAAGCCCCTGTACCATCAGGATTCCCAGATTCATCACCGACTGTTGGATGCAAGTCAGTGTAGAGAAGGAAGCTATTTCCTTCAAGCAAGTACGGTCAAAACATATGTCTTCATGATGCCATCGCAGTTCCGGACGCCTTCTGTAAGTATAAATGATGATGCCCAGAGCAGCTACTCCTTGAGCGAGGACAGTGGCCGAAGCCGCACCCTGAATCCCCCAATCCAGTTGTAGGATAAAAAACAAGTCGAGCGCTATATTCAGAACGACAGAAACTGCCAGAAACCAAAGCGGAGTGACAGAATCCCCTACTGCACGCAGCAGAGATGCGTAGAAGTTATAGATAAAGGTGAAAACTATACCGCAGAAGATTATCCACAAGTAGCTGCGCATCATGCCGTATATGTCTTGCGGAACCTGCAACAGCCGGAGAATAGGATTGAGCCAGATAAAAACGGCTACATTCAGTATCAGTGTCACGATACCTATCAGTACAAACGAACTGAATATGCTACGACGCAGTGCTACATAGTTTCCGGCGCCATAATGTAGGGAGAATACGGTACCACTGCCCATCGCCAGTCCCAGCAAAACGGATATCAGGAAAACCATCAATGTGTATGCCGAACCGACCGCCGCCAACGCCCCTGCACCAATGCATTGGCCTACAATGAGCGTATCTGCAATGTTGTAGCATTGCTGCAAAAAAAGACCCTACCATCATGGGTAGGGTAAAATGTAATAAAGTACCGGTTATGCCTCCTTGTGTGAGGTCTCCTTTCCGTAGCATCCTGCTTTTGTTTTTAAGAGTTTCATTTCCGGGTACAAAGATACAAAACCCTCCAACAAATCATCTGGACTCGACGAAGAAAGAGGCATGTAATAAAAAAAGCAGAGGGTTAACCTCTGCTCTCCATACTGTTTTTGTCAGGATTCAGAATCTTTACGACCTGACGAACATCTCTCTTGTCTGCATTACCGTAAAGGCCAATCTGTTGTCCGGGTACTGTTCCCTTTTCATGTTCTGCCTGGGACAATGCTACTTTCGGGTCAATATGCCCTGCTTTCTTATCTATATTCATACCTATTGAGTTTTTCTAAATTCTTATATGAGAACAAGATAAAAAAGCAAATTGTTCAGCAGTGTCACGAGATATTTAGTAATTCCACTTCAAATATCAGTGTGGAATACGCCGGAATGGGTCCACTGGTACGTGTACCGTATCCCATGGTGTAAGGGATATATACAATCCAACGACTTCCGGGATGCATTCGTAGCAAGCAATCTGCCAGCCCTCAATCACTTCATTCAGACGAAAAGCCTCCGGACAATTCCGTTTCCACGAATTATCGAACTCACGCCCATTGATAAGAGTGCCTTTATAATGCACAGATACTACACTGTTGAGACGTGGTGTCGGACCGTCTCTGCCTTCCTCCAATACCCGATAAAGTATGCCGCAAGGCAATTCCTTGATTCCTTCTGCCGTACGCAATTGCTCCAGAAACTGTTCGTTCTGCAATTTATATTCTTCTTTTCTACTCATATTGACTTTTTCAATACTTTACAATAATTTGTGCACTGCTTTCTTGCAGTTCCGCATATCCTTTTCCGTCAGCTCAGGATGCTTCTTAGTACCTCCCCTCTCAATGGTTTTCACAATCTTGAAACCACTCCATTTCAGAATCTCCCTGAAAGCTTTCACCACACCGTGCGTCTGATTATAGAGAATATTGAAAGGATAAGGGGTAGTACAAGTGCTTACCACAATCGCTTTCTTGCCCTTATGAAGCGGAAGGGGCATTCCCCAGGAGTTCTCTCCCATCATACCGTAAACCATACGGTCGAAAAGCACTTTCACTTCTCCCGGCATGTTTCCCCAATAGCAAGGGGCACCGATTATCACTGCATCGGCTTCTTTCATAGACTGCAACACTCTCTGTGCGCCATCCTCGGGCAAACAACACTTCAATGAACTGCGGCACTTCATGCAACCGATGCAGGGATGCACCTGCAACCGCGGAACGTCTATATAAACAGTCTCAGCTCCGCAACCTTCAAGTTCCCGCTTCATCAGCTCCAACATTTTCGATATGTTGCCATGACGGCGAGGACTGCGTTAAGAATCAATACCTTCATTGTATACTCTCAATTTTTCGGCAAAGGTCGGCATTTTCTACATAATAACCTTACTTATTATTCTGTTTTAATCCGAAAAAAACAGGGATGTCTTTTAGTGGAAGACATCCCCGTTTCAGTTTATATCAATTCATTTAGTCCAGTTTATGAATCACCAGTCCCGAACGCAACTTCGGCTCAAACCAAGTTGTCTTGGGAGGCATGATGTTGCCCGTATCGGCAATATCCATCAGTTGCTTCATGGAAACGGGATAGAGGGCCAATGCCACTTTCATCTCACCGCTGTCCACCCGCTTCTTCAACTCTCCCAAACCACGGATGCCACCTACAAAGTCGATACGCTTATCGGAACGGAGGTCTTTGATGCCAAGCACTTCATCCAGTATCAGATTAGAGGAGATGGTTACATCCAGTACACCAATGGGGTCGTTATCATTATAAGTACCCGGTTTGGCAGTAAGGCTGTACCACTTTCCGTCCAGATAGAGGGAGAAGTTATGCAATCCGGACGGCTTATAGATGTCCTCACCTTTCTCCTCCACGATGAAATTCTTGCCCACAGCGGTCAGGAACTCTTCGGGAGTCATACCGTTCAAGTCCTTCACCACCCGGTTATAGTCAATAATAGTCAACTGGTTGGCAGGGAAGCACACGGCCATGAAGTAATTGTACTCTTCGTCACCACGGTGATTGGGGTTTTGCTTGGCTTTCTCCGCACCCACCAAAGCGGCAGCGGCACTGCGATGATGCCCATCGGCAATGTAGAGGGCGGGCATCTTGGCAAACTCCTTGGTTATGGCATCAATATCCTCCTGCTTGTCTATAATCCAGAAGGTATGACCGAAACCGTCACCCGGAGCGATAAGTCGTATACCGGTTTCCCCGCTGTATAACGGGAAATGATGGCATCCAGCGCAGCGTTATCGGGATAGGCAAAGAATACGGGTTCAATATTGGCATTGTTCACGCGGACATGCTTCATACGGTCCTCCTCTTTGTCACGACGAGTCAACTCGTGCTTCTTGATAACACCGTTCATATAATCGGGAACATAGGCACCAACAACAAGACCGTACTGTGTCTTGCCGTTCATGGTCTGGGCATAGATGTAATAGTTTTCTTTATCATCCTGCACCAGCCAGCCTTTCTCTTGGAACATACGGAAGTTCTCTGCAGCTTTCCGATAAACACGTTCGTCATGTTCATCCGTACCGACGGGAAAATCTATTTCCGGCTTGATGATATGATATAGGGACTTCTCATTACCTTCCGCTTCTGCACGTGCTTCTGCAGAATTCAATACGTCGTAAGGACGGGACGCTACTTGTTCCACCAAATCCTGAGGGGGACGAATCCCCTTAAAGGGTTTAATTATAGCCATAAGAGAGTGTTTTATATGGATTATTGAGAATAGTCTTACTATTCATCTCATTTCTTATTTACGCGGAACTTCTCGCAACCGTCTTTCAGGAAGCCTACAATCTGCTTGGCAGCGGCAATACCTGCGTTGATATTGGCTTCGGCAGTCTGGGCCCCCATCTTTTTCGGTGTAGAGAAATAACGTCCGGCAAACTTGGCTGCAAATGTTTCATTGGCAGCAGGCATAATGTCGGTCATGTATTTCAAGTCGGTGCGCTCTTCCATCAGCTGGATAAGCTCGGCTTCATTGATGACTTCCTTACGGGCTGTGTTCACCAGCAGGCCACCTTTCGGCATTTTGTTCACCAATGCATAATTGATGGAATTCTTCGTTTCGGCAGTTGCAGGAATATGCAGGGAAACGACATCGCAAGTAGAGTAAAGCTCTTCGGCAGAACCACAGCCTTCACTCCATCCTTCTCGATTACTTCTTTCGGGCAGAAAGCGTCGAACGCATAAATCTCCATACCGAAGCCTTTGGCAATACGGGCTACGTTGCGCCCCACGTTACCATAAGCGTGGATACCCAGTTTCTTGCCCATCAGTTCCGTACCGGAAGTACCGTTATACATATTACGGACAGCCATCACCATCAAGCCGAAAGCCAACTCGGCCACAGCATTGGAGTTCTGTCCCGGAGTATTCATTACACATACATTGTGGGCAGTAGCTGCTTCCAGGTCCACATTGTCATAACCGGCACCGGCACGCACCACAATCTTCAGTTCCTTGGCGGCATCCAGCACTTCAGCATCAATGATGTCACTGCGGATAATGATAGCGTTGGCATCTTTCACAGCCTCCAGCAGCTTGGCTTTTTCACCATATTTTTCCAGCAACACGAGTTCGTAACCTGCTGCTTCTATTTCTTTACGGATACCGTCTACTGCCACTTTGGCAAACGGTTTGTCTGTTGCAACTAATACTTTCATAATTTCATGATATTAAAAAGACTCACCACAGATGACACAGATTATCACAGAGTTTAATCATAAAAACAATCTGTGCAAATCTGCGTAATCTGTGGTGAAAAACAATATTATTAATGAAGTTTCTCAAATTCCTGCATGCAGTCAATCAAAGCCTGCACGCTTTCCTTTGGCATGGCATTATAGCAGGATGCACGGAATCCACCTACAGAACGGTGTCCCTTGATACCTACCATACCTCTTTCGGTAGCGAACTTCAAGAAGTCAGCTTCCAATTCCTTGTATTCGGGAGCCATCACAAAGCAGATGTTCATGCGTGAACGGTCTTCTTTGGCAGCCGTACCCACAAACATTTTGTTACGGTCAATTTCAGCATACAGCATATCGGCCTTTTCGATGGCACGGCGTTCCATTTCCTTCACGCCACCCTCTGCCTTAATCCAGCGCAATGTCTGCAGGGCTGCATAGATGGGGACAACGGGAGGAGTATTGAACATAGAGCCGCTATCCACATGCGTCTGATAGTTCAGCATGGTCGGGATATAGCGGGATACCTTACCCAGCGCGTCATTCTTCACGATGACGAATGTAACACCGGAAGGAGCCAGATTCTTCTGCGCACCACCATAGATACAGATATATTTGGATACGTCGATAGGACGGGAGAAAATATCAGAAGACATATCGGCCACCATCGGAACGTTTACGTCCAAATCCTCTTTCAGTTCCGTACCGTAGATTGTATTGTTGGTAGTGATGTGGAAATAGTCTGCATCAGCAGGCACTGTATAGCCTTCGGAATATAAGTATAAGTAGATTCAGCGGAAGAAGCGACTTCAACTACTTCACCGAATGCCTTAGCTTCTTTCATGGCTTTTTTGGCCATACACCCGTATTCAGGTAAGCAGCTTTCTTTTCAAGGAAGTTGAAGGTACCATGCAGAATTCCAAACTGGCACCACCGCCCAAGAACAGTACCGAATATCCTTCGGGGATATTGAGCAATTCTTTGAATAATGCCACAGCTTCGTCCACAACGGGTTGGAAGTCTTTGGCACGGTGGCTGATTTCCATCAGTGAGAGGCCTGAGCCATTGAAATCAAGAATAGCCTGTGCCGTATTCTCAATCACCTCACGAGGAAGGATAGAAGGTCCTGCATTGAAATTATGCTTTTTCATTTGAAGTTTGTTTTGGTTATACAATTTCGTTCATTAATGTCTTTCGACTTTGCGAAATTACGGAAATATTTCTTCAAAACAAACCTTTCCTGATGAAATTCTATTTTTAAGCCGCATTTAGCTTACTTTTTAATGGTTTATACAAGATATATGCACCATTTTGTTATCTTTACTTATCAAGGATAATACTTTTAGAGAAACTAAAAGCAAGGCGGTTTCATTACTTCATATTCAAAAGAATAAGCGCAAATAAAATGAATATTTATAAGATAAATCACTTTGCTTCCTCGATAACAGTTTTCATTCCCTTGATTTTTTCACCGCGTACCAGCGTCAACAATTGTTTCATTTTACTGCGGCGCACGGCTACAAAGGCATAGTGTTCCTTTACATCCACCTGCCCGACGTCTTCACGCGCCATCCCTCCTTTTTTATACAAGAAGCCGACAATATCTATCTTGTTCAACTTATCCTTTTTCCCTTTACCTATATATAAGGTAGCCCATCGGGGCTTGGCCGGTTTGGGAAGCGTCTCCGGAAACTCGTACATTGCGATGTCTTCAGAAATGTACTCGGTACCCGCTCCTCGACATGCAGAACAAGATATGCATTTCCCGATGCTCCCAGCGGGCAGTACGTCCATTACGGTGTGTATAGGCTTCCTCGTTTACGAGGATGGTAATGCACCACATTCTCAATACCCGGAATATCCAGTCCGCGGGCGGCAAGGTCTGTAGATATCAGTACGGCGCAACTGCCATTGCGGAACTTGTAAAGCGCACGTTCGCGGTCGGGCTGCTCCATACCGCCATGGAACATGTCGCAAGGGAACTTCCTGGCTTGCAGGTACCCGGCAACACGCTCCACGCTTTCACGATAATTGCAGAATACCAAAGTGGAATGATAGCCGAGGGTACAAAGCAGGTTATAGAGGGTTTCCAGTTTGTCCTTCTCCGGAGAAACGACCTTATGCAGCCGCAGACGCGGAGCAAGGGCTTCCGGAGCAAGAAAATCAAGCTTCATGAGCCGGAAGCCGGAAGACGGGGAATCACCTCCTACTCCGGCAAATTGCGGTATTTCCTCTGCATCGGTGGCCGAGAGAAGCACACGCTTTTTCAGTGAGGGAAGCTGCCCGATAACCTCTGCCATCTCGTCATGGAAACCGAACTCAAGACACTTGTCGAATTCATCTATCACCAGAGTGACGACAGTGGCGGCATTGAAATTCTCTTTCCTCAAATGGTCGCTCATACGTCCCGGAGTACCGATAATGACGGCGGGATGAATGCCTTTCATTGTCCGGTGTTCTTCCATAGCAGGGCGTCCGCCATAGCAGCTCATAGCCTTGAAAGGAGTTCCCATAGACTTGAACACAGTTTCTATCTGCAAAGCCAATTCGCGTGAAGGTACTAGTACAAGAGCCTGCACACCTTGTATATCCGCTTTCAAGGTCTGTACCAGCGGAAGGAGAAAAGCCAGTGTCTTACCCGAACCGGTAGGCGAAAGAAGCACTAAATCTTGGGCTGATTGATAGGCTTCCTTAGCAGCCTCCTGCATCGGAGTAAGTTCTTGTATCTTCAAATTATGAAGTATATCCGAAAGTTCCATGAATATCTCTTTTTTTAATCAATATGCAAAGATACAGATAAGAAGTCAGTTTCCATCAAAACGAAAACAGCTTTTAAGAAAGCTACCTAAATCATGGCATGCCCGTCATACTAAAAGGGGAGACTCTCCTTATAGTTTCTGAAGCTTTTACCAAGCCCAATCGTCAGCACTATAAGTAGCTTCTACAGTCTTCTCTATCTCATTAGGCAGGTTACAGAAGAAGTCGATACCAGTTTCGTACTCCAAATTTTTAATAGAAACGGCATAAACCATAAATTCATCTTTTCCAGGTTTTTCTGGCAATAATTCAGAATGAGGGACTAAAAAAGCGATAGTATGATAAACCCCTGCCTTCTCGCTCAACAGAGCCATGTAATAATAGCTGGGGCAAATGAGTCCGCCAAGTGTCAGCCCGTCGGCATTGGTGGTGGGATAAAGCCCGTCATTGGCTTTCTTCACACCTGTGAAATTGGTAAGCAAACGGTCAGTAGTACCACCTTTCACGACATAAAGTTTTGTCGTATGTGCCATTGATGGTGGAACGTCCCCAAGTCTGCACCTGCTTCTCAAGAGCCGCCCAATACTTTTGATTGAAACTCCCTATCTGTGGCGAGATATTACTGTAGTAGAAGGTCTGCTTATTGGCACTTTTACTGTACACACGGTCTTCGCTGGCACAAAGATGCCCCTTGTCGTACCCATCGCTCTTATGCATGGATTCAGTCACCTCCACGCTGTTGTCAATATTGGGGTCGTCTTGATTCCACTCGTTGGCACGCTTCACGTTGTCTTGCGCAGTAATCGGGTCGAAACTGAATGCCACCCAAGCCGAATGCTTCTTGGAAGCGATGTATTCCAAAGAGAAATTGAGTACCTGCCCGGCACCTTCCTCATCAGACACGCCTGCATAGTATTCAATATATTGATTGGTTGCATTGAGAGCTGGGATTTCAAGATTGTCTGCTTTATTGTTATCAGCAATATTGGCATTTTTCACATCTATATCCTCAGAAGCCACATACTCTATGCCCACTTCATTACCGTGAATATAGGCCACGCGGAGCTTGCCCATCTGATAATGATTGTAGCGGTTGAAACGCACCCAATAGCACGTAGAGGGTTTCACCTCAACGCTTTCGCTGAAAGCATCGGCAGACGGAACAACAGTAAGCCCTTCCAGCGACTCACTATTAACAGGAGCAAATGCGTAATTACGCCCGGTAAAAGCTTTGGACTGGATATAGAAAGGGGTGCCGATAGCCTTGGGCTTATACACGTTGAAACCATTGTCGCTCGACTCATAGCCCTTCATCACGTAAGTATCCGAACCTTGCTCGGTAGGTATTATCTCGGGAATGAGCGAAGCCTCTGAAGAATCATCACATCCAGCCAGCCAAATTCCGACCAGCAAAAGAAATAAGTAAGACAGTTTTTTCATCTATGTTTCTAAATTTGATTTTACGATACTAAGAATGCAAATGTGGTAATGGACTTTACTGTCCATTACCACATTGTCTATTGCACAACCTCAGGAATTATTCCTTCACCACAAAGTTACTCATGTAGAATGTAGGAGCAAATCCAGGGTCAGTATTACTTGCATAACGGAATGCCACATATACTTTCTTGCCCACATAGTCGGCCATGGAAGTACGCATTTCGATCTCTTTAGAGCTTGTAGGCCACTCGAACGACAACGGATCACTCCAAGCCGCTCCTTGCAATGCTGCAATCTTCTCTTCATCAGTAGCAGTAGAAGCCGCAGGGATATAATTTTCGGATACATGTACAGACACTGCATCCTCAATTTTGCCTCCATACAAATAGTCTGCCGAAGCAGTGAATACCATCTGTGGGGCAATAGCTTCGGTAAGGTCTACCTCACCGGTTACAAGCCATGCCTCCGTATCGCGGTTACGCTGATAATAACCGCTTGCCTTGATACGGGTATAACCTGCACCTGCACTCCATACATAATTCATGCCATCAAGCTTCACATTCACAATCTGAGCATCGTTATGAAGTTCACCAGCAAAGTCATTGCTATAATACTCTTTTGCTTCCATCCATTTGCCGTCAGTCTTCAGGAATGCCATTTCTGCAGTTTCCGTTTCGGTATTCTTCTTCGCCCATGCAGTGCCATCGAAGCCATATTCATCGGCCATCACATCATACTCCTTATTTCCGAAATAAACTACTGCCTTGACATCCCCGCTCTGTGCGTAAGGGAATGCATTCTTCAGATAAACGGGCAATACGGCATCAGCATCGCTCAAATAGTCCGAACCGGTAGAAAACATAATCGGCAGGTTGCATCACACGGATACCGATACTTGCGCTTTCTTCGTAGGCAGTCCAAGCCGAACCGTCATACTGATAGAGAGCAGAAGCATTTGGCTTCACGTCTGATGCACGGGTAACGGCACGAGCAGGCATTTCAGCTTCTGATTCAGGAATCTCCTTATAAATATCCACACCCTCATAATACCCTGATACGGTACTTGTAAGTGACATGTTCTTAAACTCTACAGTAGGCGCACACTCTGTAGTACTCTTATAACGGAAAGCAATGGTTATCTTCTTGCCCTCGTAAGCACTCAGGTCAATATCACCGGAATTTACATAATTCCAATTCTTCTCCTTCCGGCCATTGAGGTACATTCAGAGCCTTCCATTCAGCAGCAGCCACATCATCCACATAATCTTCCGAAGCCAGCAGTTCAATAAAATCAGCACGATTGTTACCATTCAAGAAATTAATGGCAATATCTACCTTAAGAAGAGGAGCCTTCGCTTTTGCTTAAATCATATAATAGGAGAAACCACCCATCGCTTCCGATTCAAAATCGCTATCTCCACATGGGCACTACCCTTCCAACCATATTTGCCATCCACCTTCCATACATTGGACAACGTGCCGGTAAGTTTCACATTCTGAGTAGTGAAACCGCCCTCGTTTCCATTGAACGACTCATTCATATAAATGCCCAACGTAGCATTCGGATAAGAACCGTATGAATAAGAGTTCCTTTTTCATAGAAATTCAGCTTGATGATTTTGTCCTTTTCCACATTTTTCACATCAAATGCCTTACGGTCATAGTTGTAAGCAAAGCTCCAATCCCCACCCTCGGGTATGGAAGTACCGATGTTGAAGCTGTTAAACGTACCACTCTGATAGATGAACTTGCCATCCGGGCGTTGCATAGTGAAACCTTTTTCCGTAGGAGTAAGTGTCATGATATGATTGGACACATCGCTGGTGATGAAACCATCCGCAATCTCTACCGGTTCACCCTCCATATAACCATACGTCTTATCCGGGTCTTTGAACTGACCGAAAGGAATCCAAGTATTGTCCTTCGTCGGAGCCACAATGACATAATTACCTCCTTCGGCATCAATAGAAGTTACTTTCTGGTATACCATTTTCACTGCACCGCCGCCTGTACTGGGCTCGGTCTCCGACCAAGCGTAATTCACTTGGCACACATCTCCCGTCTTCGGTTCTTGATACCTTCCTTCAACAAAGCAGGAAGCTTCTTCAACGTAGAAGGGGTGAGATATTTCACTACCATGCTTTCCCCCCATACTGTAGCATAATTGTCAGAAGTAAGGTCGAAAGTCTGAGCTTCGTTTATCTTCGAGAGATATTCAGGTTGCTCCTTGCCGATATTGTACTGTACCAGCACCTTGGAACCATCTGACAGATATGCGTAGAGCGAATCGACAAATGCAGGCAGATAGTCTTCGGGAGCTACCATATCAGTAAACATCTTGGTTTTACCCAGCTGGTTCAATGCCGTAAGATAAGTCTGCCCCTCGGGATCTTGGCGAGAGCTATCCCTTGGTTCTTCGGCATAGAAGCTATTTTGCCATAATGGGCATCAGCCAATACGAGGGTATCGGTACTGACATCCGTGATGGTTTCTTTTTCATCAAATCCGGGGAAATTATCCTCGTTATAATCGCAGGCCCCGAGTGCAAACAGCGAAGCCAATGCGGTTCCTAATAATATATGTTTTTTCATAAATATGTTCGCTTAGAAATTCAACTTCAATCTTACAGTATAAGTACGTCCCCAACCATAGATAACACGTGTGGCCGTCTCCCAGTCATGGTTACTTCCGTCGCGTGCATCGGCTATATACTCTTGGTTGAACAAGTTGTTCACATTGCCGCTCAGTGTAGCACGAATCTTACCGAAGTCAAAGGTATATCCTGCACTTACATCAAATGTGCTCCATGAAGGAATCTCCCAAGGTTTTTCCACCACGTAAGCCTCTTTTTGAGTGGCTTGGCTCGCATCAATGTCATAATCGGCATAATTGCGTGCAAAGAAGTTCCAGTCTGCATTAAGACGCAAGCCTTTCATTGGGCGGAATGTCACTCCCAAAGCAGCTGTAGTCTGAGCAGAACCGCCCACCTGTACATTATCCATTTCAATGGTATACTTGTACTGATCTACATTACTCATATCTGTCACCACTTCACCACGGCTATTCGCATAATTTGGCC
>ENA-OQCE01000607-OQCE01000607.1-human-gut-metagenome-genome-assembly--contig:-NODE-607-length-17050-cov-2.351888_pt1 | contig 17050 bp, 20 predicted proteins | sample MGYA00242495_ERZ504572 | MGnify/ENA primary metagenome ERZ504572 (study PRJEB26092, sample SAMD00036228) | human gut metagenome | host: Homo sapiens | study: EMG produced TPA metagenomics assembly of...
ATTTTTAATTCCCTACTCATGCTTTCTATTCTCGACATTTTAGAAGATACCACAGTAGACGGTCCGGGCTTCCGGACTGCCATTTATGCTGCCGGATGCCCCAACGGTTGTCCCGGTTGCCACAATCCGGAGTCGTGGGACATCAACCGCGGGCACTGGATGAGTACGGAAGAGATTCTGGAAAAAGTCCTTGCCGACAACTTTGCAGACGTCACCTTCAGTGGTGGAGACCCGATGTTCCAGCCGGAAGGATTCACCCAACTGGCGCATGCATCAAGGAGCGGAGCCGGAAAAACATCTGGTGCTATACGGGCTATACTTTCGAAAAGCTACTGCGCAACCCGCGCCAAGCCCAACTGCTGAAGTACATCGACGTACTGGTGGACGGCAAATTCAAGAAAGAACTGAGGGATGAGGAACTCTATTTCCGGGGAAGCCGCAACCAGCGTCTGATTGACGTACAGACATCCCTGCAAAAGGGGGAAACCGTAATTTACCACTATAATCCCCAAAAGCATTTAAAAAAGTATCCCGTCATTCTTCGCTTCGCTCCGAATGAGGGATACCTACATCACCATTCTATAAAATTTCCCTCTTTCCCTGCGCTTCTGCAGCTCCTCCTGAAGAAAGCGCTGCCTATCCTTGGCGATATACCGGCGGGCAAAAATATTGGGCACCGCTACCCCCAGCGCTATGCAGAGAATAATCAGTGAAGCCGTGATGCCGTTGGAAACAACCGCCGTCACCTCGCCTACCACACCGTGCATATTGATAAGCCCGAAAAGCGAACGATACATCAACACTCCCGGAATCATCGGGATGACGGAAGGAATCGTCAAGACGTGATTGGGAACATGGAACCAATGCACTGCCTTCACGGCTATCAGGCTGACAACCATGCTGCCCATGAACGAACCTATCACCGGTCCGTAACCCAGCTCGAAATTGACAAAGTTACGCGTACAAACGGCGATGATACCGCCCACCGCAACAACCCACAACAAGCGCCGCTGTATATTGAATATCATGGAAAATCCCATGGCAGCTATCGCCGCCGCAATGGCATACACCAGATAACTATCATGAGGCACCATACTCAATTCGCTAAACTTCTTGTCAATCACAACATCCTCCACCGTCAGCAGACGCATGGCTATCACAATGCCGAAGGCCATTGCACAGACCATCAGCACCGTATTCACAGCCCGGACAATGCCCACCTGGATATAATTATCAATCATATCATCCACAAAGTTTATCAACGGCACACCCGGAACAATGAACAGTGCACACGCCAACAACGGATGATAGGGAGTTTCCGAGAGTCCGGCAAAAGAAGACACATAGGCCAAGCAGGTCGAAATCAATGCGGCAATGGCAATACTCATATAGTGATTGATGCCGAACTCCATACAACGGACACGGACGCGAAAACCGGCAAAAGCGCAGATGGAGGTAAACAGAAACGCCATCCAGTCACCACCGAACAGCTTGCAGAAACCTCCGCAGGCAAAGCCAGCACCGATGGCAACAACGTATGGCACATAATTCCGCTTCTTGTTTTTGATTCTTTCTAGTTCCTCCTCATACTGGTCGAGGGAGTAGTCATTCTCAATGGCCCGCCAGGACAGTTTGCTGATTTCGGAAATGGCCGTCATGTTGATGCCATGCTTCTCGCACTTCTGGAATTTGGAGAACGAATGCAGGCCGTCGCTCACATTCACCACCAGCATGGTATAACTTACGTCGATGTGGAGCTTTTCTTCCGGCAGCCCCAGATAGGCGGCAACACGGTTCAGGTTACGAACAACACGGTTTGTATCAGCCGCACTCTCCACCAGCAGCTGTCCGGTACGAAGCAATAAATCGAGTTTCCTGCGCAGCAGGGCAATCTCTTGTTCAGTCAAAGTCTTATCCATGAATCTTTTTACCTATTTTTTTTTGGAGGCACAAAGATAGGCAAAATGTAGAAAACGATTTCATTCTTTCGGCAGAAAACTCTACCTTTGCAGCCGTTTTTTTAATGGACACAAATGGAAATATTCTGGAATACTATCGCACAATACAACGAGGCCACCTGGTGGACACAGCTCCTCATCACCGCAGCAGGTATCCTGCTCACCACGCAGCTCTACCGGAAACCGACCTTATGGGCAAAACGCTCCATGAAAATCTACATGGTATTTCTGAACGGGTGGATATCCGTCGTGTACTACATGATGTATTGCGGAGCGCGCGGACACCACTATATACTCGCCATCTTCTGGGGAGTGATTGCACTATTGTGGCTATGGGATTTGTTTACCGACTACACTCCGTTCGAGCGCAACCCGAAATACAAAGTACTGGTGGGGGTACTCTATGCAATGCCTTTCCTCTACCCGCTCCTTTCGTGGGCACGCGGAATGGAATTTCCCATGATGACCACCACCGTGATGCCCTGCTCGGTAGCAGTTTTCACCATCGGGCTACTGCTGGCTTTCTCGCGCAGGGTCAACCTGCTCGTCATTCTGTTCCTTTGCCACTGGGCGCTCATCGCCTTTTCCAAAGTCTACATCTACAAGATTCCCGAAGACCTCCTGCTGGCAAGCGCCACCGTACCTGCCATCTATCTGTTCTTCAAGAACTACTTTGAACAGAACTTACACAAGGAAACCAAGCTGGGCGCACGGCTCATGAACTGTTTCCTTATCCTCATCTGCATAGTGGTCGGGGTACTGCTCAGCATGACGCTGCTTCATGGAATGAAGGATAAAGAAATAGAGCGCTTCCGCGCACCAAAATCATTTCTTCTTTCCTTGATTGGCCACAGCCTCCATTAATTTCTTTATCTCCTCAGGGTTACCCAAGAAATAGTCTTCCGTCAAGTTCAGCTCATCATCAAACTCAAAAACATAGGGCACCGCCGTAGGCAGGTTCAGATGCACGATTTCATCGTCCGAAATATGCTTCAGATGTTTGATAATACCCCGCAGGCTATTGCCATGAGCCACTACCAGCAATTCGTCGGCCGTCTTCAGATTCGGGAAGATGATACACTTCCAGTAAGGCATGATACGCTCAATCGTATCTTTCAACGACTCCGTACGGGGCAGTTCGGCATCGGGCACTTCTTGATAACGGTCCTCAAAACGCGGATTACGTGGGTCATCCTCGGCCAATGCATGCGGAGCCACATCAAGCTACGGCGCCATACCAGCACCTGCTTGTCACCGTACTTGGCAGCCGTCTCCGCCTTGTTCAATCCTTGCAACTGGCCATAGTGTTTCTCATTCAACCTCCACGATTTCTCCACCGGAATCCAGTCCTGGTCGAGGCGGTCCAGCACACAATCCAGTGTCTTCACGGCACGCTTCAGATAGGAAGTATACGCCTTCTTGAAGCGAAATCCCTTTTCTGCCAGCAGCTCACCCGCCCTTACAGCTTCAGCAACGCCTTTCTCTGTCAAATCAACATCCGTCCACCCCGTGAAGCGGTTTTCCTTATTCCATGCACTCTCGCCGTGGCGAAGCAAAACAATCTTTTTCATATAGTCTCCTTTCAGTTTTACCTATAGAACACCCGGCTACCTCCTCTTGTTCATGCAATAGCGGACCACATATACCAAAAGTATCAGAAACGCCACCCACACCATGCTGATGACCGGCAGGTAGCGGTTATACAAATATTCCCCTTCCTTCGGGACACGGTTGAAAGTACAGATTATGCAATTACAGCACGCATCGAGTGCATCATGCGAGAATACCGAAAAAACAATGATAGCCACCCCCGCAAGAAGCATCATCAAAGTCCCCCACACCAGCCACTTACCAGCCACGGAAGGATGGAATTGCGAATGAGTGGAATGTACGAATCTAACCATAAGCGCTTGTCTATTATTACCGGTACAAATGTCCTTCATTTTTAACAATCCGGCAATACTTACTTTTCATCAAAAAGAGAGTCTACCATCCCAATTAGTAGGTAACCGCAACCTCTATAGACCACGCAACAAGCTAACACGAAATGGGGAGTGGCACAACACCCAAAGCCCTACATGTAGGTATTTCACGTTCTCCGGCAAAGCCTTTACTTTGCAGCAAACAATTTAATCACTTTATTTACAATGAAAAAGACTGGTGTTTTTTATGGTTCCAGTACCGGAACCTGCGAAGAGTTGGCTAACCAGATAGCCGAAAAGTTGGGAGTTTCCTCCACCGACGTACATAGTGTTGACAAGATGACCGCCGATAAAATCAAGGAGTATGAAGTGCTGGTTCTAGGTACCTCCACTTGGGGAGACGGCGAACTGCAGGACGACTGGTATGACGGCGTAAAGGTACTGAAGAGCACCGACCTTTCCATGAAGCTCGTAGCCCTATTCGGTTGCGGCGACTCCGAATCCTACTGCGACACATTCTGCGACGGCATCGGAGTACTCTACGAGGACTTGAAGGATAGCGGGTGTACCTTCTTGGGCAACAAAGTCAGCACGGACGGGTATTCCTTCTCCTCTTCCATCGCCGTGGTAGACGATGCATTCGTAGGACTTCCCCTCGACGAAGTGAACGAGAGTGACAAAACCGCCGAACGCATTGACGCCTGGACAGCCGAAATAAAAAGCAAGCTCTAGAAAAGAAACAGACCATCGTTTAAAGTAAACGGATGGTCTGCCTGCATCATGCAGATGATATCTTTCATCTGAACAGACAATGTGTTCTGCCATATCGCAAACACATTATCTGTTTTTATGCTCTTATACGAACCAGCGAACGTAGCAGAAGTCTTGACGGTGAGGCAGGTCTGCATTCTTCGGGAACATACGGTAAGAAACCTTGAAGCTACCCGCATTTTCCATCTTGTGCTTAGCTTGGAAAGTATAAAGGTTACCTTCTTTCTTCACTACATTGAACGGTTCTACGGAGTAAACGTGCTGTTTGCCATCCTGAGCCGTATAAGTAGTCACCAGTTCCAGACCGATAGCATCGTTCAAGCCCTTCTCGTCGATAACGTAAGTAATGGTGTATTCCTTACCGCTCTCGATGGAGCCTTTCACCAGGTCTTCAGTCTTTTCGCAAGACACCACTTCAATGCTGTCCCATTTTTCGGCAACTTCTTCCTTCCAGGCAGCTATTTCCTTAGCCTTGGCATAACCGTCGGCAGCCAGCATCTTGAAACGTTTGGCTTCCTTGATGTAGAACTTATCGTAATAGTCATCCAACTGGCGCTTCATTGTATAGTGGGGAGCAATCTGTGCGATGGAGTTCTTGATAGTCTTCACCCAACCTTCCGAATATCCCTTCTTGTTACGTGCATAGAACAACGGCAGAATTTCCTGCTCAAGAATGCTGTAGATAGTAGCGGCATCGAGTTGGTCCTGATGTTCCTGATTCTGGTAAGTACGCTTTTCGGTCAATGCCCAACCGGCACCTTCGCGATAGCCCTCCAGCCACCAGCCGTCGAGTACGGAGAAGTTTACAACACCGTTCATCAACGCCTTCTCGCCGGAAGTACCGGATGCTTCGAGCGGACGTGTCGGAGTGTTCAGCCAGATATCCACACCTGAAACGAGGCGACGTGCCAACTGCATATCATAATTTTCCAGGAAGATAATCTTACCCAGGAACTCCGGACGGCGGGAAATCTCGATGATTCTCTTAATCAAGCCCTGACCTGCACCATCGTGCGGGTGAGCCTTGCCAGTGAAAAGGAACTGTACCGGATAGTCAGGGTTATTCACGATCTTGGACAGACGATCGAGGTCGGTGAACAGTAAGTGTGCACGCTTGTAGGTGGCGAAACGGCGTCCGAAACCTATCAGCAGGGCATTCGGATTGATTTTGTCCAGCAGGGAAACGATGCGTGAGGGATCACCTTGATTCTTCAACCAAGTTTCACGGTATTGCTTGCGGACATAGTCAATCAGTTTGTTCTTCATCACCATGCGCGTCTTCCAGATTTCTTCGTCGGACACGTTATAGATAGCCTCCCAAATCTTGGGGTTGGACTGGTCGTAGAGGAAGTTTTCATCAAAATGCGCAGCATAGAGATGTTTCCACTCCGTAGCGCTCCAAGTGGGGAAGTGTACACCGTTGGTACGTAGCCCACATGACTTTCTTCGGGGAAGTAGCCCTTCCAGATGGAAGCGAACATCTCCTGGGAAACCTTCCCGTGCAACCAGCTCACACCGTTCACCTCTTGAGAAGTGTTGCAAGCGAATACAGACATACAGAAACGCTCGCCCTTGTCGCCCGGATTGTTACGTCCGAGGTCCATCAGGTCATCCCAGCTGATACCCATTCTTGAAGGATAGCCGCCCATGTACTTGCCGAAAAGACCTTCGTCGAAGTAGTCGTGACCGGCAGGAACCGGAGTATGTACAGTATAGAGAGAGGAAGCACGTACCAACTCGATAGCCTGGTCGTAAGTCAGACCTTCGGCCACGTAGTCACAGATGCGCTGTACGTTGATCAAAGCAGCATGTCCTTCGTTGCAGTGATAAATATCTTTCTTGATGCCCAGCTTCTTCAGCGTCAGAATACCGCCGATACCCAACAAAATCTCCTGCTTCAGACGGTTTTCCCAGTCACCGCCATACAGTTGGTGAGTGATGGAACGGTCGAACTCACTGTTCATTTCATTGTCTGTATCAAGCAGATAGAGGGAGATGCGTCCTACATTTACTCTCCACACATAAGCATGCACGTAGTAATCCAGATAAGGAACATCCACCACCACTTGTTGTCCATTCTCGTCCAATACACGATCGATGGGTAACTGTCCGAAGTTTTGCGCCTCGTAGTTGGCGATCTGCTGACCGTCCATAGACAAGGTTTGGGTAAAGTAACCATAGCGATACAAGAAACCGACTGCACACAAGTCAACGTTACTGTCGGAAGCCTCTTTCAAATAGTCACCGGCAAGTACGCCCAGACCACCGGAATATATCTTAAGTACGTGGTTCAAACCATACTCCATGCTGAAATAGGCAACAGACGGGCGCTTACTGTCAGGCGTCACATCCATGTATGTACGGAATTTTGAATATACATCTTCCATTCTGCGCAGAATAACCTTATCGTTGGCAAGCGCTTCAAGTTTGGCATAACTCATACGCTCCAGCAGAAGTACGGGGTTCTGTCCCACTTCTTTCCAAAGGGCAGGTTCAAGATCTCTGAAGAGTTCGGTGGCTTCATAATTCCATGACCACCAAATGTTACGTGCCAGTTCAGACAGTTTCTCCAGTTCGGCAGGAATGTGCGATTTCACATTCACGTCTTTCCAGTTAGGAGTGTTTACATTACTAACTTTAATCTTCATTGTATGATAACTAATTGATTAATAATTCTTTTATCTTAATTGACGCTTCATGGCGTTGCACAGCGCAATATCATAAGCCTCATAGTAATACTTTATAAAATGCTTCCATAAGGCCTGCTCTGCCACCTGACCTGCACGTTTACGGATTTCCTTGATTTCGGCTTCTGTCTTGGTCGAGAACAAGGCTACGGTATCCTTTATGCCGTCTGCCACTTCGGAATAATTGTAATCCGAACGGTGCAGCACCTCCACTCCGTCGTCAATGCCATGCTGATTCTTCAGACTGTTCACCCAAAGTCCAAAACCGGCAAGGTCGGTGGTGATAGTGGGCACGCGGAAAGCCACGCTTTCCAGCGGGGTATATCCCCATGGTTCGTAATAAGACGGATAAACACTAAGATCTTCGCCTAAAATCAAGTCATAATAATGCTTGTTGAGAATACCGTCGTGGCCATCCTGATAGCAGGGTACAAAAATCACTTTCACCTTATCTTCGGGACGATTGCCCATACCGAGGTATTTCAGCATATCCAGCACCTGGTCGTGCGTCATATTGTGCAGCCAGTGAGTGATGAAAGGGCACTGTAACGGCTCGGTAAACTTATCCTTGCTCTTAAGGCGTTTCTGCAAATCCTCGCGGGGGTCTCCCACCCAACTAGGCACGTTGACAAACGCCAATACTTTCTTTTTCAAATCCTTATCCCGGTTCAGCCTATTCAATGATTCCAGGAACACATCAATGCCCTTATTCTTGAACTCATAGCGTCCGCTGGTACCGATAATCAGCGTATCATCACCCAAGTCCTCACCCAGCAGGCAGTTTGCCACACGCAACATGGTGGAACGGGCACGTTTGCGCTTGCCCGTGAAAGTGGCGCCTTTCGGTACAAAATCATCTTCAAAACCGTTCATCAGCACAACGTCCGCAGGCTTGTCAAGCAACTCCTTGCATTCGTTGTTTGTGATTTCGCTCACGGTAGTGAAGCAGTCCACATAATGAGCCGTCTGCTTTTCTATGGAATGCTTAGACTGCATATTCAACTCCTCCGCCATCTGGTCGCCGTTGTAAGCGAAGAGATAATCGTAGAGCGGCTTATTGTTGCCTGCTATGGAACGGCCGATGGACGTGGCATGTGTGGTGAAGATAGTCCCTATCTCGGGAACGGCAGACTGAAGATAGAGGGCGGCCATACCGGTCATCCACTCGTGTGCCTGGAACACCACTTTGTCTGTTTCCGTCAGATTATAGCGGTAGAAACTCTCTATCACCTTTCCGGTAGCGAAAGCAAACATGGATGCTTCGTCATAATCGCCATATCCATGCAGCGAATCCACTTGATAGCGGTTCCACATCTCTGTATAAATCTCATTTTTTTCTGCAAAGAACGGTTGGAAATCAACCAATATAACAATAGGTTCCCCCGGAATGTTCCAGCGTCCTACACGAACAGAGAGATTGTCTTTCAACGCAGCATATTTTTTCCACGCTGCGCAAAGGTTATCAGACTCAATGAACAAAGGGTTCTCTTTTCCCTGCCAGAAATCCGGCCCTATAAAGAATAATCTATCGCGAAATTTAGTCTGTAAAGTATTTGCCCTTGTAGACAAAACCGTATAGATACCGCCTACTTTATTACACACTTCCCAGCTCGCTTCGAAGATGTAATCGGGGGTAAGTAGTTCTTTAGTCATATTATGTTATAATCTCTTTATCTTAATTACGGCTGCAAAAGTACGTATTATTCTTTGAAAAATAGCCTTTTAATCGAAAAAACTGATTAAATATGCATAAACAATCGTTTACGGAATATCATAGTTTAACCACAAAAGCCTCATGGGTTCGCCCATCCCTGCATTTTTCGTCTAAACTTCCCGAAGTTTAGACGGAGAATCCCTGGAGTTTTCAGTTGAATCCCCAAGGATTTAAACAAAAAGCTCCAGAGATTTCAGTTGTAAATCCCTGGAGCTTATTTTCTTATAATCCGGATTATACCATCAATGCAGCTACCAGCGCCAAAATAGCGTAGAATTCAGGAAGTGCGGCGTAAATCATTGTATTGGTCTGTACGTCGTGTCCTTGTGAGATACCCACGATACCGCTGGCACAAATCTGTCCCTGACGGATAGCGGAGAACAGACATACCAGCCCGACACCCAGTCCGATACCCAGCATCAAAGGGCCGTCCGTAGCAAAATCCCTGCCCATAGACATCAGGAAAGCCACGAAGCCGTAAAGTCCCTGCGTAGCCGGAAGAGCCGACAAAATCATATAACTTGCTGACTTGGAAGGGTCTTTCTTCAAAGCTCCTTCTGCCGCACTACCGGCGATTGTTGTACCGAAGCAACTGCCAATTCCTGCAAGGGCCAACATCAGGCCCAGACCGAGATAACCTAAAATTTCATTCATAATGTTTCTATTTTTATTTGTTTTTTAATTTGTTTATTTCTTTACTACTGTAAAAGGTTTGTAGGCTTCGCCCTTGCCTTCGTAACCGGAATTCTTGAAGTATTCCACGAATGTCAGACGGAGAGGATGGACGAAAGCGCTCAGGCAAGACATGGCGATATTCAGCGTATGCCCGAATATCAGTATCAGTCCGCAGAACAGCCAGCCCAGGGCAGGTCCTGCCGCATCGTTCACCATGAAGGCAAGCTGATTGAACACGCCGCCAAGCATACCGCCTGCCAGACCGAGGCATAGAGACGGATGTAGGAAAGTATATCGCCCATCAGTCCGGTTGCCATATTATAGGTGTCCCATACCCCGGCACCGATGTTGACAAATACATTCCGGTGGATGTTGTTCAGCAGGTAGATGCCAATGGCGGAAACACCGCCAATCACGATGAATGCCCATGTAGACACATCTTCCGAAATTATCTTGAAGAAGGAAAGTCCGCCGGTACAGATAAATCCCACTACCAGCAACAGCCATCCCCAGGCACTGAGCGACTCCTTGAAGCCGAAGCGCACGGTCTGCCCCACTGCCTTCACCGTCATGGCAATACAGATATGTACCGCACCGATAATCAGCGCCAGCAGCATTTGTTTGTCATAGGTGGTCTCGCCTATCTTGCCCACAATCATGAATTCCTTCAGTTGGCGGGTATCTCCAGGTCGAAGAGGCTTACACCGAAGAATGTTCCCAGTATGGCACCGATGACGGCCGTGAATATACCAGCGTAATCACCAGATTCATCATGCCTTTCATGGACTCGGACATCTTCTTTTTCAGGATGAACCCGAGTGCTATCAGCACCAAGCCGTAGCCCGCGTCTCCCATACAGAAGGCAAAGAAGAGCGAGAAGAACGGCGCAAGTATTGGCGTCGGGTCGAACTCTGCATAGTCGGGCATGCCGTACATTTTTGTAAGCACTTCGTACATGCGTGTATAGGCGTTGTTTTTCAACTTGATGGGAGCGTTGTCCTCGCGTCTGGCCGCCCTTATCTCATAATAAGTGCCGTTTTCATCGAGAAGTTTCCTCACATCCGCCTCGCAGTCTTCGGGAATCCAGCCTTCCATCAGCACTACGGCTCCTTCCGCCATCTGCTCGCTGTTCAGCTTGACTTTCAGCAGGTCTATTTCTCCTTGAAGCTGGAGGTTGTATTTCTCCAACGTACAGTAATTCGCCTTGCAGAAGTCTTTCAGCGGCATGTGCCTGCACAAGGGCTTCTTCCGTACCGGCTTTCTTCCGGCTCAGCTCGGAGAGGCTGAGTGAAGGCAGACGGAGCGGTTCCACATCCAGCTCTACCGGCTGGGGAGTGACGGTCACAAAATAAAGATGTCCGCCGTTCTCTTTCACCACGATGGCATTGTAGTCCTCTGCCACGCTTCGTTATAGTCTTTCTCCGGGCAGGTGTAGAACTGCACGAACAGCCGGCATCTTCCAGCCGGCGGATGGATTCCCAATCGAAATCACCCAAGCCTCCATCTGTGCCACGTCCTTGTCAATGGCGGGAATCTGCTGGTTCAAGTCTTGTATACGTGCCTGCAAATCCTCATAGGATTTCACCAAAGCATCGGCAGACAACTCTTTATGCACCTTTTCTTCCGGCTGTTTGTCCGCCAGGGTGTACATGCTCTGAAGCATATTCTTGTAGAGCGTACGCTTCTGCATGAATCGCTGCAAGGTGTCGTCCATCTCGCCGCACTGCCTTTCCACAACGTGCACCACGCCCAGTTCCCGGATCTGTGCCAGAAACGCTTCGTACTCCTTATGATACACAAGGAACGTGAGCTTCTTCATTTTCGTAATCATGCCTCTGCCTCCTTCCTTTTCTCCTGATGGGACTTCATGATTTTCTGCGATGACTTGGAGAGGTTCTCCTCGTCTTCCATAAACCGCTTGATTTTGCGCAGAGCATCCTGATAGCCCGGAATCTGTACTTTCTCAAAAAGATTCACCTTCTGGGTGGTCTTTTTACGCGCATGTTCCAACAAATTCAACTTGGCAACGATAAATTCACGCTCGATGGCAGTATGTGCCAGCGACTTGAGCAGATGCAACCCGTCCGCATACCATTTGGGCGCATTGAACAAGCTGTAGGGACGTATCTCGAAATCTACATTCTCGAGCAATGGCACCCGTACACCGGCAATCTTCTTCACACCGAGATGAACATCGCTGACCTTTATCAATGAAGCGTCGAACTCATTCCAAAGGGCGAACATGGCTTCGTAAGCTTGGATTTCCTTTTCCAACCTCGCATCCAGCGCGGCAGCATCGCCCTTGCAACGCTTCACTTCCATACGCAGGGCACTCTCCTTGTTCTTGATGATGGGGAGTGTACGCACGCGCACCTTCAGTTGCTTTTCCAACTGCTGGAGGGAGGTTTTGTTATATTGAAACTTAATAGCCATTTTATTTACGATTTAACGATTTACGATTAGACGACTGAAGCTACTCAATTTCTCAATTTACAGATTTACAATTTCAGTAATATCAATCGTAAACCGTAAATCGTCTAATCGTACATTTATTTAGTTTGCTTTCGGCCAGAACTGGTCCACAAGCTCTTTCTTGATATTCACCTCTTCCGGACGGAAATACTTGCCGAACAGACTCCATGCCACATCGAGCATCTCTGTGGTATCGAGGTTGACATCGATGGCCAGCAGCTGGTTGGAGTAGTCCTTGGCAAAGGCAAGGGTACGTTCGTCGTAGTTCGTCAGGTCGAAACCGTTTTCAAGCTTGGTTTTGGCGTTGGCGGCATCGGCGTACAGACGTACGGCGGCATTCATCACCTGCGGATGGTCCTTACGTGTCTTTTTGCCCGTAACAAGCTGCTTCAGACGGGACAAGGAACGGAACGGGTCAACGATAACCTTACCGATGTCGCTGTCACGACGGAGGAACAACTGGCCTTCCGTGATATAACCCGTATTGTCGGGCACGGCATGCGTAATGTCGCCACCGGACAGAGTCGTCACCGCAATAATCGTGATGGAACCGCCGCTTGGGAATTGCACCGCCTTTTCGTATATTTTCGCCAAGTCCGAATAAAGGGAACCCGGCATGGAGTCCTTCGAAGGAATCTGGTCCATACGGTTGGACACGATGGCGAGCGCATCGGCGTAGGAAGTCATATCCGTAAGCAGCACCAGCACCTTTTCATTATTGTTCACAGCGAAATACTCGGCTGCCGTCAGTGCCATATCCGGAATCAGCAGACGCTCTACCGGAGGATTCTCGGTGGTATTCATAAAGCTGACGATACGGTCGAGCGCACCGGCATTGGAGAATACGTTCTTGAAGTAGAGGTAGTCATCGTTCGTCATACCCATACCGCCAAGGATAATCTTGTCAGTCTCCGCACGCAGAGCCACATTCGCCATCACCTGGTTGAAGGGCTGGTCGGGGTCGGCAAAGAACGGAATCTTCTGTCCGGACACCAGCGTATTGTTCAGGTCGATGCCTGCAATACCGGTTGCAATCAGTTCCGAAGGCTGCTTACGGCGCACCGGATTCACGGACGGACCGCCAATTTCCACCTCCTCGCCTTCAATGGCCGGACCACCGTCGATGGGGTCGCCAAAGGCGTTGAAGAACCGTCCGGCAAGCTGCTCGCTCACTTTGATTGTAGGAGCCTTGCCCAAGAATACTACCTCTGCATTGGTGGGAATACCTTCCGTACCCTCGAACACCTGCAAAGTCACTTCGTCGCCGGCAATCTTCACCACCTGGCAAGTTTGCCGTTTACGGTCGCCAACTCGTCATACCCCACTCCGGTTGCCTTCAGCGAACACGTAGCTTTCGTAATCTGAGTAATCTTGGTATATATCTTTTGAAATGCTTTTGTTGCCATCTATTTATTTACAATTTAGCAATTTACTATTTACTATTTAAATCTCTGCCATCCTATTCTACTATTTTCCTATCTACAACCTCCGTACACCTGCATCCGCAAGGCAAATAGTAAATTGTAAACAGTCACATAGTACATCCTTAGGCTTTACGTTCCTCAACCAGTTCCTGCAACTGCTTATGGAACTTCTCGTATTCTTCCGACTTAAACTTCGAGTAGTTCATCTGCTTACAGATGTTAATCATCTTCTTGAAGTAATCCATTACTTCGTTGAAGTTGTCGAACTCAAATTCGGTATGACAGATTTCTATTACCATATTCAGAATCTCCTCCTGACGCTCCATCGGAGTCACGGCATCAACTTCGTCAAAGGCATCCTGCTGCAGGATAACGAAGTCAATCAGTTCCGATTTCCAGAAAGTCACGTGATATTCTACGGGCACGCCGTCGTCACCCAGGATGTTGATTTGCTCGGCAATCTCCTTACCACGCTGCAAACGGGTCTTGATTTCATTCACCTTGCCAATCCAATCACCGTTGATGTGCTTGGTGATATACTCCTCGAATTCAGGGTATTCAATGTATTTGGAATACGAGTCAATCGGATTTACGGCAGGATAACGCTTCTTGTCGGCACGGTCCTGCTCAAGGGCATAGAAGCAGCGAGCCACCTTCTTCGTATTCTCGGTTACCGGCTCCTTCAGGTTACCGCCCGCAGGCGATACCGTACCGATAAAAGTAATGGAACCGGACTCGCCGTTGTTCAGCTTCACATAACCCGCACGGCCGTAGAAGTTGGAGATGATGGAGGACAAGTCCATCGGGAAGGCATCGGGACCGGGCAACTCCTCCATACGGTTGGACATCTCGCGCAATGCCTGCGCCCAACGTGAGGTGGAGTCCGCCATCAGCAGCACCTTCAATCCCATGCTCCGGTAGTATTCCGCAATCGTCATTGCCGTGTAGACAGATGCCTCACGGGCAGCCACCGGCATGTTCGAAGTATTGGCGATGATAATCGTACGTTCCATCAGCTTCCGTCCCGTATGCGGGTCAACCAATTCGGGGAATTCTGTAAAGATTTCCACAACCTCGTTGGCACGCTCACCGCAGGCAGCGATGATTACGATGTCCGCTTCCGCCTGTTTTGAAATGGCATGCTGTAGTACCGTCTTTCCTGTACCGAACGGACCGGGGATAAAGCCCGTACCACCTTCCACAATCGGGTTCACGGTATCGATTACGCGCACACCGGTTTCCAGCAGTTTGAAAGGACGCGGTTTTTCCTTATAGTTGGTCATGGCACGCTTCACGGGCCATTTCTGTATCATATTCACCCGGATGTCATTGCCTTCGCCATCCGTCAGCACTGCAATGGTATCCTCAATGCTGTAATCACCTTCCTTTGCGATGGATTTCACGGTGCACACACCTTTCTGTTCAAAAGGCACCATGATTTTCAGAGGCTGGAAGTTCTCGTCCACTTGTCCCAGCCAGGCAGCGGCTTCCACTTGGTCGCCCACCTTTGCCAAAGGCACAAAATGCCATTTGCTTCCTTTATCCAGCGGATAGGTATATTGCCCGCGTTTCAGGAAAACGCCATCCATCTTGTCGAGGTCGTTTTGCAGACCGTCGTAGTTCTTCGAAAGCATACCGGGCCCCAGTGTCACTTCGAGCATATGTCCGGTAAACTCGGCTTCGGCCCCCACTTTCAGTCCGCGGGTACTCTCAAATACCTGCACGTAGACCTGGGTACCTACTACCTTAATCACCTCCGCCATCAACTTGTCTCCTCCGGTCGAGATATAACAAATCTCATTCTGCGCTACCGGTCCGTCGACGACGAGGGTCACCATGTTGGCTATTACGCCACTAACAGTTCCTTTTGTTGCCATATATTTTTAGTTGTTTATTTTATCTGAATTCTGCGGGTATCTGCACATCGTCTTTCAAGGCAGCGATAATGCTGCGGAACAGTTGGTTACCCTTCTCTTTATCCAACGAAATCCACCGTTCTATCATCTCCAGCTGTAGCAGGAAGACAAACAGACGTTCCACGGTAAAGTAATCGAAGAATGTGGCCTCCTCCATCCAGTCCCAGCGAAGCTGGTCCAGCTTCTTTTCCCGGTCCACCAGTTCCTCCGTCTCGCTGATTTTCACCAGCTGCTCCAGATAATCCACCTCAGTACCCAGACCGAAGTCACGAGCATTGGAAGTACGCAGAGCCTCGCACACTTCCGTATCACCCACAATCAGCGGAGCAATGTCCAGCTTGAACTTACGTGCTGTGAGCGCCACCAATATATTATTGAGAGTGAGGTTGAAACCAAACCAGGAAGACACAAACTGATTCTTACATTCCATGGCATAGGCGTAATAGAGCGCTGCCAGGCGGTCTTCATACAAGAAACCGTCCTCGGCAGGCAGGCTGAAGTATTCGGAAATGAACGTGGAGAGATAAGATGGGAATACACTGTCAGAGACTTCGTCGCCATCCTTCAGTCGTGAGATATATTCCGCCAGTTCCTCCGACGAATAGTTTCCGCGCGGGTCGATGGCAGCATCCTTATCCTTCAATAGTTTCAAGACATTCGCATTGTCGAATTTCAGATAAAACAAATCTATCAACTTTTTATCATCTTCCGACAAGGCAGGATATAGTTCCGTCCTGAAATCGGCTACTGTATAGCTCAGTTTACTGTCTTCCAGAGTAAGTTCAGGCAAACCGGCTACCAAGTAATAGTATTTACTCATAATCCTGTGGGAGTTTTTAGAACAGCATTTCCACTAATTGCGGACGCAGGAATTCCTTGAAGTAATTCATAAATTCTTCTTCGCCGAAGTTCACCTTGTACGAACCATCGGCAGGCGATACGGAGAACAAGGTTTTGATGCCATTCACTTGCTCAATCTTCACACCCTTGTCCAGCAGGTCTTTCGCCTTCGCTGCGAAATATTTCGTCAAGCCTTCCGCATCCGCAGTAGAGATAACGATTGGTTCGTTCACACTCCATTTGGACGCCAATGCAACGATGAAGGCATTAAGATAATTCTTGTTTGCAGCAAATGCCTTTACATCGGCATTCACAATGTTGTCCGTCACCAACGTAGCGATTTCGGACTTCAGAGCATTCACAGCCTGACCGGCAAACAACTTTAATTCAGATTTTGTATTCTCTGCCAGTTCATCGGCAGACTTATGGGCGGTAGCCACGATAGAATCCGCTTCCTTACGTGCATCCTCTATAATTCTCTTGGCTTCTTCCTGAGCTTTTGCGATAAGTTTCTGTGCCTCTTCATTTCCTTTCTCTACGCCTTCGCGGTAGATCTTATCGGTCAGCTCTTGAATCTTGTTTTCCATATTTGCAGGAGTTATTATATGATTTATATTACAATATTAATTGCGTGATTTTTTCCCTTCCTATTAGATTCACGCCAAATTTAC
>ENA-OQCE01000612-OQCE01000612.1-human-gut-metagenome-genome-assembly--contig:-NODE-612-length-16969-cov-2.567925_pt1 | contig 16969 bp, 21 predicted proteins | sample MGYA00242495_ERZ504572 | MGnify/ENA primary metagenome ERZ504572 (study PRJEB26092, sample SAMD00036228) | human gut metagenome | host: Homo sapiens | study: EMG produced TPA metagenomics assembly of...
GTTCAATGAGTTTATTCACGGCTTGTAGTGATGATGACGATGAAAATTGGAAGAAAGTGCCTAATCAGATTATTACAGCTGAAAATCTGGAACTGGAAACTAATATTCCAACAAGTTCTGATGCTAGTATGAAATTAGCGATGACCGATGCGCAGAATGGTATTTTGACGTTGAATAAAGTGGTTAGAGGTGCAGATGAAATAGAAATTAATGTGACTGTTGTTGAACAGACAGACGGTACTTTTAAGTTTCAAGGCGAGAAAAGTGTAACGCCTGCTACTAAGGCGGCTTGGGTGCTGCTTAGCTCTACGAATGTGAAAGTTTCGGGTACTATCACATTAGAAGGGAAAGCTGCAGTTACGGTTTCTACGGAGTTTGTAGGAGATATCGTGAAGAAATATCAGTTGTGTGATGCTGTTTATTATGCTGATTCTAAAGATAGAACCAATATTTATGCTCCGGGAAGATTGACTTGGGTATCGCCTTATGGAGAAGGTGGTAATGCAGGGATTGCAGCGGATAATATCTCGACAGTAGGGACAAATGTCCTATCTGCGGCTATGATACAGCTTTTGAAAGATGTGGAGTTCAAAGCTGACGGTTCTATTGTAGCCAGCTATGCAGAAGAAATAAACATTACTATGGATCAGATGATTATGGCCGGTATGGGACAGCTCCCTTCAACGGACGGCATTGTTTGGAAATCTTCTCCTGCAAATCTGGCTTATTGGTATGTGAAGGGTGAGCATATCTATGTTGTGCTGAATATTCCTGCCATTGTAACCGAAGCATTGAAAGATGCTGAGGATTCTCAAGTGACTCCGGAAGCTATTTTGCAGATTATAGAAATGGTGAAGAGCATGAGTGGAGCTGACATCAAGAATTTGTTGGGTCAGTTGTTGGCTGGACTTGAAGATGATAATATGCTGAAAAAGTTAGATATTTCTAAAATTTCCGATAGTGATATTGAAAAACTGATTGGCTATGTAATCGATGGTTTCCCCTTGAACTATAGAACTACCCAATTGGAGATAAAGAACGAGGAAGAGCTCGTAAGAACGGTAAATGATCTCTCTATCTATCTGGATAAGGATTTATTTGATATTTTTATGCCTGCTCTCTATCCGATGTTACCTGATGTAGATATGTTGTTAAAGAACACGAACATTGAATTCAGGGGACAGAGTATACCTTTGTGGAATATGATCCAGATGCTGACTGCCTTGAACTCAATGACTGAAATAGAAGGAATTTGGAATGTTACTACCAGATTCAATTTAGGTATAAGTCTTGGTGACAATTCTTATAAAAAATAAGAAAAGATTTTTCTTTATCTATAAAGAGGGTTCTGTGCTTGGAATCCTCTTTTTTATTTTTTTGTTCGTTTTATTATAGAATAAAATACATTATCTTTGCCTGCATCAAATTTGAATAAATATGACTGAAACGGAAAGACTGCAAATCATTACCCTTGTCAAGAACGAGGTCGTCCCTGCCATTGGTTGTACAGAACCTATAGCTGTAGCATTGTGTGTAGCAAAGGCTGTGGAAGTGTTGAATAAGCGTCCCGAAAAGATAACCGTATTGCTGAGTGCCAATATTCTGAAGAATGCAATGGGAGTGGGTATTCCTGGTACGGGGATGATTGGATTACCGATTGCTGTGGCACTTGGCGCTTTAATAGGCAAGTCGGCATATCAATTGGAGGTTTTGAAAGACAGTACCCCTGATGCAGTGGAGGCAGGAAAGCGTTTCATAGAAGAAAAGCGTATCCATATATCCTTAAAAGACGATATAGAAGAGAAACTTTATATAGAAGTCTGCTGTGAAGCCGATACGGACAAGGCAACCGCCATTATTGCTGGTGGACATACTTGCTTTACTTATATAACGCACAACGGGGACATCCTGCTGGACAAACAAACCGCTTCTTGCATCGAAGAGGAGGAGGATGTATTGGACTTGACTTTACGCAAAGTGTATGACTTCGCCATGACAACCCCATTAGACGACATTCGTTTTATTCTTGATACGGCACGACTGAACAAGACTGCCGCTGAACGTTCCTTCGAAGGTGAATACGGTCATGGTCTGGGTAAAATCCTACGTGGCACTTACGAACACCGGATTATGGGCGACAGTGTCTTCTCTCATATCCTTTCTTACACTTCGGGAGCATGTGATGCCCGTATGGCAGGAGCTATGATTCCAGTGATGAGTAATTCCGGCAGTGGTAATCAAGGGATATCCGCTACCCTTCCCGTACTAGTCTATGCCGAAGAAAACGGGAAATCAGAAGAAGAATTGATACGTGCCTTGATGTTGAGCCATTTGACAGTAATCTATATCAAGCAGAGTTTGGGACGGTTATCCGCCTTATGCGGTTGTGTGGTTGCTGCCACGGGTTCCAGTTGCGGTATAACCTGGCTAATGGGAGGAACTTATGAACAAGTGGCATATGCTGTGCAGAACATGATTGCCAATCTTACCGGAATGATTTGTGATGGTGCCAAACCCAGTTGTGCCTTGAAAGTAACTACCGGAGTTTCAACCGCAGTGCTTTCAGCCATCATGGCCATGGAAAACCGTTGTGTAACTTCCGTAGAAGGTATTATTGATGAGGATGTGGATCAGAGTATCCGCAATCTGACAAAAATAGGTTCCAAAGGAATGAATGAAACGGATAAGTTGGTATTGGAAATAATGACAAGTAAATAATATAGAAATTAAAGAATTAAAAATTAAAGAATTACCATGCGGCATGCTTAATACAGTGTAGCTTGGTTCCTTAATTTCTAATTCTTTAATTTTTAATTCTTTAGTGGCAGCATCCGCCTCCACATTCATGGTCGCCGCATCCGTCGCCACAGTCACCACAACCGCAGCTGCCGCAACCGCCACCCATCATACGGGCGACTTCGGCAAGTTCTTCGTTTGTAGCCAGGCGGCTTTCCACTACTTCTCCAGTGAAGTTCAAGTCACAACCTGCGAGCGGATGGTTCATATCCATTACGACGATATCTTCCTTCACTTCTACCACACTTCCGTTGATGCGTTGACCTTCAGAAGTCATCAAGGGGATAACGGCACCTTCTACTACACGATCGCTGTCGAATTTCCCTTCTATCATAAAGATTTCTTTGGGGAGGTCAATAACATGGTCGTCGTCATATTCACCATAAGCTTCTGATGCCGGAATGGTAAAGTCGAATTTATCGCCTATCTGCAAGTCTTTTATCTGGGCTTCAAAGGGTTCGAGTGTCATTCCCAGCCCTGAGATAAACTGAAAAGGATGCTCTACGGGTGCTTCTTCTTCGAAATCTTTTTCTCCGTTTTCGATTGAGTACAGCTTATATGCTACGGTGATGTACTTGTTTTCTACTGTTTCCATTAATTTTCTATCTTTATTTAATTAGTAAATACTTTTTTTGAGTATTTGAAGAGACAAAGATACGAATTATTTGTTTCGGGATGTAGAGAGCCTTTGGTAATTTTCAGATTATTAAATGGTTTCAATGATTGGCAATACATTTACATTGGCTGTCCGAATGGTTCTATTTAGAACTGTTAAGTGATAAAATAGGATTTTAGGGCGATATTTTCTTACGATTATTCATATTTATCTTATTTTTTTATTCAATTTGTTTGGAGATTATAAAAAAGCCCTTACCTTTGCAGCACATTTGAAACAAAAAAGAAGAATTAAGTTATGAATTTACATACATCTATTAACCTGGCATTCCTGCATATTATTCGCGTCGTGGTGGTGGCATCAAGAGCGTGAGAAAGGTTATGTATGTATTCGTATGTTAGAAGATAATTTATTAAGCCTTTCTCACTATAGTGGGAGAGGCTTTTTCATTAAAAGGAGATTTGAAAATGAAGCATCAGTTACGCAGCTCGTTCAGCACACAAGGTCGTCGCATGGCGGGAGCCCGTGCATTGTGGACGGCGAATGGTATGAAGAAAGAACAGATGGGTAAGCCCATTATCGCTATAGTCAATTCCTTTACACAATTCGTCCCCGGGCATGTACACCTGCACGAAATAGGCCAGTTTGTAAAGGAAGAGATTGAAAAGCGGGGATGTTTTGCTGCGGAGTTCAATACGATTGCCATTGACGACGGTATCGCTATGGGGCACGACGGAATGCTTTATTCCCTGCTTCAAGGGATATCATTGCCGATAGTGTGGAGTATATGGTAAATGCTCATAAGGCAGATGCTATGGTTTGCATCAGTAATTGTGACAAGATTACTCCGGGGATGCTGATGGCAGCTATGAGGCTGAATATACCGACTGTGTTTGTTTCAGGCGGTCCGATGGAAGCCGGGGAATGGAACGGACAGCATTTGGATTTGATTGATGCCATGATTAATCTGCTGATGAAAGTGTGGGCGATAAAGAGGTGGCACAGATTGAGCAACATGCCTGCCCCACTTGCGGATGCTGTTCAGGCATGTTTACCGCTAATTCCATGAATTGCTTGAATGAAGCGATTGGATTGGCACTGCCCGGTAACGGCACGATTGTAGCCACTCACGAAAATCGCAAGAAACTATTTGAGGATGCAGCCAGGTTGATTGTAGAGAATGCCTTTAGATATTATGAAGAAGGGGATGAGAGTGTACTCCCGCGCAGTATTGCTACCCGTGAGGCATTTTTGAATGCCATGACGCTGGATATTGCGATGGGCGGTTCCACTAATACGGTACTTCATTTGTTGGCTGTGGCTCACGAAGCCGGAGCGGATTTTAAGATGGACGACATTGACATGCTCTCCCGCAAGACCCCCTGCTTATGCAAGGTGGCTCCCAATACCCAAAAGTATCATGTACAAGACGTTAACCGTGCCGGTGGCATCATTGCCATCATGGATGAGCTTGCCAAGGGCGGATTGGTCGATACGAATGTCCATCGTGTGGATGGAATGACGTTGGCAGAGGCAATCGACCGGTATAGTATTACCAGCTCTAATGTATGTAAAGAGGCAATCAAGAAATACTCCAGTGCGGCAGCCGGAAAGTTCAATCTGGTACTCGGCTCACAAAATGCGTCTTATAAGGAACTCGATACGGACCGTGCGACCGGTTGTATCCGTGATTTGGAACATGCATACAGCAAGGATGGCGGTCTGGCGGTTTTGAAAGGAAATATAGCTCAGGACGGTTGCGTTGTTAAGACTGCCGGTGTAGACGAGAGTATCTGGAAATTTACGGGGCCGGCGAAAGTTTTCGACTCACAAGATGCGGCTTGCGATGGTATTTTGGGTGGAAAGGTAGTCAGTGGAGACGTCGTCGTCATTACTCACGAAGGACCGAAAGGTGGACCGGGTATGCAGGAGATGCTTTATCCTACTTCTTATATCAAATCCCGCCATCTGGGTAAGGAGTGTGCATTGATTACTGACGGGCGTTTTAGTGGTGGTACTTCCGGACTGAGTATCGGACATGTTTCTCCCGAAGCGGCTGCCGGTGGTAATATCGGTAAGATTAAGGATGGGGATATTATCGAAATTGATATACCGAACCGTTCTATCAATGTGAAGTTGACGGATGAAGAGCTTGCAGCACGCCCTATGACTCCGGTAACCCGCAACCGTGAAGTCTCCAAAGCATTGAAAGCATATGCCAGTATGGTGAGTTCCGCTGACAAAGGGGCTGTGAGGTTGATTGATTAAAGGCCTCACCCCCGACCCCTCTCCGAAAGAGAGGGGAGGAGGGAATGATACAAATTTCCGAAGTTTTTAATAAAAAGATAAAGTATGGCTGATAATAATAAAAAGAGTAACTTTTCCTCCCTCTCCCAAGGAGAGGGTCGGGGTGAGGCTCTAATAACAGGCGCAGAAGCATTGATGCGCTCTCTGGAGCATCAGGGAGTAAAGACTATTTTCGGTTATCCGGGAGGGAGCATCATGCCGGTATTCGATGCCTTATACGACCACCGGAAGGAATTGAACCATATCCTGGTTCGCCATGAACAAGGAGCCACCCATGCGGCGCAAGGCTTTGCACGTGTGTCGGGCGAGGTTGGCGTTTGTCTGGTTACCAGTGGACCAGGTGCTACCAATACTATCACGGGCATTGCAGATGCCATGATTGACAGTACGCCTATCGTTGTCATTGCCGGCCAGGTAGGGACGAACTTCTTGGGTACGGATGCATTTCAGGAAGTGGACTTGGTAGCATTACTCAGCCTATCACGAAATGGAGTTACCAGATTCGTCGTGCAGAAGATGTGGCCTGGGCAGTGGCACGTGCTTTCTATGTGGCAAAGAGCGGACGTCCGGGACCGGTCGTGCTGGATTTTGCTAAAAACGCCCAAGTGGAGAAAACAGAATATGCGCCTACTAAGGTGGACTATGTCCGTAGCTATCTTCCCGTTCCCGAAATGGAGCCGGAGGCCATACGGAAGGCTGCTGAATTAATAAATGGTGCGGAACGGCCTTTGGTGCTGGTAGGACAAGGCGTGGAGCTGGGAGAAGCCCAGCAAGAGCTTCGTGTTTTCATTGAGAAAGCCGGAATGCCTGCCGGATGCACTTTATTGGGACTTTCCGCATTACCTACGAACCATCCGTTGAACAAAGGAATGCTTGGTATGCACGGTAACCTGGGGCCCAATATCAATACCAATAAATGTGATGTCCTTATCGCCGTAGGCATGCGCTTTGATGACCGTGTGACGGGTAAATTGGAAACATATGCCAAGCAGGCGAAGATTATCCACTTTGATATTGACCCTGCCGAAATAGATAAGAATGTAAAGACCGATGTTGCTGTCCTGGGAGATTGCAAAGAGACACTGGCTGCCGTTACCCAATTGCTGGAACCCGCCAACCATCAGGAATGGATTGACAGTTTCCGGCAATACGAGGAAGTGGAAGAGGAAAAGGTAATCCGTCCGGAATTACATCCGGCAGGAAAAGCGCTAAGCATGGGTGAGGTGGTGCGTGCTGTGAGTGAGGCTACCCATAACGAGGCGATATTGGTGACTGATGTCGGCCAGAATCAGATGATGTCTGCCCGTTATTTCAAATACAGCAAGGAACGTAGCATTGTTACTTCCGGTGGCCTGGGTACTATGGGCTTCGGCCTTCCGGCAGCTATCGGTGCCACTTTTGGACGTCCGGACCGCACGGTATGCGTATTCATGGGAGACGGCGGCTTGCAGATGAACCTGCAGGAGCTGGGTACCATCATGGAACAAAAGGCTCCGGTGAAGATGATTCTGTTGAACAATAACTTCTTGGGTAATGTTCGTCAATGGCAGGCGATGTTCTTCAATCGTCGCTATTCGTTTACTCCGATGATGAATCCGGATTATATGAAGATTGCTTCGGCATATGATATTCCTGCACGCAGGGTAATGACCCGTGAGGAGTTGGCAAAAGCGATTGAAGAGATGATAGTAACTGACGGACCGTTCCTGCTCGAAGCTTGTGTGGAGGAAGAAGGAAATGTAATGCCGATGACACCTCCGGGGGGTTCGGTCAATCAGATGTTGTTGGAATGCTGAAGTCATGCGAAATTAAAGAATTTACTCTATCTATGGATAAAAAACTATATACAATCATTGTTCATTCGGAAAACTTTGCCGGTTTGCTGAATCAGGTGACGGCTGTGTTTACCCGCCGGCAGATAAACATCGAGAGTTTGAATGTATCGGCCTCCTCCATCAAGGGGGTACATAAATATACCATTACCGCTTGGACGGACAAGGATACCATTGAAAAGGTGACCAAGCAGATTACCAAGAAAATAGATGTGCTGCAAGCCCATTATTTCACGGATGATGAAATCTATCAGCACGAGATTGCCCTTTATAAAATAACGACCCCTACGCTGGAAGAAAAACCGGAGGTGTCCAAAGTAATCCGTAAGTACAATGCCCGTATTGTGGAGGTGAATGCTGTATTTGCCATTGTTGAGAAGAATGGCATGAGTGAGGAAATCACCAATCTTTATGAGGAGTTGCGCCAGTTGGATTGCGTACTTCAGTTCGTCCGTTCGGGTCGCGTAGCCATTACGACCAGCTGTTTTGAGCGTGTCAATGAATATCTGGCGGACCGTGAAGCAAAATATCGTCAAAGTAAACACCAAGAATCATGATGAGCGAGAACAATAAGATAGGTACCTACAAGTTTGTTGCCGAACCGTTTCATGTCGACTTTACCGGACGGCTGACAATGGGAGTATTGGGCAACCATTTGTTGAATTGTGCGGGTTTCCATGCCAGCGACCGCGGTTTTGGCATCGCGACTCTAAACGAGGACAATTATACTTGGGTATTGTCCCGTCTGGCTGTCGAACTGGATGAAATGCCTTATCAGTACGAAGATTTCTCCATTCAGACTTGGGTGGAGAATGTCTATCGCCTTTTTACAGACCGTAATTTCGCTATCATCGATAAGGAGGGCAAGAAGATTGGGTATGCACGTTCCGTTTGGGCGATGATTAGCATGAATACCCGTAAGCCGGCAGATTTGCTGGCTCTTCATAGTGGCAGCATTGTAGATTATGTCTGCGATGAGCCTTGCCCGATAGAAAAGCCTTCGCGGATAAAGGTGGCCTCAAAGGAACCGGTTGCTGTTTGGTAGCCAAATACAGTGATATTGACATTAACGGGCATGTGAACAGCATTCGTTACATCGAGCACATCCTTGATTTGTTCCCGATAGAGATGTATAGGGAGAAGCGCATTCGTCGTTTTGAGATGGCGTATGTAGCCGAAAGCTATTATGGGGATGAGTTGACTTTGTTTATGGATAATGCCGGTGAGGGTGTTTACGATGTGGAGGTGAAAAAGAACGGCAGCGAAGTGGTCTGTCGCTCTAAAGTGATATTTACAGAGAAATAAATAAATTTATCAACGTTGGCGTAAGCCACAAATAAAAATTAGAACAAAAAATGGCACAATTGAATTTTGGCGGTGTTATTGAGAATGTAATGACCCGCGAAGAATTTCCTTTGGAAAAAGCACGTGAGATTTTGAAAGATGAAACAATTGCAGTAATCGGCTATGGTGTACAAGGTCCGGGCCAGGCTTGCAACTTGCGTGATAACGGTTTCAATGTGATTGTGGGACAACGTCCGGGCAAGACATACGAAAAGGCTGTGGCTGACGGATGGGTACCGGGTGAAACTTTGTTCGGCATCGAAGAGGCTTGCCAGAAAGGTACTATCGTCATGTGTCTGTTGTCTGATGCTGCTGTAATGTCTGTATGGCCGACTATCAAACCTTATTTGACTCCCGGAAAGGCCCTTTACTTCTCTCATGGTTTTGCTATCACCTGGAACGACCGTACCGGCGTGGTTCCTCCTGAAGATATTGATGTTATTATGGTTGCTCCCAAAGGTTCCGGTACTTCACTTCGTACCATGTTCCTCGAGGGTCGTGGCTTGAACTCATCATATGCCGTCTATCAGGATGCTACGGGTAAAGCTTTTGACAAGACGATTGCACTGGGTATCGGCATCGGTTCGGGATATTTGTTCGAGACAACTTTCATCCGCGAAGCCACTTCCGACTTGACCGGTGAACGCGGTTCATTGATGGGTGCTATCCAGGGATTGCTGTTGGCTCAGTATGAAGTATTGCGCGAAAACGGCCATACTCCTTCTGAAGCATTCAATGAAACAGTGGAAGAGTTGACTCAATCTTTGATGCCATTGTTTGCCAAGAACGGTATGGACTGGATGTATGCCAACTGTTCTACTACGGCACAGCGTGGTGCGCTGGATTGGATGACCCCGTTCCATGATGCCATCAAGCCGGTTGTACAGAAATTGTATGCAAGTGTGAAGTCGGGCAACGAAGCCCAGATTTCTATCGACAGTAACTCCAAACCCGATTATCGTGAGAAGCTGAATGCAGAATTGAAAGCCTTGCGTGAAAGCGAAATGTGGCAGACAGCTGTTACAGTTCGTAAACTTCGTCCGGAAAACAATTAATCAGCTTTATATAAATAGGTGAAATACCCTCTTCGGTGTTACCGGAGGGGGTATTTCTTTATTATTGATTCCCTATATTTTGAATAAACTCCAATAGCTTCCGGTAAAAACCGTGATGTTTCAGCGTCTCTGCCTCTCCCAATATTACCAGCTTCATACGTGCCCGGGTGATGGCTACATTCATTCTCCTTAAATCATTCAGGAATCCTATCTGTCCTTCTTCGTTGGCACGGACAAGGCTAATGAAGATAACATCGCGCTCTTGCCCTTGGAAGCCATCCACCGTATTTACAGTGAACAAGCTGCGATAAGGCTTGAGTGAAGCGTCTGCCTTTATCTTGCTGCGGAGATATTGCACTTGTGCCTTGTAAGGGGAGATGATGCCGATGTCTATTTTTTCTTCCAGAATGCGGTTGCCACCGATACGGTTGATGTAGATTTTCAGTTCTGATAGGAGCAGGTCCGCTTCCGCCTTATTAATGCGCCCGAAAGTCTCTCCCACAAATTCTTCTTTGAAATCCATTTCGGAGGTGTCAATCCAGTGGATGGGGGTATCCCAGTCCAGGATGCCCCGGTAACGCACTTCGGGAGCGGCTTCCAACTCGCTATTATAAAACCATTGGGAAGGAAATTTCATGATTTCCTCGTGCATGCGGTATTGCACTTTCAGCAAAGAGACAACGGCAGGTTTGTTGGACACCACTTTCTCCATCAATGTTCGTTCCAGACCTCCACGGGCGGCTTCGTAGCATTTTATGGTGGGCGGAAGTTGGCAGTGGTCACCCGCCAACACCACGCGGTCTGCCTTTCGGATGGCTATCCAGCAGGCAGCCTCTAAGGCCTGGGCTGCTTCATCAATGAAAAGGGTGCCGAAACGGCGTCCGTTCAGCAGCCGGTGATTGCTGCTTACCAGCGTGGAGGCTATGACATGTGCCCCATCAAAAAGCTCTGAATTGATTTGTATTTCCAATGCGGTGGCGCGGTCGCGCAGGCGGCTCATACGGCTGCGTACTCCTTCGCGTTCGTCATAGCTGCCACGGCGGGCACGGCTGCCCAGTTCACGGAGATTTTTCCGGATGCTCCACAGTTCCGGATAAAGTGGATGGTTCTCGAAACGACGCTCGTAGGTAAAGGAAAGCATCTTGTCGTTGACACGGGTCGGATTGCCGATACGCAGGACATTGACGCCACGGTCCACAAGTTTTTCCGAAATCCAGTCGACGGCGGTATTGCTTTGGGCACATACCAGTACCTGCGGTTCCCGATGCAGGGTTTCGTAGATGGCTTCCACTAAGGTGGTCGTTTTTCCGGTTCCCGGAGGACCATGTACAATGGCCACGTCGCGGGCACACAGCACTTTGTTTACAGCTGTCTCCTGCGTGGAGTTCAGCCAGGGAAACCGTACGGGGTAGAGCTCTCGGAAACCGGCTTTCGAGGTTCCCAGCAATATGTCCCGCAATTCGGCCAGGCGGTTGCCTTTGGAGCGTAACGTATCTTCCAAGGCTTCGAACATGGTCCGATAGGATGTTTCGTCGAAATAAAGTTGCACGCCGAGGTTGTCCGTTTCCTGCACTTCCATAACGGCACCGGCTCCGGGCATTATCGCTACCATCCGTGTCTCGTCGGCATAGCTTACGGTAGCGGTGAAGTTCATATAGGTTATTTTCCCATCGGCAGACTGGCGGAAAAAACATACGGGACGGCCGAACTCAAAATTATGTTCTATATCGGTATTTTCTGTGTGTGTAATTTCTATTACTAATTGATTCAGTGAATTATAGTAACTTCGTCCCGGAGTGCAGGATACCAGCAAAGTCCCCGTTTCACTTTCCGGGCAACTCCCATGTTTTCGGTTTGGCGTTTGAATTCCTCTTTTTCGTATTCGTATTCCATGCGCAGCAAAAGTTGTTGCTGCTGGAGGTGAATAATAGGACTATTTGAATCTTGTTCCTTCATGGTTGCAAAGGTAATCATTCTTCGCTTCCGACGGAAAAAATGCTTTATTTTGTTAAACTATTCAGCCTTTTTATTTGTTTATGATATTAATTTGTAATCTTTACAATAATGAAAAACTAAAAAATAGTGGTTATGGTATATGATTTAACGATGCTCAAAACGTTTTATGCCGCTTATTCGGAGAAGATAGAACGCGTACGGAACGTACTGCGGCGTCCGATGACTTTAGCGGAGAAAATTTTGTATGCTCATTTGTATGATGGGGATAAAGTGAAGAACTACAGACGGGGAGAAGACTATGTGAATTTCCGTCCCGACCGTGTGGGCCATGCAGGATGCAACGGCTCAAATGGCCTTATTGCAATTTATGAATGCAGGCCGTGAGCAGGTTGCCGTGCCTTCCACTGTGCATTGTGACCATTTGATTCAAGCATATAAAGGTGCAAAAGAAGATGTTGCGACTGCTACGAAGACCAACGAGGAGGTCTATAATTTTCTCCGTGATGTTTCTTCCCGCTATGGCATAGGTTTTTGGCAGCCGGGAGCAGGCATTATTCACCAGGTGGTATTGGAGAACTACGCATTTCCGGGTGGAATGATGGTAGGCACGGACTCTCATACGCCCAATGCCGGAGGTTTGGGCATGGTGGCCATTGGTGTGGGTGGTGCCGATGCGGTGGATGTGATGACCGGCATGGAATGGGAACTGAAAATGCCGCGTCTGATAGGCGTACACTTGAAGGGTAAATTGAGTGGCTGGGTAGCTCCCAAAGATGTTATTCTGAAGTTGGCGGGTATTCTTACTGTAAAAGGGGGAACCAATGCCATCATTGAATATTTTGGACCGGGAACCGCTTCATTGTCTGCCACTGGAAAGGCTACCATCTGCAATATGGGGGCAGAGGTGGGGGCGACTACCTCCCTTTTCCCTTACGATGAGCGTATGGGTACCTACTTGAAGGCTACCGGACGTGAAGAAGTGGCAAAAATGGCTGCTTCCGTAGCTGCGACCTTCGCGCCGACGACGAAGTGCTGGCAAATCCGGAAAAATATTACGACCGCATCATTGAAATAGACCTCTCGCTATTGGAACCGTATATCAACGGGCCCTTTACGCCGGATGCAGCAACACCGATATCGAAATTTGCCGAGGTAGTGATAACCAATAACCTATCCCCGCCGGATGGAAGTCGGCTGATAGGGTCGTGCACCAATTCGTCCTATCAGGATTTGAGCCGCGCAGCCTCCCTTGCCCGGCAGGTAAAGGAAAAGAATTTGAAGGTTGCTTCTCCGCTGATTGTCAACCCCGGTTCGGAGCAGATACGTGCCACTGCTGAACGCGACGGCATGATTGCCGCTTTCGAAGATATTGGCGCAACGATAATGGCGAATGCCTGCGGACCTTGTATTGGCCAGTGGAAGCGCGATACTGATGACCCCGAACGCAAAAATTCCATCGTCACCTCTTTTAACCGTAATTTTGCCAAACGTGCCGATGGAAATCCCAACACTTTTGCTTACGTCGCTTCCCCGGAGATAACGATGGCGCTGACCATTGCCGGTGACCTTTGTTTCGACCCGTTGAGGGATACGCTGGTCAATGCCAAAGGAGAGGTTGTGAAACTGTCCGAACCGGTCGGTGAAGAACTGCCGGCACACGGGTTTATAGGAGGAAAGGAAGGATACATTGCTCCAGGCAAAGGACAGACGGAAATTACGGTCAATCCTCATTCACAGCGCTTGCAACTGCTGACTCCCTTCCCTGCCTGGGATAGCATGGATTTGCTGAATATGCCTTTATTGATTAAAGTGCAGGGGAAATGTACACCGACCACATTTCCATGGCAGGGCCATGGCTCCGTTTCCGGGGACATCTGGAGAATATTTCGGATAATATGCTGATGGGAGCTGTCAATGCTTTCAATGGAGAGACGAATAGTGTCTGGAATCGCTCTACCAATACCTATGGAACGGTGTCAGGCACGGCGAAATTGTATAAATCCGAAGGCATCCCTTCCATTGTCGTTGCCGAAGAGAATTATGGTGAAGGTTCCAGCCGTGAGCATGCTGCCATGGAACCACGTTTCCTGAATGTACGCGTCATTTTGGCGAAAAGCTTTGCCCGTATCCATGAGACGAATTTAAAGAAACAAGGCATGTTGGCGTTGACCTTTACGGATAAGGCCGATTATGACAAGATTCGGGAACGCGACCTGATTTCTGTCATGGGTTTGAAAGATTTTGCTCCGGGACGCACGTTGAAGGTGGTTCTTCATCACGAGGACGGGAGTAAAGAAAGTTTTGAAGTACAACATACGTATAACGAACAGCAGATAGCCTGGTTCCGGGCCGGTTCTGCACTTAATGCAAGATAGAATATGGAAAAAATTACTGTACCTTTTATTACCGGCGATGGGGTGGGAGCAGAAGTGACCCCATCCATGCAGGCTGTCGTGAATGCCGCTGTCAAGAAATCCTATGGTGACCGGCGTGGCATTGAATGGAAAGAAGTGCTGGCAGGAGAACGTGCCTTCCACGAAACCGGTTCCTGGTTGCCGGACGAAACCATGGAAGCTTCCGCACCTATAAGGTGGGCATCAAAGGTCCTTTGACAACTCCCGTCGGCGGAGGTATCCGTTCCTTGAACGTAGCCTTGCGTCAGACGCTTGATTTGTATGTCTGCCAACGTCCGGTACGTTGGTATAAGGGCATTGTTTCTCCACTCAAAGAGCCGCATAAGGTGGATATGTGCGTATTCCGTGAGAATACCGAGGATATTTACGCAGGCATCGAATGGGAAGCCGGTACTCCGGAGGCTGAAAAGTTCTATCGTTTTCTCCATGATGACATGGGGGTGACAAAAGTCCGTTTTCCCGAAACCTCCTCGTTTGGCGTGAAGCCGTTTCAAGAGAAGGAACAGAGCGCTTGGTGCGTGCCGCCTGCCAATACGCCCTTGAGCATCATCTGCCTTCCGTGACGTTGGTACACAAAGGAAACATCATGAAATTTACGGAAGGCGGCTTCAAGAAGTGGGGGTACGAACTGGCAGAACGTGAGTTTGGTAAAGAGCTGGCAGAAGGGCGTCTGGTCATCAAGGACTGCATTGCCGATGCATTCTTGCAGAACACGTTGCTTATCCCTGAAGAATATTCCGTGATTGCCACGTTGAATCTGAACGGCGATTATGTGTCCGACCAACTGGCTGCCATGGTAGGCGGCATCGGCATTGCACCGGGTGCGAATATCAACTATAAAACGGGGCATGCCATTTTTGAGGCTACTCACGGGACGGCTCCGAACATTGCCGGGAAAGACATTGTGAATCCCTGTTCCATCATCTTTCCGCTGTGATGATGCTTGAATATCTGGGTTGGAAGGAAGCAGCCTCTCTTATAGAGAACGCCTTGGAGCAAAGTTTCACAGAAGCCCGTGCTACTGCCGACTTGGCCCGTTTTATGCCGGGTGGCGTCTCGCTGTCCACTTCGGCTTTCACCCGGGAGATTGTAAGGAGAATAGAAAATGGGAATAACGAATAAAACGAAACGATTATGAAGAAGGAGTATCTGATTTACAAGCTTTCCGAAGATTTGAAGGAAGCTACCCGGATTGAGAATGAACTGTTCAGGAAGTTTGATGTGAAGCGCGGTTTGCGTAATGAGGACGGCACGGGAGTCTTGGTGGGGTTGACCAAAATAGGCAATGTGGTCGGCTATGAACGCATCCCCGGTGGAGGCTGAAGCCTATTCCCGGCAAATTGTTCTACCGCGGTTATGATGTGGATGACTTGGCACACGCCATCATCAAAGAGAAGCGTTTCGGTTTTGAGGAAATTGCCTACTTGTTGCTTTCCGGTCGCCTGCCCGACAAGGAAGAACTCTCTTCTTTCCGTGAGCTCATCAACGACAACATGCCGCTGGAACAGAAGACCAAGATGAATATCATTGAACTTGAAGGAAACAACATTATGAACATCCTGGCGCGCAGCGTGCTCGAGATGTATCGTTTTGACCCTGATGCAGATGACACTTCCCGCGATAATCTGATGCGGCAGAGCATTGAGCTTATTTCGAAATTCCCGACCATCATTGCGTATGCCTATAACATGCTTCGCCATGCCACCCATGGCCGTTCATTGCATATCCGCCATCCGCAGGAAAACCTTTCCATTGCCGAGAATTTCCTCTATATGCTGAAGAAGGACTACACGGAGCTGGATGCCCGCACACTCGACCTGCTGTTGGTTCTTCAGGCCGAGCACGGTGGTGGTAACAACTCCACTTTTACCGTACGTGTCACTTCTTCTACCGGGACGGATACTTACTCTTCGATAGCGGCAGGTATCGGTTCCTTGAAAGGGCCGCTTCATGGAGGTGCCAATATTCAGGTTGCCGATATGTTCCACCATCTGCAGGAAAACATTCAGGACTGGACGAACGTGGATGAGATTGATACTTACTTCACCCGCATGCTCAACAAGGAAGTCTATAACAAGACCGGTTTGATATATGGTATCGGACATGCCGTCTATACCATTTCCGACCCGCGCGCATTCTGCTGAAGGAGCTTGCCCGCGACCTTGCCCGCGAAAAAGGGAAAGAACGTGAGTTCGCTTTCCTTGAACTGCTCGAGGAGCGCGCCATTGATGTGTTTGGCCGTGTGAAGAATAATGGAAAGACGGTTTCGAGCAATGTGGATTTCTATTCGGGCTTTGTCTACGAGATGATTGGGCTGCCGCAGGAAATCTTCACGCCTTTGTTTGCCATGGCACGTATTGTCGGTTGGTGTGCACATCGCAATGAAGAATTGAACTTTGAAGGTAAGCGTATTATCCGTCCTGCCTATAAGAATGTTTTGGATGAGGTGGCTTATGTGCCATTAAGAAACGGTAAGGATTAGACTTGTATCTTTTAAATCGTTCCATCACGGGGGAAAGAGGTTGTGTCAAAATGCTGACACAGCCTTTTTTTATGCGCAAAGCCCAGACTTTCTCAAGCCCGGGCTTTGTTATTTACCCAAAGTTTTCGTATCTTTAGGCATAAAGTTTTTCGTTATGGTCAAAGTTA
>ENA-OQCE01000613-OQCE01000613.1-human-gut-metagenome-genome-assembly--contig:-NODE-613-length-16954-cov-2.556308_pt1 | contig 16954 bp, 23 predicted proteins | sample MGYA00242495_ERZ504572 | MGnify/ENA primary metagenome ERZ504572 (study PRJEB26092, sample SAMD00036228) | human gut metagenome | host: Homo sapiens | study: EMG produced TPA metagenomics assembly of...
CCATCCATGCGGCCTTCCCCTCTGTCACTACAATTTTTTGGGGCGTGATCACAAGGCTGCATTCCGGCCCGTCCAGGGCATAGGCTTCAAAGTACTTGTCCTGCGTCATCTTTCTTGCTAACAACAATGGAAAAGCCGTTCTTTTTAGCAAAGTGAAGGGCAATCTTTTTATCGTTCATCGTTTTTTCGTTCTTTTCTTTCGTCATTTTTTCGGTAACTATGGGGCTTTTTCCAGTAGGCTGCGGCCATGTCGATGAAGTCGCGGGCAGCGCGGCTTAAGGCCGTTCCTTTTTGGTAGCTTGCCGTCATGGACCAGCGCAGGGGTGTTTCAAAGGAAAAATAGCGGATGCCTTTGGTGAAGTGACGGGCTGTCGATTCGGCGACGATGCCGCAGGAAATGCCGGCCCTGACCATTTCGAGGATGGTGGAGGGGTTCTGCGTTTCAAATAGGACATGGGGCGCAATTCCGCTTTCCCGGAAGGCGGCGTCGATAGAGGGACGCATGGTTGTTTCCTTTCGTAGAAGGATAAAAGGATAATCTGCCAGTTCGGATAGGGGAAGCCGGGGATACACGCTTTCTTTTGGCTTCAGGATGCCTGCAACTTCAAGAAAAGCGGGTACGGCAAGCAGGATTTCCTCTTCAAAAAGGGTCTCGTAAGCATCCTGGGTTTCTTGATCTGGAAAGAGGGTCATAAAGCCAAAATCGATGTCTCCACGGGCAATGAGGGGCTGCATGCGGTAAATATTGAGTTCATAAGGACGACGGCCATGAGGGGATATTTTTTGTGAAAGCGCGGATAGACGTGGACGAACATGTCGGGACCGCGGACCGGAGTCATGCCAATGGAAAGGGTCCCTTTATAGCTGCCCGTAAGGTCGCTGATTTCGGCATAGGTCCTGCTTTTGGTGCGGAGGATCTCCCGCGCGCCTTTAAGATAGATTTCGCCAGCCCGGGTGGGAATCATTTCCGTTTTGGCGCGGCGAAAGAGGGGTATCCCGAGCTCCCGCTCTAGCTTGAGGAGCTGCTGATTCAGGGCGGACTGGGTGAGATAAAGCTTTTCCGCCGCCTTGGTGATGCTTTTTTCCTCGGCAATCTTGATAATATGTTCAATAAGATGAGTATCCATGGCGCTTCTCCCTAGACTTGATGCTGTCATTATACTACAGTGCTTTTTTCAAGGCAAAAAAGAGGCCTTCCCCCTGAATGTAAGGGAGAAGACCTCCGAAAGATTTCTTGTAAGGAAGTAGTCAGAACTTCCAATTGAATCCAGCTCGCAGGCTGTAGGTGCGATGAAAGTCATGACCAACGTAGCGTTCCATATCAAAGTACATGGACTGTTTATCTCCGGTCTTGACGCTGTAGCCAAGGCCGATAACGCCCCAGGTTCCTTTTTGATCATTTGTTGTGATATAGCGGTCGGTGCCATATGCCGCTGTTACATCATCTCCATCGAGGAATTCGTGGAGCAGGGACGCCTTGAAATAGCATTTGCTGTCAAGTTTCGGGTCAAGGTGCTTTACGAGGTCAAAGCCGAGGCGCCCCACGAGGCTCCAGCTGTGGTCCGCGGAGAGGGAAATCCCTTGGGAATCCACGGTATCAACCCCTCCGAGGTAAGAAACCTGGACCTGGGCTTGCGGAACGACGCTCCAGTCTTTTGAGAGCTTGTTGACCCGCCCGTATTCGGTAGAAAGATTGACTGAATGTCTGGTGTAATCGGCTGCATAGCCTGTGCCTGTTATTGCATCAGTGACACTGTAGTCTTCCTTGCCATAATGGTATTTGAGATAGCTGTCCCAGTAACTGTAGGTGCCTTTTTTCCAGTCGGCTTTCCTGGTGAGCTCTGTCGGGGTGTACACATGGGTATCATAAACGCTGATGGCGGTATCACGAAGCCTAGGTTTCCGCTGGTTCCTTCAAAGTGACCTTCATTTTTGGTGTAGGCCACAGAGGTACTCAAACGATGCTTATGAGGCTCCTGGTTCCGTAAGACTGTTGTATAGCCAAGTTCATAGGTGTTGCCGTCAAGTTCGCCCGTCCCATCAATGCCAAGATTGCGGTAACGGAAACGAATCCAAGCCCCTTCGTGAGCGTCCGGCGTGAAGTACTGCGTGTGACCGCTTCGATTGGTAAAGGTATCCAGGTCGGTGAGGTAGCGCCAAGAAAGATCTGCTAGACGGGAGGGTGTCTTTGCGCCTTCATTGTGCTCGCGGCTCTTGACGACATAGATATTGACGGCGCTGTCCCCATTATAGAGGGCTTCCACATTTTCCGTACCGGGTTTTGCGAAATTTAGAGGACCGACTTCCTGAGAAACAGAGTAGGTCGAACCGCCGTTTCGGTCGTTATTGTAGGCAGCCGTATTCAAGCGTCGGACGAAAGGGAACGGTATTCCGTCTTGTAGAGGTTGTTATAAATGCCGGAAGAAAGGGCGGCGACGAGTGTGCCGCTGCCAAAACCAAAGCCCGGATTCTTTACTGTTGCAAAACGAACGGCGTCACCCGGTTCCATCTCCTTATCCAAGGTGCTGATGTTTTTAATGGCGAGGGTCTGTTTATCACTGGTTCCGTTCTCGACGTAGAGCATATCGCTTTGACTGCCGTCATCGGCATCAAGGTCCATGCAAAGGTGTGACTCCCCGAAAGGTTCCGATTTCAAGGGAATCTCCACCGCTTTGATACTGCACGACCCCGCCGTCGCCCGAAAGGGTCGTTACGGCAGAAGCTCCGTCATGTTCCATGTATGCCGGCGTCAAGGGTGAGATCAATGGCTCCTATTCCCGGCAGGGGAGGATGAATGATATCTTCTCCTGAAAGGAGGCTTTCTTCTGACATGGAGGCCGCCATGATGCGCTCATTTAGAAGCCCCGTATCGGCTTGCCCCGTAAAAAGGGAGCCGTCACTGAGCGTAAGGGAAATTGTCCCGCCCGGAAGGGCTGCCTCAGGGTCCGTCGGGAAAATCCGTGTTATATTTCCAAAGTCGCTGCCAACGGAGGCATCCTCTCCATAGGCATACAAGTTGCCCGTAAGGGTGAGGGTTGCACCATCTGTGGGTGCCATCGTGATGGTGCCCTTGTCGTAGGCGAGAAGATGGCCCTCTACAGAGCTCCCTTTTCCGTAGGTTACAGAAAGGGTGCTCCCATCGCTTGATTTAGCTGATTCGGAGGCCGTCTCATTTTCTGCGACAAACAAATTTTCACTAGACGAAGGAAATCCGCCCGTGGAATCATCTCCAGTTCCGTCCCATCCGGGAACTGACTGACCGGAGCCACTGGCATCTCCTTCCTGAAAGGGATCGGGCACACCTGGGTCTACATTGGACGTATCCACGGCATGGGCTCCAGGAAGGCAATACTACTTTTTACGGAAAGGGAGGCATTCTTGATTTCTGTCTGACTGCCCGTAAGGGACGCCGCCGCAATAGGACGCGCCACCACGGCCTCAAATTCCTCACCTGTGGCATCATCTGTCATCTTAGCCATGATAGGCTCTGTGCCCGTCGCAATTGTAAGGGTGCCGCCCTGAGCATCAACGCTTGTTTGGGACGCGTTCCGCGTCATGATGCCATAGAGAGGGGCTGTAATTTTTGTGCTTCCCGTGAGGGTCAGCTTGGCGTCCGTGCTCAGCTGGGCCCTGTGCTATTTTCAGCGGAGATGACGTTGGTCCCTTTTGCGGATAGACTGGCTTCCATGCCATTCCATAGGTTGACAGCCGTCTGTTTCGCATCAATGATATTGTCGCCCTCTGCTTTAAGAATGACTTTCCCGGCAAGGTAAGATGTGATAGGGCTGCCTTCCGCCGTCACATCGATGCTGCTATAGCCACTCCCGCGGATGCCATAGGTAGCTCCGGTGACTTGGTTATTGCCACCAGCTGTGAGGGTGACGGTCCCAAAGGCCGGGCCGGCTTCTCCCCCACTTGCTATTGTCCCGACACTGATGCCGCTGCTGTAGGCATCGTTTGAATTGACAGAAATGAGATTGTCTTTTCCTGCCGAAAGCGTTACATCAGCACCGAGGAGGGTCTGGATGCCTGAAATACCGTAGGGGTTTTGATTCTGCAGAGCATTGCCTGCCGTGGCTGTGATTGTGTTGCTGCCATTTGTTGTAAGGGTAATCTGGGTGCGTTCATCCGTATTGATTCCACTGGGTGGCATATCCGGATTGGTTGGGTCATAAGGAAGTTCGCTTTCCCAAAAGCCATCAGAATCATCGCTCGCATCGGGAAAAAATCCTGTATCGTTATTGTCGCTGGGTCCACTCGCATAAAGGCCATGGTTGAATCCTTGCAGGGTAATCCCTTTTTCTCCTTCCAGAGTCACGTTTCCCCCTTCCGCGTAAAGGCCGGCTGCTTGGAGAGGGGTGAAAAACCAATTAGAATCATCGATGAGCTGAGTGTTGGTGGTGGAAGAAAGGGTCAGTTCCTGGGCTTTCATGGTGAGCGTCTTGCCGCTTGGCACATAAATCCCAGCCCGCGGACCCTTAACAGCAAAGCTTCCGTCCGCATTTGTAATGGTCACTTGCTCCGAGCTATCGTTATCCCATGTGTTCCCGCTCCCCATGGAAAGAGTCGATTCGCTGGAAGCATTTTCGAAGACTGTATCTTCCGCATAGGTCATTTCTGAATCAGATCCTATGGTAAGCACTTCAGCTGATGCTGCCGGTGATAACGATAGCACATAGAGCAGCACGCCTAGCGCACTTGCTGCAGATCGAAAAGAACCGCGATGTTTCATGTTACTTCCTCTCTTTTCTATTTAATAATGTGAATATTTGATGAAATCGTATATGCCGTTCATTATACCACAGATAAATGAAAAAATAATTTAAAAGATAATTATTATTGAATGTAAATAAAATAATGAGTATTTACCATAAAATGAGGATTAAAATGAAACATTGGGACGGATCCCTGTTAAACAATGGCACTTCGAATCACGGCTCCACGGACGCCAAGAGCTCCAGAAGGGATGCCCTTGGATCGGGCCAGGAAAGGCTCCCAAGACATAGATAGGCAGGGGGAAGAGTGTATGAAGTTGGGGAGAGGCGTTAATCCGAGGGGAAGATTGTTGGGTTTGCAGGAGGTCGGAAAGAGGGGGCTTACAATCAAGTAGGAGGCTCCTGATTGAAGGGCTGTTTCAACTTCACTTAGAAAGTGTATGGAAATTCCCACGCCGTGGGGATAGGGCAGCTTCGTTTTGCCCTTTTCCAATAGGCATCCTGCTTCTTGAGGATGCATCTTTGACCATGCAGTCCAACTGCGTAAGGGCATATGAACTCCAGCAATTGCATCATCAAGGGCCAGATCCGGATGATTATGCGCAAGGAGCGGAAGCTTCCAGGCTTTGCAGAGATGAGCCGTTTCCTTAAATAGGTCCTCGTACGCCTCTTTTGATAGATCTTTTTCGCGAAGGATGAGGGCCGACGGGAATGGTGAAAGGTCAGGGATGCGTTTTTTTAGATAAGGAATCAAGGGCTCGGGATAAATCGTGCGGTCCGTCACAAGGACGTAGGGAAAGGACGCGTTCATAGGAAAATTGCGTCCGCCATGACGGGCTGCATCCCTTCTGATACAAGGTCGTTAAAGACGGCGTCTACGGAGCGGTGGTCGGCAATCTCAAACTGGTCGTCCCCTTCTTCTTTTTGGTGGCTGTGGGCACCAATGCCCGTGCTCACGCCGGCGGAAATCTTTGTGGCCGCAATCTGCATGAGGTGATCCCTGACGCGGGGCACTTCACGCGTTGAGACCGTGAGGGCCGAACTCGGCATCAAGAGACGGTAGGCACAGCAAATCTGGAGGAGTTCCGCTTCGCCGACGCCCATGGGGTAAATGGTCGTATTGCCCTTGATGGGGCGCAGGCGAGGGCAGGAAAAGGCGATTTCCGCATGGGGATACTTGCGCTGAAGGAGGTAGCCATGAAGCCTGTAGCAAAGGCGTCGCGGCGAAAGTCTGAAAGACCCAGGAGCGCGCCGAGACCAACGCCGCGCATGCCGCCTAAAAGGGCCCGTTCCTGCGTATAGAAGCGGTAGGGGAAGACCCGTTTATTGCCCGCAAGGTGCAGCTTGCCATAAAGGTCATGGTCGTAGGTTTCCTGGAAAACGGTCACAAAGTCGCAGCCGCATTGGTGCAGGTATTCATAGTCTTTTTGGTTCACGGGATAGATTTCAAGACCGACAACGCGGAAGTAGCGGCGTGCCATCTTGCACGCTTCTCCAATATAGGAAACGGGGGACATGTGGCTGCTTTCGCCTGTGAGCATGAGGATTTCCTCAAGACCTGTGGCGGCAATGGCCTTCATTTCTTCTTCCATCTGGGCAAGGTCAAGACGGGCCCGGTGAATCTTGTTGTGGCAGTTGAAGCCGCAGTAGATGCAGTAATTTTCGCAGTAGTTTGCTAGATATAGGGGCGTAAAAAGAGCAACACTATTGCCGAAATAGCGGTCCCTAACGGCTTTGGCCTTTTGCGCCATGGCTTCAAGGTAGGGCCTTGCCGCAGGCGAGAGGAGGGCTCCGAAATCATGGGGCGAAAGGACGTCCTTTCTAAGGGCCGCTTTGACGTCACTTGCCGAGTAGGTCTGCTCTTCAAATTCTTTCATGAGGCGCTCCACATCTTCCAGCATGGTGGATGGCAGCTGGTCCATGCCGGGCTCGTAGGTCATGGGGTCCTTGATAGAGGAGGCAAGGGTCTTTTTGGCTTCTTCCGTCACAATGGTGGGGTTGATCTTTTCTTCTGTCATGGTCATCGCCTCCTAGTCTTCGTCCCGCAAAAATCCCGTCAAGGGACTCGAGGGGTCGGCCCCTTTTTGAAGGACGCGGCCAAGCCCCGCAAGATAGGCTGTGCGGCCCGCTTCAATGGCAAGGCGGAAGGCTTCTGCCATTTGGACGAGGTTTCCGCTTGTGGCAATGGCCGTATTGGCATGATGGCTGTTACGCCCATTTCCATGGCGGCGCAGGCTTCGGACGGCTTTCCGATGCCGGCATCAACGATGATGGGAAGGTCAATTTCATCAAGCAGGATGTTAATCCATTCCTTATTGACAAGGCCTTTATTGGACCCAATGGGGGCGGCAAGGGGCATGATGCAGCTTGCGCCGGCATCTTTCATGGCGCGGGCCGCTGTAAGGTCCGGGAACATATAGGGCATGACGACAAAACCCTCCTTTGCAAGAGTCTCCGTGGCCTTGATGGTTTCTGCGTTGTCAGGAAGGAGGTAACGCGAATCCTTCATGATCTCGATCTTGATAAAGGGCGTATGGCAGATTTCTCGGGAAAGACGGGCGATGCGTACGGCTTCGTCAGCGTTTCGGGCACCTGATGTGTTGGGAAGGACTGTCACCGATTTGGAAATATAGTCCATGATGTTTGCCTTGCCGCCTGTATTGACGCGGCGCAGGGCAAGGGTCACCATTTCCGCACCGGCCCCTTTGATGGCCGCTTCGATAAGGGGCAGGGAAAATTTCCCCGACCCTAGAATAAAGCGGGACGAAAAGGTGTGTCCATCCAAGGTCCAAGTATCGTTTTCTTTCATGCTAAATTCCTCCGTATTCTTTTAAAAGGTGCGGCGCTTAATAGGCGCCGTTTTTTCCAAGCAGTAGCCACGTGACGACGTTTGCCATCATGGCACTGCAGATGGCAACGCGGGGCGCCATGAGTCCAGCACCGGGTTTAGGGGCCGAGACACTGTCGCCGCAAAGATAAAAATGGGGGCTCACTTCCCGCACTTTCATGAGTCCTGTTTTCCCAAAGCCCGCCATGCCGGAGCCGCTTACAAGATAAGCGTCCGGTTTTTGGCAGCGCACTTCACGGGCCAGCATGGCCTTTTGGTCCGCCTTATCAAAGGCTTCACAGATGATGGTCGCGTCCCCGACGCAGGATGCAAGGTTTTTCGGGGTGACGCGGGCCGTGACGGTTTCATAGGTAAGGAAAGGATTGATCTTCATGAGGAATCCTTTGAGGGCGTCCGTTTTTTTGACGCCCACGTGCTCCACAAAATAGGACTGGCGGTTGAGGTTTGTCCAGTCCACGTTATCAAAATCGACAAGGCGCAGATGGCCTACCCCGATGCGGGCAAGACTCACGGCGATATTGGAGCCAAGGCCACCGAGACCGCAGATGGTGACAAAGCCAGCGTCCAGTTTTTCCTGGACCTTTTTCCCATGGCGCTCGCAAAGGGCGCTATAAATGGCGCCTGCCACTGGATCCGATGTATTCCAAGGGGTGAGAACTGCCGTTTTTTCAGCCGCCGCCAACAAAGCTCACCACCTCCAGTCGCATGTCCTTTTTGAGCGCCATGGCGTCCCAATCTTCTTTTGGCACAAGTCTGCCGTCCACTTCTACGGCCGTGTAGATAGGTACGGCACCTAGGGCCTTCAAGGCGTCCGTAACAGTGGCGCCTTCTTTTAGGGTGCAGGCCTTGCCATTTACCATGATTTCCATTTCTTCCTTCCTCCTTTTTGCTGAAACGGCAAAAAAGGTCCACGAAAGTTGGCACCCGAGGTGGTGCCCCCCTTCGTGAACCTTTTGGTTCAGTCTCAGCCTATGAATTTTTTCAAACAAAATAGCGGGGACCTTTTCGATCCCCGCCTGTCAATTGCGTCATCCCTACGTTGGCATTATCCAAATCAGGTTGTGGGTCGAAGTCGAACTTCCTCTCAGCAAAAAGCTCCCCAAATATTCTGTTTACCTTGTAAGCATAGTCCTTTTACATAACATTGTCAAGTCAGGCGCCCCTTTAGAAAGTCGAAATCTGGTGGCACAGGGCCTTCCCCACGCTTTCTGCCATCTTGTCAAGGGTCTTTACGCGCACCAGGTCCTTACCAAAGATTTTTTGGGCATCTTCCATGGAGCCTGCAATTTCGTCGTTGATGAGGCCCACGATGCGCACGCCGTCGCGGCGCAGGGACGCGGCTTCGGCCGCCGTGTCATCAACGGCCCGCTCGTCCCGGTATTCGTGCTGGCTAAGGCTCCTTTGCCAGTATAAAGGGGATGGTCATCATTCGGAGACGCGTCCGTCAGCATGACAAGGATTTTTTTGGCATCTGTCAGGTCCCCCATGAGGACGCGGGCGCCGCGCAGGGCAAGACCGTCCCGGTTCCAGCCCGTGGCACAATAGCTAAAAACACTCGTGCTTTTTTCTTTTCTTCATAGCTTTGGTAGAGCGTCATGACTGTATAGCCTCGGAGGGTACAGAAGGAATAAATTTGGTAAGGAATGCCGCAGGCGCGCAGGGCCTCTGCAATGACGTAGGCCTGGGCTGCAATGACCCGCTGGTATTCGCCGCGCGACGCTGAGGCGTCGAGCATAATGTCAACCGTAAAGTTTGGGGTATAGACATCTTCCTGACCATAAAAGACCCTGTTGTCGTCCAAATAGAGTCCCCGCCAGATGAGCCCTGGCACAAGGTCTCCGCTTTTTGCTGGAATGGGCAGCTTCATGCGCGTCATCTGGAGCGCCGTGCGCAGCTGCCCCGTAGACGGGTGATGCTCTTGCGATATTTTTCGTTATTTTCTTTGTAGTAGGTGATGTTGCGGGCGCGCTGTCTGCGGGCATTTAAAAGCCACTGGGAAGCATCTCCCGTTGCTCCTTTGCTCCCGAGGCGCCCCCGCGTAAAATGCAGGTGGGCGCCCCGATGGGGGCCGGTGCAGTATTGCCGTTCAATCGCAAGGACCTTATCGGCACTGTAAAGGGAGGCCCCAAAGCAGGTGACAATATAATCGTGGTTTTTTACGGCAGTTTGGCCGGTAATCAGGCCATGAGCCATTACGCTCCTTCTTGCCGTTTACGATTTCTTCCTCATCATGACGCACGACCTGGAAGTTCAGGATGGATTCATGCCGCGTCTTAAACTGCGGCACGAGAAAGTTCAAGATGGCGGCTACAGGGCTTGAGATGATGACCTTTTCCAAGCTTTCTCGAACAAGGAAGCGGGAAACAAAGTACTTTTTTGTCAGCTTGCGAAAATGGTCGCAAATTTCTTCTGCTGTCCATGACGGGTCAAACCGCAGCCCTTCATAAAGCCCCTTGGCCCAAGGATCCACAAGGCCGGTTTTTTCACCAAGAACTTCATGCCAGCGGGCCGCTTGCATTTCTTGGGCCACGCCATGACGGATGGAAAGGGGCCCGTTAAAATAGTTTTGGGCCTGCTGCCTGCGAAGATAGGCAAGGACAGGGCGCTGGGGGAGTTCCTTGACATAGGCGCAGCCTTCTAGCCCCAGCCACAAAAGGTCACTGAATAGATCGGCAAGGGCGGCGGTCTTCATCTCGTCAAAAAGTGCTTGCAGGACCTTCATGTCATAATATTTTCGAATAATGCCAATGACGGCATTGAGGTAGAGGTTCGGTTCGTGCGTGTCAGGGACAAAAGAAAGAAAATCCGGATCGTAAGTGTAGTCTCCGGATACGTCCCAGACGATGTTGAGAGCCCGTCTCCGCCGGTAGTCATATCTTTTCTTTGCCATCGTGAACCTTCTTAGTCACTGAAAATATCACGTCTGCCATAGGATCCTGGAATGTGGAGGTTGATTACATCGAGGATGAGGGCTGGCTCATATTCGTCAAAGGATTTGTTGATGATACCCATTTTGAGGGCCCGGTGAGCTTCAAGACCTCGTTTCATGAGATGGAGGGCGTCAAGGAGACCGCGCAGGTCAAGGGCCTTATCGGAAATTTCCGCTTCACTGCATTTTTTCTCCAAATCAAGGAAAATCTGCACAAAGGCATCGCAGGCCGTATCCTTCATGGTCGGGAATTCTGTCCGTAAGAGACGGGCCAGCGGCTTTTCCTTGATGGGCGGCAGCTGGATGACCGTAAAACGCTCATGAGGGCCTCGTTCATTTCCCGCGTGCCTGAGTATCCGTAGTTCATGGTGGCAATGAAGCGGCACGCCGGGTCGACTTCAATCATGCGATAGCCCGGAATGTCGATGCGGCGGCGGTAGTCGAGGAGGGAATGAAGTACTGCCATGGCTTCGTTGCGGGCCATATTGATTTCGTCAAAAACGCCGAAGCCGCCCCTCGTAGCGCATTCATAGACCGGACCGGGACGGAACTGGACTTCCCCGTTTTTAAAGGTATCGGTGCCCAGCATGGCTGATGCGTCCATGTTGATATGGAAGGAAATGTTCCACATGGGGCGGGAAAATACTTGGGCCAGATTTTCAGCAAGAACGTTTTTGCCCGTTGCCTTGGGGCCTACAAGGAGCAAATTCTGCCCACATAAGAGGCAGAAAGGGCGTCTTCCCAGACTTCCTTGCCAAAAAAAGGAAAATGGGGCATGGGCACACGGTCCTTATCCGCTTCTGTTACAGGAAACTTGCCGCGATAGGCTTCAAGGTCTTTGATGAGGCTTTCCTCGACGCCTTCACTGCGCAAAAAATCAAGTGATAACATAGTGATCAGTCCTTATCAAGTAAATGTCACTGCTATTTCATATTATACCACGGGGACTTGATGGTGCTGATAAAATCTCCCTGTTTTTCTGTTGACAGGAAAGAAAAGCGGTTGTAGAATCATATAGAAAAAATTCTATATGTAGGAGGCTGCAAATGAATGACAGCTACCAAGACTTGGCCCGCTTTTTGAAAGCCCTGTCCGATCCCAAACGCCTTGCCATTGTCGATATGCTTTCCTGCGGCGAGCGCTGTGCCTGCGACCTGCTTGATTATTTTTCCGTTACCCAGCCCACCTTGTCCCACGATATGAAGGTACTTCTTGCGTGCGGTATCTGCACAAGCCGGAAGTCAGGGAAAAATACCTATTATGCCCTGTGTGGTGACACCCTTGAAAAGTTCGAAGGGGTTCTCCATCATATCCTGTCACCCAAAAAAGACTGTATTTGCTTTTTGCAGAAAAAGGGGAAATGTACCTGTGAATCCTAACAGAAAGAAGGAATCCATCTTGAACTTTGAACCTGCATCGGGTATCAGTTTTTTTCAGCGCTATTTGACCCTTTGGGGCCTTTTATGCATGGCTGCAGGCATTGCTGTAGGCCATTTTATGTCGGGCCTTGTTACCTTGCTGAATGGTCTTACAGTGAGCGGGATTTCTCTTCCCATTACAGTCCTTATTTGGATCATGATTTTTCCTATGATGATGGAGGTGGATTTTGAGAGCATCCGCAGCGTAGGAAAAAATCCTAAAGGTCTTTTTGTCACGTGGATTGTCAACTGGCTTGTGAAGCCCTTTTCCATGTATCTTGTGGCCTCCTTTTTCCTGATGGTCCTGTTCCGCTCCTTGATCAGCACGGACCTTGCCCGTCAGTATCTTGCCGGAGCCGTTTTGTTAGGGGCGGCGCCCTGCACGGCCATGGTTTTTGTCTGGAGCACGCTCACAAAGGGGGACCCCGCCTATACAGTGGTGCAGGTTGCTACGAATGATCTCATTATTCTTGTGGCATTTATCCCCATCGTGCGTTTTCTTTTGGGCGTTTCCCAAGTGGCGGTGCCTTACGGAACCCTCTTTTTGAGCGTCATTCTCTTTGTCCTCATCCCCCTTGTAGTCGGCACGCTGACGCGCCTTATGGTCACGTGGCGAAAGGGCATAGCCTATTTTGAATCCGTCTTTTTGCCGCGATTTGACCATGTGACCATGGTGGGGCTCCTCTTGACGCTCGTCATCATTTTTGCCTCTCAGGCGGAACTTATCCTTCGTAATCCGTTCCATATCGTCCTGATTGCGCTTCCCTTGGTGCTGCAGACCCTCTTCATCTTTACTGTCAGTTTTGGCACCTGCCGGCTCCTGCACCTGCCTTTTGCCATTGCTGCACCGGCGGGCATGATTGGGGCGTCAAATTTCTTCGAACTGGCTGTTGCTGTTGCCATTGCCCTTTTCGGGACTTCAAGCCCGGCGGCTCTTGCAACGACGGTGGGGGTCCTTACGGAAGTGCCGGTCATGCTTTTTTTAGTAAACGTTGCCAATCGGCTTAGATGGTAACAAAAAACCTGCTGCCTCAATATGACAGCAGGTCATTTTTATTTTGCGTGCCGTTTTTTTGCCCGTCGATGGAGCACAAAAAGCAGTAGGTAGAGCATGCCGACACCGGTAAGAAGTGTCAGGGGTGCGCTGCCGCCTGTTACGCCGGCAACAATGTAGCTGATGAAGCAGGAAATGGCAACGACCGTTGCATAAGGAATCTGGGTCGCGACATGCTGCATGTGGTTGCAGCCTGCACCGGACGATGACAGGATTGTCGTATCGGAAATCGGGGAGCAGTGATCGCCGAAGACGGAACCCGCAAGGGTGGCCGCCAAGGTCACGGTCATGATCTCACTGGGAGCAGCCTGGCAGATGAAGACGACAATGGGAATAAAGATCCCAAAAGTACCCCATGCCGTTCCGATGGAAAAGGACAATCCTGCGGATACGAGAAAGACGATGGCTGGAATCAGTTCCACAGGCAGATGGCTTTGCTCAACGAGCATGCCGATGAATTTTCCTGTGCCAAGATAGCTTTGACAGAGCGTTCCAATGGTCCAAGCGAGGGTCAGGATGATGTAGGCGGGTACCATGGTGTTGATGCCGGTTGCAATGTTGCTCATGAAATCCTTGAAAGACAGGAGCTTTCTAGGAACAAACATGATAAAGGCAAGGATAAGGGCCATAAAACCGCCAAGAACAAGGGCCGCTGAAGAGTTGCAGTTGCCGATGGCTTCTTGGATGGTCATAGGTTTGGTCCAGTAGCCGCGTTGTAGATCATGGCAAGAATGGTAAAGATGATGAGGCCTCCAATGGGATGATGAGGTCCCAGACTGTTCCTTTAGGAAGGTTCCCTTTGTCAGTGGGGCTGACCTTTTGGTCAATAGCGCCAGGTCTCCTTGGGTCTCTGCCTTCCATTCCGCGTCCGCCATGGGACCAAATTCAAGATCCGTAAAGGAAAGGGTGAGGACCATGAGGATGGACAGGATGGCGTACATATTGAAAGGAATAGTGGCAAAGAATGCGGACAGTTCATTGGTAAAAGAGCCTGTTTCAAAAAGGGTGGAGCCTACGGCGGCAGCCCAGCTCGAAACCGGTGCGATGATGCAGACCGGAGCGGCCGTCGTATCAATGATGTAGGCTAATTTCGCACGGGAAATATGGTACTTGTCCGTAACTGGCTTCATAACCGTTCCGACTGTGAGGCAGTTGAAATAGTCATCGATGAAGATGAGCACACCGAGAAAACTGGTGGCAAGTTCTGCGGACCGTTTGCTGCGGATTTTTTGCGTGGCCCAGGCTCCATACGCTTGGGAGCCGCCCGCTTTGGTAACGACACAGACGAGGGCACCCAGAAGGCTAAAAAGAGGATGATGTTAAATTTATCCGGTGTGCCGACAGTCTTTGCCATGACCTCAAAGGGAAAGGCCACCATATCCATGAAGCCGGCGCCCGTAAAGGCACAATAGATTACGCCGCCGGAAAGGATCCCCAGCATGAGGGAAGAAATGACTTCTTTTGTGATGAGGCAAGGGTGATGGCAATGAGGGGTGGGAGCAGGGAATATATGCCAACGTCAATGGGTTCCATAAAATCTTTGTCTCCTTTTTGTTTACGTGAATTGATTTGCTTGTTACAAAGCCTTACTATTTTACCATATTTCACGGATTCGACATCAAAAATCTATAAAAATTCTCCATTTTGCTGTAAAATGGAACTATCTGAAAATAATTCTATCAATTTGTTGCAGAAAAGGGAGCGATGCAGATGGAGAACCTTTTTCAGTGGATCAATTCGGTCCTTAAGTTTGTCGGCCCCCTCAGTGACTTTTTCTGGGACGTGCCGACTATGTTCCATGCCTATAAGTCCTTGCCTATCTTGGGCTCTTTTTCCCTTGCTATCGTGCTGCTGATGGGAAGCGGAATCTACTTTACCCTGCGTCTTGGCTTTATCCAAGTAAAAGGCCTGCCGCGCGCCATTCGCCTCATGGCGCATAATAAAGCCGATATGGGTATTTCTCCTGTTGCTGCCTTTATGCTGAGCTCTGCCATGCGCGTTGGTCCGGGTAACATCCTTGGCGTGACGGGGGCTATTTCTGTTGGGGGGCCGGGGGCCATCTTTTGGATGTGGGTATCCGGCTTTTTTGGCATGGCTACGGCTTTTGTTGAAGGAACACTGGCTCAGCTTTTCAAGGAACAGAAAGGACGGGAATTTGTCGGTGGTCTTCCTTTTTACGGCAGTGCCCTCCTTAATGGAAGCTCTGCGATAGGAATCTTCCTTTCAGGCCTTTATATTTTCTACGCCTTGGGCTGCCTGCCCGCCCAAGGGTATAATGTTGTCTCTTCCCTTGGCACCATGGCCGAAATCGTGACAGAAAGCTCCATCGATACGCAATCGACCTTCTATTATGCGGCGGCAGCATTGTCATTGGGCTTACGGCCATCCTGACTTTTGGCGGCATCCGGAAAGTCACGAAAGTAACGGATCGTATGGTTCCTGTCATGGCCGTAATCTATGTGGGAACGACACTGATTCTCATTGCCGTAAACCTTGACAGCGTACCCTATTTCTTTCGTTCTGTATTAGAAGGCGCCTTTACGCCGGCGGCAATTTTTGGCGGAACCTTCGGTACCGTTCTCGTTCAAGGCGTCAAACGCGGCCTCATGTCAAACGAAGCCGGCCAGGGGACCATCACCATGAGTGCCGCCGCAGCAGACGACAATCATCCCTGTGAACAAGGACTGCTTTCTGCCCTCGGCGTCTTTCTTGATACGCATATCATCTGCACCATGACGGGGTTTATCGTTATTATGGCCCACGCTTGGGACAAGGATCCTGCTCTTTGGCAGGATGCCGGAAAGCTCCCGAAATACCTTCTTTCTGTTTCGGAACTGGTCCCGACAGCGTCCTTCCACGCCGCGGTCAATTTTGCCCTGACGCTTTGCTTCTGTCTGTTTGCCTATACCTGCCTTGTGGGCATGATTTCCTTTTCGGAAATTGCCGCTGCCCGTATGGGAAAAAGTCAGAGCCTTTTCATAACGGTGCGCGTCCTTGCCCTAGGTGTTGCCCTTTTCGGTGTTCTGGTCAATATTGCGGGCTATGATCTGGGAAATCTCTGGGCGTTTTCGGACCTTGCCAATATCATCCTTTGCTACGTCAACGTGCCACTTCTTTATCGAGGTTTTGCCTACGTCCTAAAGAGCAAGGAACACTTTGTAAGCGGCAGTACGGAGCCTTTTGACGGCAGTATCATGGGTATCCATACGCCATGCTGGCCCCGCGATTCCCATAAAGGGTAAGGCAGGTGTTCATGCGTTATCCCTTCCTTGATGCCCTGCGCGGGTTTTCCCTCTGTTCCATGACGCTCTACCATCTCCTGTGGGATATCGTCTACTTGAGTGGCCGCAGCCTTCCTTGGTATGATGGAATGGCGGGGTATCTTTGGCAGCAGAGCATCTGTTGGACCTTCATTGCTGTGAGCGGGATGTCCCTTGCCCTTGAAGTTAAAAAGAAAGGACGGAAAAGGGCAGCGAAAAGCCGACTCGTCCTTGTGGGGTGGGGGACGGCCATCACCTTTGTGACGCGGCAGGCCATGCCCCAGGAACCTATTTATTTTGGCGTCATTTTTTTTCTTGGTGCAGTGTCCTTGCTGACGATTTGCTTCTGGCCTGTCATGGAGAAAAAGCCAAAAGGAGCAGCCCTTTTCTGCGGCACCCTTTTTTTCTTTTTGCGCAACGCACCGCGGGGCTTTTGGGGCTTTGAACGGATGGTGGGGCCGGCCTTACCGGAGATGCTCACCCATTTCGGTCTTTTCAGTGCTTTTTGGGGGTTCCCACCAAGGGACTTTTATTCAGCGGATTATTTTCCTTTGATTCCATGGTGGGGCCTTTTTGGGTTTGCTGCGGCTCTGGGTGCCTGTGGCTCAAAAAAGGCTCTGTACCTGCCTCCTAAAAAAAGACGTCCCTTTTCTGCGCACATTAGGCAGAAAGTCCCTATGGATCTACCTGCTGCATCAGCGTGATCATGGGTGAGTGTGGGATGGATGGA
>ENA-OQCE01000614-OQCE01000614.1-human-gut-metagenome-genome-assembly--contig:-NODE-614-length-16948-cov-2.097497_pt1 | contig 16948 bp, 19 predicted proteins | sample MGYA00242495_ERZ504572 | MGnify/ENA primary metagenome ERZ504572 (study PRJEB26092, sample SAMD00036228) | human gut metagenome | host: Homo sapiens | study: EMG produced TPA metagenomics assembly of...
TTTTGCCACTCAGCACCATTGGGCGGGCTGGAAAGCGGCATATATATTCTAAGTTTTTAAAATCTTTTCTCATCTTACTTCAAAAGTTTAGCGTTGAATTCCTTTAATGTTTCCAGAACGTTGACACGAACATGGATAAAGTTCTCGATACCTGCCGCTTTCAGCTCGTCCATGCAAGCGGGAGCGCCGGCTACGATGAACATGGCGCGGCCGTTCAAGGCCTTGAAAGCGGGAACTGCATATTCCGCATATTCATCATCGCTCGAACAGAGAACCACAATATCGGCTTTAGCCGCCATTGCAGCTTCCACACCTTCCTCTACGGTCGGGAAACCGAGGTTGTCAACAACTTCATATCCGGCACAGGCCAGGAAGTTACAAGAGTATTGGGCACGTGCCTGACGCATAGCCAGGTTGCCGATAGTCAGCATAAATGCTTTGGGACGCTTGCCGGACGCTTCCGTTTCCAGACGCAACGCTTCAAATTCGCTGGCTGCACGGTCGAAGTTCAGTGACGGAACATCCTTTTCGCAAGTGCTGTGTCCGCCGCAGCAGCAAGAGGCTTCCAACGGTTTCTTGTCGCCCGCCTTCTCGTTGAAGTTCGGGAACTGATTAGTACCCAACAGCACTTCCTTACGCTTGGCAACGGCTGCATGGCGGGCCGTATTGCTCTCGTTCACGGCAGCCTGTATCTTGCCGGATTTTACGGATGCGTAGAAACCGCCGTCTTCTTCCACTGCAAGGAACAGCTCCCAAGCCTGCTTGGCAATAGCCACGGTCAGGTTCTCGATGTAGTAAGAACCGGCAGCCGGGTCGATAACCTTGTCGAAATGCGATTCTTCCTTCAGGAGCAGCTGCTGGTTGCGTGCCAGACGTTCGGAGAATTCATCGGGAACGGCATACGTCTTGTCGAACGGAACGACCGTCATGGAGTCAACGCCTGCAAGAGCGGCACTCATAGCCTCGGTCTGCGTACGCAACAGGTTTACGTGCGCATCGAACAAAGTGAGGTTGAAAGTGGACGTTTCCGCATGTATTCTCATCTTGCAGCACAGCGGCATTCGTTGTGTTCGCCCTTGTTTTCGCAGTCGCGCAGGCATTCCGGGTTATAGGAAGCCACGATATTGGCCCACAACATACGGGCAGCGCGGAATTTTGCTATTTCAAGGAAATAATTGGAACTGATACCGAAGTTGAACTTAATCTTCTTGGCTACCAAAGCTGCCGGCAGTCCGGCATCGGTCAGCTGGTTCATGTATTCATTACCCCAAGCCAGCGCATAGCCCAATTCCTGATAGATATATGCACCGGCATTGTTCAACGTCAGCGCATTCACGTTCAGGACGCGGTATTTCGGAAGCATGGCGGTAGCTTCAATCAGAGCCTTGGCAGTAGCCACCATATCGCCCTTTTCCTTGCCTTTGGCAAGCATCTTGTTGAAATAATCGTAGTTAATGGAGCCTTGCAACTTCGTGAGGTCATAATCTTTCTTCTGGAAATAACCGACCAGAAGTTGTGCCAATTCCACCACGTGTCCCTGACAAGTGGAGAAATTCAACTCTATGCACTCCGCACAGATGTCTTTCAGCAAAGTTTCGATATACTCCGCACTCAGTTCTTTGGCTTTCACGTGGAAAGAGAGCGAATCGACCCCCTTGTTCAAAATGTCCAACGCCTTGGCATTGGCTGCTTCGGGAGATTCCACCTTTATTTCCTGACGGACGAACCACTCATTATTGTTTTTCTTTGTACCTCTAAGATAAGGGAACTCACCGGGAAGAGCATCCGTGGTCTTTAAACCTTCAAGGTCTTCCATACGATAGAAAGGTTTTACCTTGAATCCCTCATTCGTCCTCCAAACGAGCTTTTTCTCAAAGTCCGCACCCTTTAAGTCTGCGGTTACTTTCTCCATCCACTGTTCCGTAGAAACCGGAGAAAAGTCCGAGAAGAGTTTTTCTTTACTGTCTGCCATAGTTTATTTAAAATTAAAATAGATGAATACTATTCATTTTTGTCATCAAGAGACTTGCAAATATAAGGAAATACTTAGAACAAAATCTTTTTTTAGAGAAAATTGCACTTACAGATGACTCCGCATCCATACGGATTCAGCGTATTCACCGGAAACACACCCTATTTTTGCAAAGTTGATATAGCAAAAAGTACCACAAAGCTTTTGTCACCTCCTTTTTATTAAGTAATTTTGCGCGAAATTTAAAAAAACGACATATTAAAAGGTACTATGAATTGGTTAGAAAGCTTGTTATGGGACCCTTCATCTGTCGCTCACATCGTTTGTTTGTATGCATTCGTAATATCTGTGGGCGTATTGCTGGGTAAGATTAAGATTTTCGGGGTATCGTTGGGGGTTACATTCGTCCTCTTTGCGGGTATCCTGATGGGGCATTTTGGCTTCACGGGCGAAACACACATTTTGCATTTCATCCGCGAATTCGGTTTGATTTTATTTGTATTCTGTATCGGTCTGCAAGTCGGGCCTTCCTTCTTCTCTTCCTTTAAGAAAGGGGGGATGCGGCTGAACATGCTTGCTGTCGGTATCGTGTTGCTGAATATCGCAGTAGCATTGAGCATCTACTTCATTGACGGAGGAATAGACTTGCCAATGATAGTAGGTATTCTCTATGGTGCCGTAACCAATACTCCGGGTCTGGGTGCCGCACAAGAAGCCCTGAACCAAATAAACTATACGGGAGACCCCATCGCATTGGGATATGCCTGCGCCTATCCGCTTGGTGTGGTAGGTATCATAGGTTCCATCATAGCCATCCGTTATATCTGCCGGGTGAACCTCAAGAAAGAGGAGCAGGAACTCAATACGCAGGAAGCAGATGTAAAGCATCAGCCGCACATGCTTCACCTCGAAGTACGCAACGAATCAATTTCCGGAAAGACCCTGCTCCAGATAAAGGATTTCCTGGGACGTCCGTTTGTCTGTTCACGCATACGCCATGAGGGGCACGTCAGTATCCCCAACCATGAAACGGTATTCCACGTAGGAGACCAGCTCTTCATCGTATGCTCCGAAGAAGATGCCGAAGCGGTAGCTGCCTTTATCGGAAAAGAAATACATGTAGACTGGGAAAAGCAGGACACCCCAATGGTTTCCCGTCGTATCCTCGTCACTAAGTCCGAAATCAACGGTAAGAAGCTGGGAAGCCTCCACTTCCGCAGTATGTACGGTGTAAATGTAACCCGTATCAACCGCTCAGGTATGGACTTGTTTGCTGATCCCAATCTGGTACTTCAAGTAGGTGACCGCGTAATGGTGGTTGGCCAGCAAGATGCCGTAGAGCGTGTAGCCGGTGTATTGGGCAACCAGTTGAAACGTTTGGACACTCCGAATATCGTTACTATTTTCGTGGGAATCTTCCTAGGAATCCTGCTGGGAAGCCTCCCCATCGCATTCCCGGGTATGCCGACACCGGTTAAGTTAGGTCTCGCAGGTGGTCCGCTGGTAGTGGCAATCCTTATCGGACGTTTTGGTCACAAAATGCATCTTGTGACGTACACCACCATGAGCGCTAACTTGATGTTGCGTGAAATCGGTATTGTACTCTTCCTTGCCAGTGTAGGTATAGAAGCCGGTGAGCATTTTGTACAAACAGTAGTAGAAGGCAGCGGATTACTGTATGTAGGCTATGGATTCCTGATAACCGTCATCCCTTTGTTGATAATCGGCATGATAGCCCGTTTCTATTGCAAAGTGAACTACTTCACCCTGATGGGTTTAATAGCAGGTAGCAACACAGACCCTCCTGCATTGGCATACGCCAATCAGACATCAGGCAATGATGCTCCGGCAGTAGGTTACTCCACGGTATATCCATTGACAATGTTCCTGCGAATTCTGGCGGGACAGATGATACTGCTGACAATGATGTAGGAGGAAATTAAGGAATTAAAATTAAAGGCTGCGCAATGTTGGTTTAACCCAACTACGCAGCCTTTAATTTTAATTCCTTAAAGTCTTAGCTTCTTCTTGACGAACTCTTCTATAAAGTCCACCGTAGCCTCAATACCTAATACGGAAGAATCGATACACAAGTGGTATGTTTCGGCAGCTCCCCATTTTTTGTAGCTGTAGTAGTTATAGTATTCGGCACGCTTCTTGTCCGCTTTGTTCATCATCTCCTCCGCTTCACGCTCAGAAATGGAATACATTCGGCAAATACGCTTGATGCGCTCCTCATTGGAGCAGGAAATGAAGACATTGGCACAGCGTGGATGTTCTCGCAGAATGTAATCGGCACAACGCCCCACAAACAAGCAGGACTTCTCCTCCGCCAATCTGCGTATCACGTCACTCTGCACTTTGAACAGAGCATCATTACTCAGGCAATTCGTGGCCGGGATAGCCCCGTCACTGACAAAAGGGAAACGCATGCCGAAGAGCCCTCCAATAATACCTTGTGAAGCTTTCTCATCAGCTTTCTCAAAGAACTCACAACACAGTCCACTCTCTTCAGAAGCCAACCTAATCAGTTCCTTATCATAAAAGTCAATACCCAGACGGGCAGCCAGTTTCTCGCCTATCTCCCGTCCGCCACTGCCCAGTTGACGGCCTATATTGATTATAAAATTATTGCCCATACGCTTATTCATCTATTGGTTTGCAGATAGCAAATATAAATATTCTTACGGAATATCTGCAGAAAGTAGGAAGAAAAATTCAGAGCCTCTCCCCCGACCTATCCCTACAAGGGAGAGGTTCTGAATTTGCGGAATTGACAAACCAACATCACCAATGCTATCAAACTTGCAAGCAAATCGGATACCGGCATGCTGTACCACACTCCTGCCACTCCGAAGAACTGCGGCAGGATAAGCAGGCAAGGAAGCAGAATCAGCATCTGTCGGGTAAGGGAAAGGAATATCGCTTTGCCTGCCATGCCTATGCTCTGGAAAAAGTTGGAAGTCACCATCTGGAAACCGATAATCGGGAAGAACATTACCGTAATGCGCAGTCCCGTGACCGAAAGCTCTGTCAGTTCCGCATCCGATGTAAAGATGCCCACTACCAGGTCCGGCACCAGCATACCGACCAAAAAGCCGAAAGTGGTCACTGCCGTGGCATAGATTATCTCAGTTTCAGCACCTTGTTCACCCGTCCGTACAGCTTCGCCCCGAAGTTATATCCGGCAATAGGCTGCATACCCTGATTCAGCCCATCACAATCATCACTACAATGAAAACCAGACGATTCACGATGCCGAAAGCCCCAATAGCCAAGTCGCCACCATACTTCTTCAACCCCTGATTGATAATGATAACGATGAAGCAGGCTGCCAGGTTCATCAGGAAAGGAGACATGCCGATAGCGAGCGAATCGAATACAATCTTACGTTTCAGACGGAATATCCCCCGGTGGAAATGCAACAGCTCATCCTTATTGCTGAAAAGCTTGAACTGCCACGTCAAAGAGATGATTTGCGCCACAATGGTAGCGACGGCAGCACACGTATGCCCCAGCCAAAACATAGATAAACACCGGGTCGAGTATGGTATTGATAACCACCGTGGCTATAGTGGCGTACATCGCCTTCTGTGGATGCCTGAAGAGCGCAGCACTGCATTCAGCCCCAGATAGAGGTGCGTAACGGCATTTCCCAAAAGGATAATCTGCATATAATCCCTCGCGTAGCCCACCGTCTGGTCACTGCCTCCGAAGAAATAGAGAATCGGGTCGAGAAAGAGCATGACAATGATGGTAAAGGCAATTCCCAGTACCATGTTCAGCACAAAAACATTGCCCAGCACACACTGTGCCGTGTCATAATCCTTCTGCCCCAGCTTGACGGAAATCAGTGTAGAAGCCCCCACTCCTACCAACGAACCGAACGCCGCAGCCAGATTCATCAACGGGAAAGTCAACGCCAATCCCGAAATAGCCATCGTCCCAACGCCGTGACCGATGAAGATACTGTCTACCATATTATATAAAGAGGATGCCGTCATTGCGATGATTGCCGGAACGCATATTACATCAAGAGTTTACCTATACTTTCCGTTCCCAACGCCGTGGGAGTCTTTTGTCCTGCCATATTATATACCTATTTCTTTTTAGCGGGTGCAAAGGTACTCTTTTTTTAAAACAGAACAGCAGAAAAAACACCTTAAACCTGCACACTATGCGGATGATTTATGCTATCTTTGCGGTTCAATGATAAATCATAAGATATGATTACCATAATCATACCGTATGATTGATATAATCATACCGTATGATTGGCACATTCATACCGTATGAATCATGCCTGACCTACCGGTTGAGCCGGACACATAATAACAACAAGCCCCCATGGCATTCTATAAGAAAGTAAAACAGAAAGGCGACGACAAATGGCACCCAAGAGCCGTCACCAAAGGACATCCCTATACAACGGATGAAATAGCCCGATTATTGTCGGAAATGTCTACGGTAACCCCGGGAGATACCTATGCAGTATTAATGAACCTTGGTGAAGTGCTGGGCAAGCTGATGAGCTCGGGACACTCCGTAAAGCTCAAGGGCATCGGGACGTTCTACTACACCTGCCGTTCGGAAGGCACCGGAGTAGACACCCCAGAAGAAGTGAGTCCGGCGCAAATCACTGCGGTGCAGATACGCTTCATCCCCGAATACTACCGCGGGCAATGCGGACAAGTGACGGAACGCACCCTCCTCTCCCCGCACATCGAATGGTGGATGCCGAAGGAGAGGGTTAATGTCACCCCCGTTCCCTATATTTCAAGGAAAAAGGTTCTCTATCTGAAAAATGTTTCGTACTTTTGTACCCAAATTGAGTGAAATATAGCGAAATGAACGTATTAGAACTAAGTGAACAAGAAATCATTCGTCGCAACAGCATGAATGAACTTCGCGCGATGGGCATCGAGCCTTATCCCGCAGCAGAGTATGTAACAAATGCTTTCTCTACCGATATTAAAGCTGAATTCAACGACGATGCAGAGCCTCGCCAAGTGTCCGTTGCCGGACGTATCATGAGCCGCCGTATCATGGGTAAAGCATCTTTCATCGAATTGCAGGACTCCAAAGGACGCATCCAGGTATATATCACCCGCGATGACATCTGCCCGGACGAGGACAAGGAGATGTACAACACCGTGTTCAAACGTTTGCTCGATTTAGGCGACTTCATCGGCATCGAAGGATTCGTATTCCGTACTCAGATGGGCGAAATCAGCATCCATGCCAAGAAGCTGACCGTACTTGCAAAGAGCATCAAGCCCCTGCCTATCGTGAAAATATAAGGACGGCGTGGCTTACGACTCTTTCGAAGACCCCGACTCCGCTACCGCCAGCGTTATGTAGACCTTATCGTGAACGACGGCGTGAAAGAAAAATTCCTGAAGCGCGCCACCGTCATCAAGACCATGCGTGCCGTGCTGGATGAAGCCGGCTACACGGAAGTGGAGACGCCGATTCTTCAATCCATCCCCGGTGGAGCAAGCGCCCGTCCGTTCATCACCCACCATAACTCTCTGGATATGGACCTCTACCTGCGTATCGCCACCGAGCTTTACTTGAAGCGACTGATTGTGGGCGGATTTGAAGGTGTATATGAAATAGGCAAGAACTTCCGTAACGAGGGTATGGACAAGAACCATAACCCGGGAATTCACTTGTATGGAGCTGTACGTGCAGTACAAGGACTACAACTGGATGATGAGCTTTACGGAGAAATTGCTGGAACGCATCTGTATCGTCGTAAATGGCTGCACAGAAACCGAAATAGACGGCAAGACCATCAGCTTCAAAGCTCCCTACCGCCGTCTGCCCATCCTGGAAGCCATCAAGGAAAAGACCGGATACGACCTCGAAGGCAAGAGCGAGGACGAAATCCGCCAGGTGTGCAAGGAACTGAATATGGAGATTGACGACACCATGGGCAAGGGTAAGCTGATTGATGAAATCTTCGGAGAATTCTGCGAAGGAACTTTCATACAGCCCACTTTCATCACCGACTATCCCGTAGAGATGAGCCGCTGACCAAGATGCACCGCAGCAAGCCGGGACTGACCGAACGCTTCGAGCTGATGGTGAACGGCAAGGAACTTGCCAAGCTTACAGCGAGCTGAACGACCCGATACGACCAGGAAGAACGCTTCAAAGACCAGCTTCGCTTGAGCGAAAAGGGAGACGACGAAGCGATGTTCATCGACCAGGACTTCCTGAAAGCATTGCAATATGGTATGCCTCCCACATCGGGCATCGGTATTGGTATCGATCGTCTGACAATGTTGATGACGGGCGAATCCTTCATCCAGGAAGTGCTTTTCTTCCCGCAGATGCGTCCGGAAAAGGTTGTCCCCAAAGATGCTCCTGCACGATACACGGAACTGGGCATCCCCGAAGATTGGGTGGCTGTAATCCAGAAGGCCGGCTACAACCTGGTGAGTGACATGAAAGATGTGAATCCGCAAAAACTCCACATGGACATTTGCGGTATCAACAAGAAATATAAATTGGAACTGGCAAACCCGACCGTAAACGAAGTTGCTGACTGGGTCGGAAGAATTAAGAATTAAAAATTAAAGAATTAAATAGGCAAAATTAAAGATAGGAGGAAGGTGAAGGCGCGCTCCTTCACCCCCTTTTAATTTTTAGTTTTTAATTATTAATTTCGATATGAAACTACCCGGTAAGATAGCCATCATGGGCGGAGGAAGTTGGGCAACTGCCATTGCCAAAATGGTACTGGCCCAAGCGGAGTCGATAAACTGGTATATGCGGCGAGACGACCGTATTGCCGACTTCAAACGGCTTGGCCATAACCCTGCCTACCTGACGGGCGTCAAGTTTGATACCAAGCGTATCAACTTCAACTCCAACATCAATGATGTCGTGAAAGAATCTGATACGCTCATCTTCGTTACACCTTCCCCTTATCTGAAGGTTCACTTGAAGAAACTGAAGACTAAGATTAAGGATAAATTCATCATAACTGCCATCAAAGGTATTGTACCCGATGACAACTTGATTGTCTCGGAATATTTCACTAAGGAATATGGCGTCCCGGCTGAGAATATTGCTGTATTGGCAGGTCCCTGCCATGCGGAAGAAGTGGCTCTGGAACGCCTTTCTTACTTGACCATTGCTTGTCCCGACACCGACAAGGCTTGCACCATTGCCCGCAAACTGGCCAGTTCATTCATCAAGACCTCTGTCAGTAATGACGTTGCCGGCATTGAATACAGTTCGGTGCTGAAAAATGTATATGCCATTGCAGCCGGTATTTGCAGCGGTCTGAAATATGGCGACAACTTTCAGGCTGTGCTTATGTCCAATGCCATACAGGAAATGAACAGATTCCTGCAAACGGTACATCCACTGAACAGAAACGTAAATGATTCCGTTTATTTAGGTGACCTGCTGGTGACGGGATATTCCAATTTCAGCCGTAACCGCACATTCGGCACGATGATTGGCAAGGGATACTCCGTGAAAAGCGCGCAGATTGAGATGGAAATGATTGCTGAAGGATATTACGGTACAAAATGTATCAAGGAAATCAACAAGCATTATCATGTCAACATGCCTATTGTAGATGCAGTATACAACATTCTGTATGAGCGTATCTCGCCGACGATTGAAATCAAGCTGCTTACCGATTCATTCCGGTAAGCGCGAAAAAAGATAAAACAAAATACTGAATTTAAAACCTAGAATATTATGATTAGTTTGAACATTGAAAAGACTCTTGGATTCATCTCCAAAGAAAACGTTTTCGCCTATGAAGCCCAAGTAAAGGCTGCACAGGAAGCATTAGAGAATGGTACCGGTAAGGGCAACGACTTCTTAGGCTGGCTGCACCTCCCCTCTTCCATCACTAAAGAGCACCTGGCTGACCTAAAGGCTACCGCACAGACGTTGCGTGACAACTGCGAAGTAGTAGTAGTTGCCGGTATTGGCGGAAGTTATCTCGGTGCACGTGCGGTGATAGAGGCTTTGTCAAACAGCTTCACCTGGTTGCAAGACAAGAAAACGGCTCCGGTCATTCTGTATGCAGGACACAACATCGGTGAAGATTATCTATATGAGCTTACCGAATACTTGAAAGACAAGAAATTCGGTGTTATCAACATCTCCAAATCCGGTACTACTACTGAAACAGCCCTGGCGTTCCGTCTGCTGAAAAAGCAATGCGAAGACCAACGCGGCAAGGATATGGCAAAGAAGGTTATCGTTGCCATCACCGATGCAAGAAAGGCGCTGCCCGCGTAACGGCCGACAAGGAAGGATACAAGTCCTTTATCATCCCCGATAACGTAGGCGGACGTTTCTCTGTATTGACTCCGGTAGGCTTGCTGCCCATCGCAATAGCAGGTTTCGACATTGAGAAACTGGTTGCAGGTGCAGTTGCCATGGAAAAGGCTTGTGGAAAAGATGTTCCGTTTGCAGAAAATCCCGCTGCCATCTATGCAGCTACACGTAACGAGCTCTACAAGAACGGCAAGAAGATTGAAATCCTCGTAAACTACAATCCCAAACTGCACTACGTAAGCGAATGGTGGAAACAGCTTTATGGTGAATCCGAAGGTAAGGAAAACAAGGGTATCTTCCTGCTGCCGTAGATTTCTCCACCGACCTGCACTCCATGGGACAATGGATTCAGGAAGGCGAACGTACCATCTACGAAACTGTCATCTCCGTGGAAAAGACACAGCACTCCCTGCAGGTACCTTCGGACGAAGCGAATCTCGACGGACTGAACTTCCTGGCAGGCAAGCACGTGGACGAAGTGAACAAGATGGCCGAATTGGGAACACAGCTTGCCCACGTTGACGGCGGCGTACCCAACATGCGCATCGTTATCCCTGCACTGAATGAAGAAAGCATCGGAGGTCTGCTCTACTTCTTTGAAATAGCTTGCGGCATCAGCGGTTACATTCTGGGAGTCAATCCATTCAACCAACCGGGTGTGGAAGCATACAAGAAGAATATGTTTGCACTGCTGAACAAGCCGGGCTACGAAGAAGAGTCCAAAGCCATCCAGGCAAGACTTTGATAAATCAGGAATTGAGAGTTGAGAATTGAGAAATGACTGTGCAATAAGCGCAATGAAAAGCCGTTTCCCGATTTTCAACTCTCAATTTATTTACCCTGCATTTCTTAATTTTTAATCCTCAATCTACCAAGTGTTCGAAAACTCTATCGCCCGTTATCTGGAAAAGCACGGGCATTCCAACATCCAATTGAAAGCAGTTCTTTTTGACATGGACGGCGTACTGTTCAACTCCATGCCCTACCATGCCGATGCCTGGCATAAAGTAATGAAACGCCATGGCCTGCACTTGAGCCGTGAAGAGGCATACATGCACGAGGGACGTACCGGAGCCTCCACCATCAATATCGTTTATCAACGCCAGTATGGCAAGGATGCCACTCCCGAGATGATAGAAAGCATCTATGCAGAGAAAAGTGCCGAATTCAGTACCCACCCGGAACCGGAACGTATGCCGGGTGCTTGGGAAGTACTGCAAAAGGTAAAAGCGGCAGGACTTACTCCGGTACTTGTCACCGGTTCGGGCCAACACTCCCTGCTGAACCGCCTTGCCCATAACTTCCCCGGTATGTTTCAGCGCGACCACATGGTGACCGCCTTTGATGTGAAATACGGGAAGCCCCATCCTGAGCCTTATTTGATGGGACTGGAAAAAGCCGGAGTACAAGCCAATGAAGCTATAGTTGTAGAAAATGCACCTATCGGAGTACAAGCCGGAACAGCAGCAGGCATATTCACTGTAGCAGTCAATACAGGTCCACTGGACAAGCAGGTATTACTGGATGCCGGAGCTGATTTATTGTTTCCTTCCATGCAGGCGCTTTGTGACGACTGGGAAAGGTTGCAAACCGCATTAGATGCCAGTAATAGCCTTCGCCACAAAGATTGACGGCGACCCAAACAATAACAGTTGATTCGAGTTTATATAACAAAGTACTACTGCATACTTTATCGGTATACAGTAGTACTTTACTGATTTTTATAGTTTAATCAATATCTAACATTCTGCCGTATCGCTCTAAATGTCATTACTTGATGTACAGAAGGCATCTATTGTCTTTCTTCTTAAAGCGCTCCAATCTACCCATTTTCTCCTTCTCGGTTTCTTTAATAGGGAACGTTATTCTACAGGTATCTTTATCATAATCGTACAATTCTCTGGCAGGAACTACATAAACAGATTCCGGACCATCACCACACCATCCAAAGCCAAAAACATAAAACAAGTTTTTTACCGGACGGCTCAACAGATTAGAATTCATATACCTCTCGTACTTTTCAATGTCTCTTATATCGAGATAAAAACCTATCTTACTTCGCCATTTACATTCTACAGCTATAATATCTCCAACTTCATGAATGGTACTCGCTGTGGTAACACACTCCATCAACAAATCCGGAGATGATGAAGACAGAGGCCTATAACCCTCAATGTATTTATCACCTCTCCAATCTAAAAGCCGCCAAAATATTTTCTTATCACATAGATCCGAATAACCATCTTTACTAATATTGGAGTTCTTCACAACCCATTCCTCAAATCTATCTCCTAAATATTCACTTTTCTTCCTTTCTTTAAAATATTGAAAGGTATCCATAAACCGATATTGGAAAACACCTACAAAATCATCGATAAACTGATTTAATATTTTCATAGCCATAATAGTCTATTGTGTCTTTAAATAATATTCATTGCAAACAAAAATTCATAGGTGAAGAGCCACAACACCCATTTTCAAAATAGATTTTTTTTTTCATTTCCAAAAATAGAGTTTTTTTCCCAATTCTTTCCAGATTTCCTTCTCATCTTTGCAATACAAAAAACAAATAAAGTATTAATTATTAAAAAATAGAGAAGTATGAAAAAGTTAGTTATGATGTTGGTTTGTATGTTTGCAGTGCATACAATGGTAATGGCGGATAATGATAAGCGATAGAGGTGAGCCAGTTGCCCGCGAAGGCGCAGACATTTATTAAGACTTACTTTAAAGACCATAAGGTGGCAATGGCTAAATTAGAGTCGGGAATGTTTTATAAAAGCTATGATGTGGTGTTCACGAATGGGGAGAAGTAGAATTTGATAAATCGGGAGAATGGAAGGAGGTACGATGCAGACAAAGTGAAGTTCCTGCACAGATTGTACCGGAAGCGATACGTAACTATGTAAAGACCAATTATCCGGATGCAAGAATTCTTCAGATTGAGTACGATGACAATGAGTATGAGATAAAGTTGTCTAATCGTTGGGAAATTACATTTGACTCTAAAATGAGGGTGATTGACATTGACGATTGATGACAAGAAAGATTTTTATAAAGTATCAAGAAGCTGAAAAGAAGTTGCTTGGAGAGGGTTTCTCCAGGCAACTCTTTTTTATACACTTCCGTACGGTAGCAGGCATATGGTGCTGCGCTCATTGTACAACAGTGGTTGTACTACTATTCCAATTGCCCGGAGTCAACGAAGCCCCGGCTGCACTTTTGCAGTTTTTTAATCAGTGTGTCCGGAGAAGGACACTCAACCTTCTCCGGAGCTGAAAATACTGATTTATAAGGAAACGGCGCTTCTCGGCGCTTTCTGCCGGAAGGCAACTCAGGCTATGACGCTTTCAGGATTTTGGCAGACCTCACCATCGTATAGGTAGTCCCCTTAGTACAATGGCCATATCATTCAGCTTACTGAAAAATAGAGTTTTTTTCAGAGAGGTTTGTTCGGCAGAGAAATTCCAACCGCAGAACGGAAGAACAACGTTTTCAGTCCGTCATAAAATCCCGGAAGAGCAACCGTTCCATGCGTCTCTTCCGGGAACTTTTTTAATACCACCCGCAAATGCCGCTTCTCCATACGAGGAACTGCACTCCCTATAAAATCATCTGTCAGAGGAAAGTGGATCAGCTTCCTATCAGGACGCGGCTGAGTGGCAAACGCAACATACAGTTGCTTTCCTGAAAAGTCAACCTTATCTACCTGCCGTTCTACCTGTTTCTGAAAATATCCTTTATCCCACCATAAACTGGGGTCTATGGCGATGTATGTATCAAATGCACCGGGATAATTCAGCAAAACATGCAGCGTGAACAACCCGGCATAAGAATGTCCGGCCAACAAGTGTTGTCCATTCACCGGCAAGTCTTGTTCTACTGCGGGGCGTAGCTCCTCCGTCAGAAAACGGCAAAATTGTCCTGCCCCACCCCCTTCCGGTTTATCGCCCGGACGGACAGTTCCGTCACGCCGGGCAGCGGAACAGGTTGGCGTAAAGTCTCTGGTTCTGTCTGTATTCAGGACAGCCACAACGATACAGGGCGGTAAGGAAGAAACTTTGGAGGTGGAAAACAAGCGAGTAAAACCTACCACCGAATGAAAAAAAAGAATCACCGTCCAGCAAATAAAGAACCGGATAACTTTCCTCTTTTTCACCCGGGCGGATTGCAGGTACATACACCCAATACTCCCTAACCTCATTCAAGACATGCGAAAACAAAGTGTGGCGAGTCCCGATAGAAATAGCTTCTTGCGCTCTCAGCAGAAAACCGAGCCAAGTGACAACTACCAATATGAACAGAATATGCAGGCTTCTCATTTCAATTCTTTTTTCAGTCTGCAAAGTTCGCAGAAAATAAGTTGACTACCTATCCCTATTTTTAGGGTATTCTCACGGTTGAAAGCTTTCCGCAGAAATCAAAGGCTGATTAAGAAGGTTTGATGGGCAACTGAATTTCCGTCATCCATTCATCCACCGTTTCTTTGTTCCAAATGCCGTCAATATGGCAAAACCGGGGACGGTCAATAACCTCGTATCCATTTGCCTCGGCATACGCAAAAAGCTCGGCGAAAGTTTCGGGCATATGCTCATAAGCACCGTAATGGTTGACACAGAGCGCAACCGGTACTTCCGGAAGTTCCTTGAATTTAATCAGCTCCGAATCTTCCTTGCGTTCAGCCACCGCTTCAAAAAACTCGATATCAATATCAACCCCATATTCCTCATTATATTCCACCGTGAAACAATATTCCGGGGCAGGACATTCACAACCCAAACGGTACATTTCAGGCCCGATGATATTCGGACAAAGATTGAACAGCTCCTGATAAGAGTCTATTTTACGGCGATGGGTAGCAAAAATTCTTGAAGGGAGGGATTTCTTAAACACTTTTTCCATAACATTCTCTTGTTTATGGAGTAAATTTTCCAATTTGGCAAGTTCGGTCTGCCGCCATATCAAGTGTTCAATCTCGTTTTTGCAACGTTCTATTTTAACCTTCAACAATTCAGCATCCGGAAATTCCTTGCCATCGGCAAACAACTCGGATATCTCTTCGAGGCTGAACCCTAATTGCTTAAGGTAAACAATACGGCTCATACACCGGAGCTGGCTGATGTCGTAATAGCGATACCCCGTCCACTCATCACTTCAACGGGTATCGATCAATCCTATCTCTTCATAATGACGAAGCGTCTTAACGGTCACTTGGCAAAGTTTGGAAAACTCTCCGATTTTAAACTTCATTTTATTCTTCATAAACTCATGCGCATTTTGTTTATGATGCAAAGATAGGTCCTGCCCTTAGGTACGAGTCAAGAGATTGCTTCAAAAAAAAACACATATTTCACTATTCGCAACGGCAATAGGTATTTGCACCGCACGTACAACGAGGCAACAGCTGCTCGCTCAGTTCATTACGGTAAAATTCATACAGCCGCCGGTACATGATTTCATAGAGTGCGGCAACTTGTTGCTCCTGCTCACTTTCATTTTGAAAACGATTTTTAAAGGGATCTTCAAAATCAAAATGCACCTGCTGCTTGGCATCCAGAGTGATAAATTTCAGTTCTTCTCCGGCTTCTTTACATAGGGTAATCACGTAGTCCCATGACCGGTGCGTATAGGTCCCGACACCAGAGGTTTCTTGCGAGATACGCTGAAACCATTCTGTTCCATCACATTGCACACGGCATCGGGAACGCAGTTCCCCTCCATAATTCCTGCCGTAGAGATATTCATCCCCCTGCCAAATGCATGCAGGAGTTCCTGCGCGATACGGCTGCGGCACGTATCTTCATTACTTATTAACAGTATATCCATTATCCGTTACTTTTCCTGATTTAAATACTCGCCATCTCCTTCTTTCTTCATCTTGCTTTACGCGCCAAGTCGAACAAGGCGGGGTTAATGTGGCAATATCCACCCGGATTTTTGTCCAGATAGTCTTGATGATAATCTTCGGCGGGATAGAAGTTCTTCAAAGGCTCTATCTCTACCACCAACGGACGGGAGTAGTTGGCAGCCAGCCGGTCAACAGTTTCACGAATAACGGGCAGGTCGGCGGTATCCGTATAATAGATACCCGTGCGATATTGTGTACCTCTATCACCTCCTTGCTTATTGAGGCTGGTAGGTCAATCGTTTTGAAATAAAGGTCGATAAGGAAAGGCAAGTCCACCTTATCGGCGTCATACTGTACTTTTACGGTTTCGGCAAAGTCCGTGGTGCCGGTACATACCTGCTGATAGGTAGGATTGGCTATATTTCCATTGGCATATCCCACCTGGGTAGCTCCACACCTTCTATTTGTTTCAGGAAATGTTCGGTACCCCAAAAACATCCTCCTGCCAGATAAATCTCTTTCATTGGTTTCATGTCTGTTCTCCTTTCTGACCGTCCTTCCGGCTTACCGGCATAGGACAGACCAATCATTAACATTGCAAAAATAAATATTATTTGTTTCATACCTCTGCCTCTATGGAAATTATAACAAGAAAGAGAACCGTATGGTTGACTTTTCTGGATGTATTGTATAAAAAAGGACTCCCTTTGCAAAGTATTCATGCAAAGGGAGTTCCTTTCTTTGTGACCCCGGTGCGATTCAAACGCACGACCTTCAGAACCGGAATCTGACGCTCTATTCACTAAGCTACGGAG
>ENA-OQCE01000615-OQCE01000615.1-human-gut-metagenome-genome-assembly--contig:-NODE-615-length-16941-cov-2.086357_pt1 | contig 16941 bp, 18 predicted proteins | sample MGYA00242495_ERZ504572 | MGnify/ENA primary metagenome ERZ504572 (study PRJEB26092, sample SAMD00036228) | human gut metagenome | host: Homo sapiens | study: EMG produced TPA metagenomics assembly of...
CGCCGCTATATCGAGACCTTTTTCAGCCTATGCCCGTAACTTCCTGGGAAATTTGGAACGTCCGGACGTGGATAAGATAACGGGACTGAGTCCGGTTATCTCCATCGAGCAGAAAACCACGAATAAGAATCCACGTTCCACGGTGGGTACAACGACAGAGGTTTATGATTACCTTCGTTTGTTGTATGCCCGTGCGGGAGAGGCTTATTCTTATCTCTCCGGCGAGAAGATGGTGAAGTATACCGAGGAACAGATACTTGATCTTATCCTGAAGGATTACAAAGGAAAACGCATTTATATCCTTGCTCCGCTGGTGCGCAGCCGTAAGGGGCATTACAAGGAGCTCTTCGAGCAGGTGCGTAAGAAAGGCTATCTCTACGTACGTGTGGATGGTGAGGTGTGCGAAGCCTTGCCAGGCATGAAGCTGGACCGCTATAAGAACCATGATGTGGAGGTGGTGATAGACAAGCTGGTGGTGACGGACAAGGATGACACACGCCTGAAGAACAGCGTGGCCACTGCCATGCGTCAAGGTGACGGATTGCTGATGATACTCGATGCGCAGACGGATAGCGTGCGTCATTACAGCAAACGGCTGATGTGTCCCGTGACGGGGTTGTCCTATCGGGAACCGGCGCCGCACAACTTTTCCTTCAATTCGCCGCAAGGTGCATGCCCTAAGTGTAAGGGATTGGGGGTGGTCAGCCAGATTGATATTGACAAGGTGATTCCCGACCGTGAGCTCTCCATTGCCGGAGGTGCCATCGCACCGTTGGGGAAAGCCAAGAACAGCATGATCTTCTGGCAGATTACTGCCTTGCTGGAGAAATATGAAGCAACGCTGAAAACACCGGTCAAAGACTTACCGGAGGATGCCATCGACGAGATTCTCTACGGCTCGGACGAGCGTATCAAGATAAAGAGTTCACTGATAGGCACCTCTTCCGATTATTTTGTGACGTTTGAGGGGGTTGTAAAGTATATCCAGATGTTGCAGGAGAAGGATGCTTCTGCCACGGCACAGAAGTGGGCGGACCAGTTTGCCAAGACTGCCGTTTGTCCGGAGTGTCATGGCGCCAAGTTGAATAAGGAAGCGCTTTCATTCCGCATTCACGACAAGAACATCTACGAATTGTCTACGATGGACATCAATGAACTGTATGACTGGCTGGTAAACGTAGACCCGTATCTTAGTAGCAAACAACAGCAGATTGCCGGTGAAATCCTGAAGGAAATCCGTACACGGCTCAAATTTCTGCTTGATGTAGGTCTGGATTATCTTTCGCTGAACCGTAGTTCCGTCAGCCTTTCCGGTGGTGAAAGCCAGCGTATCCGCCTGGCTACGCAGATAGGTTCACAGCTGGTGAATGTGCTGTATATATTGGATGAGCCGAGTATCGGCCTGCACCAACGCGACAACCAGCGCTTGATACACTCTTTGAAGGAACTGCGTGACATTGGCAACTCCGTCATTGTGGTGGAGCATGACAAGGATATGATGCTTGCCGCCGATTATGTCATTGATATGGGGCCGAAAGCTGGTAGGCTGGGAGGGGATGTTGTCTTTGCCGGTACTCCCCGTGAAATGCTCCGGACGCATACGCTGACTTCCCAATACTTGAATGGTGAGCGTGCCATTGAGGTGCCTGCCAAGCGTCGCGAGGGCAATGGACACAGTCTGTGGCTGCGTGGCGCCAAGGGTAATAATCTGAAGAATGTGGATGTGGAGTTCCCGCTGGGCAAGCTGATTTGCGTTACCGGTGTTTCCGGCAGTGGCAAGTCCACGCTTATCAACGAGACGTTGCAGCCTATTCTTTCGCAGAAGTTCTATCGTTCACTGCAGGATCCTTTGGACTATGACAGTATTGAAGGGCTGGAATATATAGACAAGGTGGTGAATGTGGACCAGTCTCCTTTGGGACGAACGCCGCGTTCCAATCCTGCCACTTATACCGGTGTGTTTTCCGATATCCGCAATCTGTTTGTCGGCTTGCCCGAAGCGAAGATACGTGGATATAAGGCGGGACGCTTTTCCTTCAACGTCAGTGGCGGACGCTGCGAAGCTTGCCAAGGCAATGGGTACAAGTGCATTGAGATGAATTTCCTGCCGGATGTGTATGTGCCTTGCGAGGTATGTCACGGCAAGCGTTACAACCGAGAGACGCTGGAAGTGCGTTTTAAGGGAAAATCCATTGCCGATGTGCTGGATATGACCATCAACCGTGCGGTGGAGTTTTTCGAGAATGTGCCTCAGATATTGAACAAAATTAAGGTTATCCAGGAAGTGGGATTGGGTTATATCAAGTTGGGCCAGTCTTCCACCACGCTCTCCGGAGGTGAGAGCCAGCGCGTGAAGTTGGCTACGGAACTTTCCAAACGTGATACGGGCAAGACTCTGTATATCCTTGACGAACCTACTACCGGACTTCATTTCGAAGATATCCGCGTTTTGATGAACGTGTTGAACAAACTTGTAGACAAAGGGAATACCGTCATCGTCATAGAGCATAATCTCGATGTCATCAAGATGGCGGACTATATCATCGATATGGGGCCAGAAGGCGGTAAGGAGGGGGAGAACTCCTTTCCTGCGGAACCCCGGAAGAGGTTGCTAAAAGCAAGAAAGGCTATACGCCTAAGTTCCTGCGTGAAGAATTGAATATCAAGTGATAATTATCTCATCATAGAGAATATTATGAAAATCAATAAGACGAATGCAGCAAGGCTTCTCGACAAGGCCAAGATTGCGTATGAGCTCATTCCCTACGAGGTGGATGAGAACGACTTAAGTGCAGTGCATGTAGCTGCCAGTTTGGGTGAGGACATCAATTGCGTGTTCAAGACGCTGATTCTTCACGGTGATAAATCCGGTTATTTTGTCTGTGTCATCCCGGGTGAGCACGAAGTGGATTTGAAGCTGGCGGCAAAAGCGTCAGGAAACAAAAAATGTGACCTTATCCCGGTTAAGGAACTTTTACCTCTGACTGGCTATATCCGGGGTGGGTGTTCATCCATCGGCATGAAGAAACCTTTCCCTACCTATATCCATGAAACGTGCCTGCGGTTTCCGTATATCTATATCAGTGCCGGACAACGCGGTTTGCAGCTTAAGTTGGATCCGAAGGATTTGGTAAGGGAAGTGCATGCAGAGGTTTGTATTCTTTTTAATGAATAAATCTTCTATTTCTGCCGAGATATTTTAATTTTATAAGGAAATCTTCAATAGAATTTATATATTTGCAGGAATTATTCAAGAAATCAATCCAATTACTAATTCTAAAAACTAATTTTTATGTTCAACAAACACCCTAAAGGTCTGATTGCCGCATCTTTTGCTAATTTGGGCGAGCGTTTCGGCTTTTATACCATGATGGCCATTCTTGTACTTTTTTCTGCAAGCCAAGTTCGGACTGGATGGAAAAGAGGCAGGTTTGATCTACTCAACATTTTATTTTTCTATTTACATTCTAGCATTGATAGGTGGTATTATTGCCGACAGAACCCGTAATTACAAAGGTACCATCTTTGCCGGTATTGTTTTGATGGCGGTAGGTTACTTGATGCTGGCCATCCCGTCTCCTACACCGGTTGCCAATAAGACCTTGTTTCTGGTGATTACTTGTGCAGCCTTGTTTGTCATTGCTTTCGGAAATGGTCTTTTCAAGGGAAATCTTCAAGCGCTCGTAGGCAGATGTACGACAATCCTCAGTACTCCAGCATGCGCGATTCCGGTTTCTCCTTATTCTATATGTTCATCAATGTAGGTGCCATCTTTGCCCCGTTTGCCGCAGTAGGCGTGCGTAACTGGTGGTTGTCCACATTCGGCTACAATTATGATGCCGACCTGCCTGCCCTTTGCCACGGACATCTGGCAGGAACGCTGACTCCCGAGGCTGTGGACACTTATAGCGCATTGGCAGCCAAAGCCACTATTTCCGGAACACCCGTAACGGATATGACGGTATTTGCCAATGAATATCTGAACGTGTTCACCACTGGTTTCCATTATGCATTCGGTGTAGCTATCCTGGCTATGGTTCTCTCTTTGGTAATTTTCGTCATCAACAGAAAGAAATTCCCCGATCCCAGCAAGAAGGTTGCTGCAAAAGCGGGCGATGCCACTGCAGTGGAGATGAATGCACAAGAGGTAAGACAGCGCATGTATGCATTGTTTGCCGTATTCGGTGTGGTAATTTTCTTCTGGTTCTCGTTCCATCAGAATGGATTGACACTGACTTATTTTGCCAAGGAATATACAGATTTGAATTTGTTCGGCATGGCTATTTCAGCTGAGCTGTTCCAGTCTTTGAACCCGATTTTCGTTGTGTCTCTCACTCCGGTCATCATGGCTGTCTTTGCAGCACAGCGTGCCAAGGGTAAAGAGCCTTCCACTCCGCGGAAGATTGCCATCGGTATGGGTATTGCTGCCACTGGCTTCCTTATAATGGCTATCGGTTCTTATGTAAGCAACTTGCCGATGCACAAGGATATTATCGCTTTGGGTACCTCTCCGGTGAAGGTGACTCCGCTGTTGCTGATGGTTACCTATCTGATATTGACTGTTGCCGAGTTGTACATTTCTCCGTTGGGCATTTCATTCGTATCCAAGGTGGCTCCTCCCAAATATCAGGGTATCATGCAGGGCGGTTGGCTCGGTGCTACTGCCATTGGTAATCAGTTGCTCGTTATCGGTGCTATCCTCTACGAAAGTATTCCTATCTGGATGACGTGGACGGTATTTGTAGTAGCGTGCTGCATTTCCATGTTCACCATGCTGTTCATGCTGAAATGGCTTGAAAAGGTGGCGAAGTAATCGGAAACGAAAGATAAAACTAAAGGCTGCGCAATGTTCGTAATGAACTGCGCAGCCTTTAGTTTTTGGAGGGCTTTTAATGCCGGGACTCAGATTTCCAGTCCCATGATGTAGTCATTCATGTAATATCCGTTTCCTATCGGGAAATCCCCTTCACGGAGTTTTCGCATTCCCATATGTTCGTAAAACTGCAGTGCCTTGTTGTTGCGGTTTACATTCAATTCCATCAGACAAGGGCCGGGATGTACTTCCTTGATGTACTTGATGGCTTCTCGAAAGAGGAAACTGCCGCAATGTGCACCCTGGTAATAGGGGAGCACATAAATCTTTTGCAGGTGGAATAAATCTTCTCCTTGCTGCTGTACGGACACATAGCCCGCCGCTTCACATTCTTCGTAGGCCAGGAAGTAGACGTGGCCTTCCTCTTCCATTTGCTTGCGGATATTGTCCAATGAATACATCCATTCCATCATGTAGTCGGTCTGTTCGGGAGTAAGGATATCCTTATACGTGACGGGGAATATTTGCTGCGCAAGTTTCTGAATCAGTGCGCAGTCTGCTGTCGTTGCTTTTCTTATGGTAAACATATCGGTTGTATTTATACTGTTTGGGGTGTAAAGTTAAGCCTTTTTTGTGAAACAATCGTTATCTTTGCAGACCGTTACCGAACTAACTAATTTTGATTTTAAAAATTATGGCATTTACGAGCAACATTATGATTGTCCGCCACAGATTACTGAAGGAACTGGTAAAGCTGTGGAATAACAACGAACTTGTGGATAAAATAGACCGGCTGCCCATCGAGCTGAGTCCGAAGAGGTCCAAGCACGCGGGACGCTGCTGTGTGCACAAAGAGCGCGCGGTGTGGAAGTACAAGTCATTGCCGCTTCTGGGACTCGATATGGAGGACGAGACGGATGAGCTGACCCCCTTGTCGGAGTACGCTGCCCGTGCACTGGACAGAGCGGAAAATGGCAGGCCGAAAGACAACATCATGTGTGTGATTGACGAAGCTTGTTCGGCATGTGTGCAGATTAACTACGAGATTACGAACCTCTGCCGCGGATGTACGGCACGCAGTTGCCAGGTGAATTGTCCCAAGAAGGCAGTGCATGTCAAGGAGAGCGGTCAGGCATGGATTGACCATGATGCATGTATCAGTTGCGGCATCTGCCATAAGAGTTGTCCCTACCATGCCATTGTTTATATTCCCGTACCTTGTGAGGAAGCTTGTCCCGTGAAAGCCATCAGTAAGGATGAGAAGGGGATAGAGCATATTGACGAAAGCAAATGTATCTATTGCGGAAAGTGTCTCAATGCATGTCCATTCGGAGCAATTTTCGAAATATCGCAGGTGTTCGACGTGTTGCACAGAATCCGCAAGGGTGAGCAGGTGGTGGCTATCGTGCTCCGTCCATCCTGGGGCAGTTCAAGACGACTATTGAACAAGTATATGGCGCATTGAAACAAGTCGGTTTTACGGATGTCATTGAGGTGGCTCAGGGTGCGATGGATACCGTCAGCAACGAGGCGCACGAGCTGATTGAGAAGCTGGAGGAGGGTCAGAAGTTTATGACGACTTCCTGTTGTCCGTCTTATATAGAGTTGGTGAACAAGCATATTCCTGCCATGAAGCCTTACGTGTCGGGCACCGGTTCGCCAATGTATTATGCTGCCCGCATTGCTAAAGAGAAGTATCCGGATGCGAAGGTGGTCTTCATAGGTCCTTGCGTTGCCAAGCGCAAAGAGGCGCAGCGCGACGAGGCGGTGGACTTTATCATGACTTTCGAGGAGGTGGCTTCCGTGCTTGCCGGGCTGGATATTCAGATGGAGCAGGCAAAGCCCTATTCCATGAGTTTCACTTCCGTGCGCGAGGCGCATGGTTTTGCGCAGGCAGGAGGCGTGATGGGTGCCGTGAAAGCCTATCTGAAGGAAGAGGCAGATAAAATCAATGCCGTACAAGTGGCTAATCTGGATAAGAAGGCTATCGGTGCGTTGCGTGCTTACGCCAAGTCGGGCAAGGCTCCGGGGCAATTTATTGAAGTGATGGCTTGCGAGGGCGGTTGTATTACCGGGCCATGTTCGCACAATGAAATAACTGCCGGAAAGCGCCAGCTGACGCAGGAGTTGGCAAAGAGGAAAGAGACGTATTAGCCCTTTGTCCGTTTATATGAAGCATTTGATTGACAAACTGCGGAGCAACCGCAGGCTGGATGCCGAAGAGTATAAAGCCATGCTTCTTTGCCGGGACACAGAACTTGCAGCCTACCTGCAGGAGCTTGCTCGGGAAGAAGCGCTTGCCCGCTTTGGCAATAAAATCTTCATTCGCGGACTGATTGAGATAACCAACCGTTGCCGCAATAACTGCTACTATTGCGGCATACGGAAGGAGAACCGGAACATAACCCGTTATGAGCTGACGCAGGAGGAGATTCTTTCGTGTTGCCATGAAGGCTATCGGTTGGGCTTCCGTACCTTTGTGCTGCAAGGGGGCGAAGTGCCGGCGGTGAAGGATGAGGGGATGGTGGAGGCAGTTGCCGCTATCCGGCAATCCTTCCGGATTGTGCCATTACCTTATCCTTGGGCGAGAAATCGCGGGAAGCCTACGAACGTTTCTTCCTGGCAGGTGCCAACCGCTATCTGTTGCGGCACGAAACCTGCAACGAAGGGCATTATCACCGGCTTCATCCTGCGGAGATGTCCCTTTCCCATCGGTTGCAATGCTTGGACTGGCTGAAAGAGATAGGCTATCAAGTGGGAACCGGAATCATGGTGGGCAGTCCTTACCAGACGGTGGACCATTTGGTAGAAGACATTCTCTTCATCGAACGGTTTCAGCCGGAGATGATAGGCATGGGACCTTTTCTTCCGCATCACGATACTCCGTTTTCCTCTTTTCCGCCGGGAGATATGGAGTTGACGTTGAAGTTGCTTTCTATCTTCCGGTTGATGCATCCCGCGGCACTGATACCTGCTACACTGCCCTGGCCACACTTGCTCCGGACGGACGGGAACGGGGAATATTGCTGGCGCCAATGTCGTGATGCCTAATCTTTCGCCTTCTCATCAGCGGGCGAAGTACTCCCTCTATGATAACAAAGCTTCTGCGGGTGCCGAGCGGCAGAAGGTTTGCTAAAATTGGAGGAACAACTGAAAGGGATAGGCTACGAGGTATCAAGAGAGAGAGGAGATTATGAGAATGGAGAATTGACCGTTGATAATTGATAATTTTCAAATCTTCATTCTTTATTTTAATTACCAATTATCAATTTACGAAGTGTATAACATAAAGTCAAGACAAGCAGAAGAATTCATCAATCACCAGGAGATATTGGATACATTGGAGTATGCGCAGGCAAACCGCAACAACCGTCCGCTCATTGAAAGTTTGATTGACAAGGCTGCTTTGTGCCAGGGGCTTTCCCATCGGGAGGCGGCCCTGCTGCTGGAATGTGACGAGCCGGAACTGGTGCAGCGCATCTATCATCTGGCACGTGAAATCAAACGGAAATTCTATGGCAACCGCATTGTGATGTTTGCCCCGCTTTACCTTTCCAACTATTGCGTGAACGGTTGCGTCTATTGCCCGTATCATGCCAAGAACCGTACCATCCCCGCAAGAAACTCTCGCAAGAGGAGATACGCCGCGAGGTTATCGCCTTGCAGGACATGGGGCATAAACGCCTGGCGCTGGAAGCCGGAGAAGACCCTCGAAACAACCCTATCGACTATATCTTGGAGTCTATCCGCACCATCTACAGCATCCATCACAAGAACGGGGCCATCCGCCGGGTGAATGTCAACATAGCCGCCACTACAGTGGAAAACTATCGGTTGCTGAAAGAGGCAGGTATCGGCACTTATATCCTTTTTCAGGAGACTTACAGCAAAGAGCATTACGAAGCCTTGCATCCCACGGGACCGAAAAGTAATTATGCCTACCACACCGAAGCGATGGACCGCGCTATGGAGGGTGGCATCGACGATGTAGGTATCGGTGTATTGTTCGGTCTGAATACCTATCGCTATGACTTTGTAGGACTGCTGATGCATGCCGAACATCTGGAAGCTACCTTTGGCGTGGGTCCGCATACCATCAGCGTGCCGCGCATCTGTCCGGCAGATGATATTTCGACCGAGGATTTTCCCGATGCCATCTCGGATGAGATGTTCTGCCGTATTGTGGCGGTTACCCGCATTGCGGTGCCTTATACGGGAATGATTATTTCCACCCGTGAGTCGGAAGCCGTACGCCGTCGGGTGCTCGAACTGGGCGTTTCGCAGATAAGCGGCGGTTCGCGCACCAGCGTGGGAGGCTATGCCGTGCCGGAAGCCAAAGAGGAAGATTCCTCCCAATTCGATGTGAGCGATCGGCGCACGCTGGATGAAGTGGTGAGCTGGCTGCTCGATCTGGGACATATCCCCAGCTTCTGCACCGCCTGCTATCGCGAGGGACGTACCGGAGACCGCTTCATGTCGCTCGTTAAGCGCGGACAGATAGCAAACTGCTGCCAGCCCAATGCACTGATGACATTAAAAGAATATCTGGAGGACTATGCCTCCTCCGAAACCAAGGAGAAGGGCATACAGCTGATTCGTGAGGAGATGGAGCATATCCCGAACCCCAAGATACGGGCGATAGCCGAACGTAATCTTCAGGAGATAGGGGAGGGGAAAAGAGACTTTAGATTTTAGATTTCGGATTTATGAATAATACACCTCGTTCCAACCGCCTGCACATTGCCGTCTTTGGACGACGGAACAGCGGAAAGTCCAGCCTTGTCAATGCCTTGACCGGGCAAGACACGGCATTGGTATCCGCAACGCCCGGCACTACTACCGACCCCGTGACCAAAGCCATGGAAGTATATCCTTTGGGCCCGTGCCTCTTTATCGATACCCCCGGTTTTGATGACGACGAAGGCGAACTGGGCGGTATGCGCGTGGAGCGTACCTTAAAGACGGTGGAGAAAGCAGACATCGCCTCTTGCTTTATGAAGCTGACGGAACGCTGGAACAGCAATGGCTAAAGCTACTGGCTGCGCGCGAAATCCCCGTGATACTGATACTGAATAAAGCCGATTCCCGTCAAGACACCGCTTCCGTGGTTCTTCGGATTGAAAAGGAGTGCGGGCAGGCTCCCGTTGTGGTCAGTGCCAAAGAGGGTACCGGCATTCAAGGCATTTTCGATACTATCCTCGAAAAGCTTCCCGAGAATTTTGGTGAGCAGACTATCACGGGCAATTTGGTAAGTGAAGGAGATGTCGTCCTGCTGGTGATGCCCCAGGATATACAAGCCCCCAAAGGTCGTCTCATTCTTCCGCAAGTGCAGACCATCCGCGAACTGTTGGATAAAAAGTGCTTAGTGATGAGCTGCACCACCGACAAGCTGCAAGCCTCCCTGCAAGCCCTTGTCCGTCCGCCTAAGCTGATAATCACCGATTCACAAGTATTCCCCATCGTCTATCAACAAAAGCCTGCCGAAAGTAGTCTTACTTCCTTCTCGGTTCTTTTTGCCGGTTACAAAGGAGACATCAATGCCTTTGTAGAGGAGCTGCCGCTATTCATAGCCTGACACCCCAATCGCGTGTACTGATAGCCGAAGCTTGCACCCATGCTCCGCTGACCGAGGACATCGGCACCGTCAAAATTCCCCGCCTGCTACGAAAGCGCATCGGCGAGGAATTGCAGATAGACTTTGTCTCTGGAAATGACTTTCCCAGAGACTTGTCCCGATATGATTTAATTATCCATTGCGGCGCTTGCATGTTCAACCGGAAGTACGTTCTCAATCGTATAGCCCATGCTTGCGCACAGCACATCCCCATAACCAACTACGGAGTAGCAATTGCGAGTCTGACCGGTATATTGGATAAAATTGTTATCCATCGGTAAATATCCCTCTTCCTCTCTGTTCACGTTACTGATGTTATAGAGTAGCGTGAACTACTTTTCTTGTTAATAATGTTTAATATAAAGAACTTTGTAATACAAGGTACTGGTATAATACATATATTTGTGCCATACAAGGAACAACAATAGAATTAATAAGGACACTCATTACTCTATTGCGCAGCCAAATAGTAAATTGTCAAATAGTAAATACCATTATGGATGTAAACAATGTAAAGTCGCAAATGCGCAAGGGCATGCTTGAATATTGCATCATGCTGCTGCTTCACAAAGAGCCGGCTTATGCTTCGGATATCATTCAGAAGTTGAAAGAAGCCAGACTGATTGTGGTGGAAGGTACACTTTATCCGTTGCTCACCCGTTTGAAGAACGACGACCTTTTGGGGTATGAATGGATTGAGTCTACACAAGGGCCTCCCCGTAAATATTACCGGTTGACGGAAAAAGGAGAAGTCTTTCTCGGTGAACTGGAAACATCCTGGAAAGAGTTGAACGAGACGGTGAATCACATCAGCAATTCTTGAAATAGCCGAAGAGAATATACCGTAATTCGCCGATGGTAAATCGTAAATAGTAAAATTGTAAATAAATAATGTGTTATGAAAAAGACATTAACTGTAAATTTAGGTGGAACCGTTTTCAATATTGATGATGACGCATACCGTCTTTTGGATAATTATTTGAGTAATCTCAAGATGCACTTCCGCAAGGAAGCCGGTGCCGACGAGATTGTAGATGATATTGAACGCCGTATTTCCGAACTCTTTGCCGAGAAATTGTCGGCCGGTTCACAAGTAATCACGATAGCCGACGTGGAAGAGGTGATTGCCCGCATGGGAAAGCCGGAAGATATGGAGGCAGAAGGAGAGAGTGCTAGTGCCGATTCCGGCAGCACGAGTGCCGGGGGCGGCTATGGTGCCGGTGCTTGGAACAGCAATACCGCTTATGGCACTACACGCCGTCGTCTATACCGCAATCCGGATGACAAAATGCTGGGTGGTGTCATCAGTGGAATGGCTGCCTATCTGGGATGGGATGTAACTTTACTTCGACTGTTACTGCTTGTCATCTTGATTTGTGGGGTAGGGACATTGATACCGGTCTATATCGTGTGTTGGCTGGTTATACCGGAAGCCCGCACAGCAGCCGAGAAGTTGAGTATGCGTGGCGAGGCCGTTACGGTAGAGAATATCGGAAAGACGGTGACGGACGGTTTTGAGAAGGTTGCCAATGGGGTGAATGATTATATGAGGTCGGACAAACCCCGTACTTTCTTGCAGAAGTTGGGAGATGCATTGGTGATGATTGTCGGCTGGTTCTTGAAAATCTGTCTGGTGATATTTGCCATTATCTGCAGTCCGGTACTGTTTGTATTTGGAGTGGTATTTGTGGCGTTGTTGTTTGCTGCGATAGCGGTGGCTGTTGGTGGCGGTGCGGCTCTCATTTCCTTTTTCCCGATGGCTGATGTGTACTGCTACTTCTCCGTTGTCTGCCATTGTGATGTACATTGCAGGAATCTTGCTGGTAGGAATTCCTTTGGTCAGTCTTGTATGGGCCATCTTCAGTCAGATATTCAAATGGCAGCCGATGAATTCCGGTTTGAAGTGGACGCTGGTTATTCTTTGGATTGTAAGTGCGGCTTGCTTCGGAATCTGTTTTGCAGTGCAAGGGGCTACTTTCCCGGAATTGGGTATCTTTAACTTCTGAGAATAGTAATTTCTTTTTTAATTGATATCGTGTTTGTAGGATCTGATTTCTATAAACACGATATTTTTATTTCAATGTAATTATTTGTTATACAGTGGAATATTTCGTTTGGAAAAGGTGTTTTTTTAAACGTTCGTTTAATGAACGCAAAGATAACGTGTATTTTTGAATCTCGCAAAATGTTTAATAAAAATATTCTATAAATTTCTTTTTAGTGAGTATAATACTTTGTCAGTAAGCCTATTGCATTGTATTTCTCTAACTTCTTCCTTTTACTAATTTTTAAGTAATCTTCCCTCTTTAGTTTTCTTAAATATTGACGTTCAAAAAACGAACGTCTATTGAACGCTTTTTGCTTGCAATAGATTCGTTTACAGCATTTTACCTGTTAGGTAATGAATGACTGCAAAAAATCTGTTGACAAGAAGGGCATAAAGCTTGTCGTATTCTACATAAAGTGTCCGCAAGTAATTGAATTTCAAGTGTATGCAAGAGATTCAAAGCCCCAGGAGAACACCCTTGTCTGAACAAAAGCATAAAAATGGGAATAGAGAAAGAGGTCGAAATCTGGTATGCTATGCGTGCCACCTACCGCAGAGAACCGGATGCCATGCATCTGCTCAAGAAAGAAAATTTGGGCTGTTTCATTCCTATGCAATACAAGATATGTATAAAAAAAGGGAAAAAAGTCCGTGCTCTGGTTCCGGTCGTTCATAATCTGCTTTTTGTCCATGCCCGTCCTTCCGATGTGCAGCGTGTAAAATCTCAAGTCACTTATCTGCAATATATCACCGATACCCGCAGTGGGCAGAAGATTATTGTCCCCGACAGTCAGATGCAGCGTTTCATTGCCGTATCCGGCACTTACGATGATCATCTTCTTTATTTTCAACCGGATGAATTGAACTTGTCCAAAGGCACCAAAGTCCGGATTACCGGCGGTGAATTTGAGGGGCAAGAGGGTGTGTTTCTGAAGGTGAAAGGTGCACGTGACCGTCGCGTGGTTATCGAAATACAAGGTGTCATAGCTGTTGCCATGGCACTATCCATCCCGATCTTATAGAAGTAATCGGCTGAACTTTAATTTTTAATTCTTAATTCTATAATTGCTTATGTCTCTTTCCGAAGAAGCAATCACTCTTCAGCGTGCTGCGCACGAACTGATGTATTTGGGTATGGACGGCAGTCCCGTCTATAGCGATGACTTGTCACGGCGGAACGGTGAGGTCTACCGTCTTACCATGGCTTTGTACCGGTCGGGTGTAAAAGGCACTACCATCGAAGAGCAGGCAAATGTCTGTCTTGCCCTTCTTATGGGTTACAGCGCCTCTTTTGTGGACCATGGCGAAAAGCAGCGGCATGTCCAGAAAGTGCTGGACTGTTGTTGGGATGTGCTCGATGCCCTTCCCGCTTCCTTACTGAAGCTCCGCCTGCTTACCGCCTGCTACGGTGAAGTGTTCGACGAGTCTTTGGCCGACGAAGGCCGTTCCATCATCGCCTCCTGGGATTTCTTATCACTTACTCCCGAACAGCAGGAAGCGGTTGATGAGTTTCAGAATGTGACAGACAATCCCTATCCGTGGGAATATATCGATGAATAAAACTTTTCATTATAATGCTTAACAATAAATCCGTATTGATTACCGGAGGAACGGGTTCCTTCGGAAAGAAGTTTTGTGGAAACCATTCTCCGTGATTATCCGCAAGTAAAGAAAATTATTATTTACTCCCGCGATGAGCTGAAGCAATTTGAGCTGAAACAGAAATATCCCGGTCATAAGTATCCGCAACTGCGTTTCTTTATCGGTGATGTCCGTGACCTCGAACGCCTGACGCGGGCTTGCGAAGGAGTGGACGTGATTATCCATGCAGCCGCCATCAAGCAGGTGGATACCGCTGAATACAATCCCGAAGAGTGCATCAAAACCAATGTACACGGTGCGCAGAATGTGATAAAGGCTGCTCTTGCCACCGGTGTACAGCATGTGGTGGCCCTTTCTACTGACAAGCTTGTGCCCCCATTAATCTTTATGGCGCCACCAAGCTCACTTCCGACAAGCTGTTTACTGCCGCCAACAATATCAGCGGTTCCAAGGACATCAGGTTCTCCGTAGTCCGTTATGGCAATGTGATGGGTTCCCGCGGTTCCGTAATCCTTTCTTTATCAACAAGCGTGACAACGGGGCGAAGGAACTTCCCATAACCGATATGCGCATGACCCGTTTCAACATTTCACTGGAAGCCGGTGTCGCTTTGGTCATGTATGCCATCGGACATCACCTGGGTGGTGAAATCTTTATTCCTAAGATTCCTTCCTATCATATCCAGACGTGGCTACCGCCATTGCACCAATCTGCCGCAGGTGGAAGTGGGCATCCGTCCCGGGAGAGAAACTGCACGAGGAGATGATTACTGTAACCGATGCTCTTGATACAATCGATTTGGGCAGATATTATGTCATTCTTCCTTCCGTATCTTTCAAGCACAGTCGCGAAGAGTTCATCAGACATCACAATGCAGTACCGTTCCCGACGGTTTCCACTACAGCAGTGACAACAATACGGAGTGGGAGACAGTAGAGACTATGCGCGAGAATATCAAGAAATACGTTGACCCTAATTTCGAGGTGAAATGATAAGCAAGCCTATTCCATACGGTCGTCAGCATATCACAGATGAGGACATCCGGGCAGTCATCGATACCCTGAAAAGCGATTACCTGACACAAGGTCCCAAAATCAGGGAATTTGAAACGAAATTTGCCGAATATGTAGGTGCACAATATGCCGTAGCGGTGAACAATGCTACTTCGGGGCTTCATCTTGCAGCTACCGCACTGAATGTAAAGCCGGGTGACAAGGTGATTGTCACTCCCATGACCTTTGCTGCCAGTGCCAACTGCATCCGCTATTGTGGCGGCGAGGTGGTATTCTGTGATATTGACAAGGATACTTACCTCATGGATATCCGTAAACTCGAAGCCATGCTTAAAGCTTCTCCCCGCGGTACTTACAAAGGTATTGTTCCGGTTGATTTTGCAGGCTATCCTTTGGATCTGGAAGAGTTCAGAAAGCTTGCCGACGAGTACGGTTTGTGGATTATCGAGGATGCCTGCCATGCTCCCGGCGGCTATTTCATGGACAGTAAAGGCAAGAAACAACATTGTGGTAACGGTTGTTTTGCGACTGTGCCGTATTCTCTTTCCATCCCGTGAAACATATCGCTACGGGTGAGGGAGGCATGGTGACCACCAACAGCAAGGAGCTCTATGACAAGCTTTGTCTTTACCGTACGCATGGCATTACGAAAGACCCTGCTTTATTGCACGAGCATCATGGTGGCTGGTATTACGAGATGCAGGAGTTAGGGTATAATTACCGTCTGACTGATTTTCAGGCTGCCTTGGGTATTTCTCAGCTGGAGCGTGCGAAAGCAGGTCTTGAACGCCGCCATGAAATCGTAAGACGCTATAATGAAGCGTTTTCCGGAATAGATGGTATCAAGACTCCGTTCAATGCTGCCGATGTCTATCATGCTTATCACCTTTATATCATTCAAGTAGCTGACCGCTTGGGCCTTTATAATTATCTGCACGAGAACAATGTCTATGCGCAGGTTCATTATGCTCCGCTTCATCTGATGCCTTACTATCAGCAGTGGGGAAATAGGAAAGGCGATTTACCTATAGTAGAAGAGTATTACGAACATTGTCTGAGTCTTCCGATGTATCCCACGTTGACGGACGAGGAACAGGAGTATGTGATTGAAAAGGTTATAGAATTTGTAGAGAAATGAAAAATATAGCAATCATTCCTGCACGTGGCGGCAGTAAACGTATTCCGCGTAAGAATATCAAGCCCTTTATGGGTAAACCTATCATTGCATATTCCATAGAGGCAGCTTTACAAAGCGGTCTTTTTGAGGAGGTGATGGTTTCTACCGATGATGAGGAGATTGCCGGAATAGCTTGTAAATATGGTGCCAAAGTTCCTTTTATGCGGAGTGCCGAGATGTCAAATGACTATGCCGGTACTGATGATGTAATTCTTGAAGTACTGAGGAAGTATAAAGAGCAAGGCAGGGAGTTTGAAACGGTTTGTTGCATTTACTCAACGGCTCCTTTTGTCACTCCCGAAAGACTCCGGGAAGCATACGGAAAAATGAATTCGGAGATAGATTCCGTTTTCACTTGTGTGGCTTATTCCTATCCTATACAGCGCAGCCTTCACATCGTGGATGGAAAAATTAGTATGGTTTATCCCGAATACAAAAATGCACGTTCCCAAGATTTAGAACCGATTTATCACGATGCCGGTCAGTTCTATTTCTCTCGCACTGCTCCCTTTGTGGAGAGCCGGACTTTTTGGGGTGAGAATACAGCCGGGGTTGGTACTTTCCGAACTTGAAGTGCAGGACCTTGATACACTGACTGACTGGGCATTGGCAGAGATGAAGTATGAGTGCTTCATAAAATAACTTCGTGTATGGATTTTAAAGGAGTGTAGGTAG
>ENA-OQCE01000616-OQCE01000616.1-human-gut-metagenome-genome-assembly--contig:-NODE-616-length-16940-cov-2.629810_pt1 | contig 16940 bp, 26 predicted proteins | sample MGYA00242495_ERZ504572 | MGnify/ENA primary metagenome ERZ504572 (study PRJEB26092, sample SAMD00036228) | human gut metagenome | host: Homo sapiens | study: EMG produced TPA metagenomics assembly of...
CAGGAAATTCGCATAAAGGTGATCGGCCCGTCCCCCCCAGACGCCGCTTGCCAGCAGCGTCCCTACAGGGGCATTTCCTTTAGGAGTAGGGAAAGATCCGTCGCATCCTTATTCACCAAATAAGTCATTACCTTGGTCCCATGCGCCTTGATTTTTTCCCAGCTTCCAGCGTGACCGCTGTCCCTGTCCCCACAGGCAAGGACGGGATAGAGCCCAGCCCGAACACAATACTCGACGCCTTTATCAGCTCCATAAAGGGGCAGGTCTCTCATAGCAGCAAGAAGCCAATTGGGATCAGGACCCCGACCGCCTGCAACAAGGCCGGCAAGGGGCAATTTTCCCCGCGAAAGGATCAGCTTTCCCTGCGGCAGCAGCAGCTCCATGGAAATCCTCCTTAGAAGTCCAGATTCGTTACTTTACCAGCATTTTCCTCAATGAACTGGCGGCGCGGTTCTACTTTATCGCCCATCAAGACGGAAAAGACAGAATCCGCTGAAGCGGCATCCTCCAGATGGACCTGCAGTACCGTCCGCTTGGAAGGATCCATGGTCGTTTCCCAGAGCTGTTCCGGGTTCATTTCGCCAAGCCCTTTGTAACGCTGGACATAAGGATTGTTCTGACGGCCCACCTCGTCAAGTTTCTTTTGCAGTTCATCGTCACTGTAAGCATACGTGTGGTTCTTGCCCGTACGAATGAGATAAAGGGGCGGCTGGGCAATAAAAACATTGCCATTTCGGATGAGGGGCTGCATGTATCGGTAGAAGAACGTCAAGAGCAGCGTCCTGATGTGGGCCCCATCGACATCAGCATCGGTCATGATGATGATCTTGCCGTAACGGATTTTACTGAGATCGAATTCATCGCCAATCCCGCAGCCAAAGGCCGTGATCATGGAGCGGATTTCATTGTTGTTCAGCATCTTGTCCAGGCGGGCCTTCTCCACGTTGAGGATTTTGCCGCGCAGGGGCAGGATGGCCTGGAAGGCACGGTCACGGCCCTGTTTGGCGCTGCCGCCAGCGGAGTCCCCTTCGACGATGTAGATTTCCGTTTCTTCCGCATTCTTACTGGAACAGTCCGCCAGTTTCCCCGGCAGAGCTTACTTCCAGCGCGCTCTTGCGCCGTGTCAGATCACGGGCCTTGCGGGCAGCCGCTCGGGCACGGCTTGAGAGAATGGCCTTTTCTACAATTTTCTTCGCCGTCGGTGCATTTTCCTCAAAGTACTCATTGAGGCATCGCTCACCATATTGTCAACGATTCCGCGGACTTCGCTGTTGCCAAGCTTGGTCTTTGTCTGCCCTTCAAACTGCGGTTCCCGGACTTTCAAGCTGAGGACACAGGTCAGGCCTTCGCGGACGTCATCACCGGAAAGGTTTTCCTCGCTGTCCTTTAAGAGACCGTTCTTGCGGGCATAATCGTTGATGCTTCTCGTCAAGGCCTGTTTCAGACCGGCCAGATGAGTCCCACCTTCTTCTGTATTGATATTATTGACGAAGGTATAGATATTTTCTGTGTAGGCATCCGTATACTGCATGGCCACTTCCACGATGGTGTCCTGCCGTTCCCCTTCTACATAGATCGGCGTATTGAAGATGGCTTCCTTGCCCTTGTTGATATATTCAACAAAAGAAATGATTCCGCCTTCGTAGTGGAAGATTTCATCGGCACCGGAACGATCATCCTTCAGTTCAATCTTGACGCCCTTATTGAGAAAGGCCAGCTCCCGGATACGATGCTTCAGCGTTTCATAGCTGTAGACCGTTTCCGTAAAGATCGTGTCATCAGCCAGAAATGGACGCTTGTTCCGTATCCTTGGCATCACATTCCCCTTTTACATAAAGAGGACGAACGGTCTTACCCTTACTGAACTCAATGCCATAAATCTTGCCGTCTTTTTTGACCTCGACTTCCATGCGTCGGCTCAAAGCGTTGACACAGGAAACACCAACTCCATGAAGACCGCCGGAGACCTTATAACCGCCATCGCCAAATTTACCGCCAGCGTGCAGGATGGTCATAACAACTTCAATGGCCGGTTTGCCGATCTTATGCATTTCAACAGGAATCCCGCGCCCATTATCGACAACGGTGATGCTGTTATCTTCTCCGATTTCAACAAGGATATGGTCACAGTAACCGGCCAGGGCCTCATCGATAGAGTTATCGATGACTTCATAAACCAAATGATGGAGCCCACGGGCACTGATACTGCCGATATACATGCTTGGCCGTTTGCGAACGGCTTCGAGGCCCTCCAGGACTTGGATCTGCTCTGCCCCATATTCACCGTGGACGGCGATTTCCTCTTCTATCGTTTTCTCATTGTCTTTTTCAGTCATGGAACCTCCCAAATTGTGTTTCTGTTAACGATTCATGAGCGTCTTGCTCGAAATACCGGAAAGGATGATCTTATCGCTCGTAACAATGCAGCTCGCCGGCGGATAGGCATCGGTCAGATCAAGGACCTTGGACGTACCCAGCTGCGGTTTCAAAAACAGCCGATAAAGATTCGTCCGCTTGTTGCGAATATCAAAGATGCCGATGATTTCGCTATTTTTTATAACGTAGTTGTTTCCCAGATGCAGGTACATAGGTCCGACGGCTCCTTTCTTTTTCGATGATGGCGTCGATTCGTTCATCTGACAGCTGTTCCGGAGAAAGGGAGCGGGTCAGCATGACGGCAAAAGCCTTATCAACGGACTTGGCCTGGGGATCCAGGGCCTTTCCCATGGCCCATTCCCCCAAAAGGGATTTGACGTCAGTAAATGTCATTTTATCACACTCAACAGCATGGCGACAATCTTCGTAGGAAATCCAAGGCGTTTTTTTTAGAACCTGATGGATCTTTTGACGGGTCGCTTCGGCTCTTTTGCGCCGACAGGCGCTGCAGATGGTTTCGCCTTCGATCAAAGGTACGCCGCAGCAGGGACAGCGCCGCGCCGCGTCAAGGTGAGGCATGAAAGGCCGCTCATTTTCCTTTGCTTCTGGAGCTTCTTCCAACACTCCATGGAACATCTTCAGGACCTTCACAGAAACAAGACGGCGTCCATTTTTTCGTGGCAGGGCCTTACCAATCGCAGCAAGCAGCTTGCCCTGCATGGTCAGGAAATTATGGGACCAACTAGGGTTATCCGTATGAATAAACAGGGTTGCGTGCTGAAGGCGGTAAGGCTGGGAATGACGGGCTGCCGCCTCCCCAACGATCAACGCCCAGTCTTTTCGAAGCCGGTAAAGAACATATTTTTCCTTGGCAAGATCCGTCTTGAGCGCTGCCATAATCAAACAATCAATGTCCTTCATGAGCATCTTCCTCCACCCAGCCGGAACGAACTTCGTAAAAGACCACATCACCACTGGAACGGGCCAAGGCGCGGTCATTGACCGTGAGAAGGGTCTGAACCTTACCGCCCATGCCATCAAGGAGCATGCGACGGCGCCCTTCGTCAAGCTCACTGAGCACATCGTCAAGAAGCAGGATAGGATACTCTTCCTTGCTGTGAAAAATGAATTCCAGTTCCGAAAGTTTAAGTGCCAGGGCCGCTGTCCGCTGCTGACCTTGGGACCCAAAGGAACGCAGGGGCCGGCCCTCCTGCAGGATTTCGAGATCATCCCGATGCGGTCCCATACTGGTATATCCCCTCACGTAATCAAGACGATGCCGCTTTTTCAGTTCTTCTTGGTAAAATGCCTGCCACTCAGAAAGAGAAAGCCCCTTGGGAGGAACCCCCTCCCCATCCGACCGTTTCTGCAGATAGGATAGGGTCATCTTCTCACGGTCCTGAGTAATGGTTCCATAGACAAGCCCTGCAGCCCGTTCAATTTCTTCCATGCTTTCAGCCGTTCGAATACGATGACCGCGGCACTTCGAGAGAGCGCTTCATCCATACAAAAAGCTGACCTTCATCCAATTTTTCCTGGTCGCGGCAATGGCGCAGGAAACGATTTCGCTGCTGCAGGACTCGATTGTAATTTTGCAGGGCTTCATAGTAAAACCGGCTTGTCTGGGCAATTTCCATATCGAGGAAACGTCGCCGCAGGGAAGGGTCCCCCTTGACAAGCTGCAGATCATCCGGCGTGAAAAGAACCAGATTCAAAGAACCATAGTGCTCCTTTGGAGAAATGGGAGTACCATTTCGTTGGGCCTGTTTGCGGGTCCTTTTCCCTTCCTGGATCCGTTTGACAAGGAGCCGATTTTCCCCATAGCGGTCACAGTAAGTCACTTCTGCCGCACAATCAGTCTCACCAAATTTCACCAATTCCTCATCATGACGGCTGCGAAACGAAAACCCCATCGCCGCATAATAGAGCCCCTCCAAAAGATTGGTCTTGCCTTGGGCATTGCGGCCATAGATGACCGTCAAGTCATGGGATAGTTCATCGTAAGGTCCCCATAATTGCGAAAATGATGGAGACGCAGTGACGAAAGTCTCATGCTGCTTAGAAAATTACGCGCACAGGCGTAATGATATAGGTGTAGGAAGGATCATCAACGGGCATCATACGGGCAGGTGAAAGGGAGGAATTGGTTTCAAGGACCACTTGATCACAGGAAATGTTCTTGCAGAAATCCATCAGATACTTGGAGTTAAAGGCAATATTGAGCGGCAGTTCTTCTCCTGTCGTTACGCCTTCCATGATTTCCATGCCTTGCCCGCGGTCGCTGGCTGCACTGGAAAGGATCACCGATCGGCTTCGATGTTGAGACGGATGATGTTGTATTCCCCTTGTGCAAAAAGGGAAACTCGCTGAATGGCCCGTTCCAGATCCTGGCGATTGAGAACCGACCGATTCTTGAAAGACGGAGGAATCGGTCTTGAATAATCAGGAAAAGTTCCTTCGATGAGACTAGATACAAGGCTGAGGCTTCCCATACGGACCAAGATCTTGCTGTCTTTTTGGATGATGGCTACATCTTCCGGCAGCTCCCCAGTCAGGTTATTGGCAATTTCCTTAAGGACGCGGGCCGGAATGAGCAGGGAATACTCGCTGTCGTCAGCCGTTTCTGGATCAGCCGACTTGATGGCCAGACGATGTGTATTGGTTCCGACACAAGTGATGTGCTGCCCTTTTTTCTCCATGAAGACGCCCGTAAAAAGAGGCCGTGATTCATCAGTAGAACAAGCATAGACGGTTTGACGGATGAGCTGTCCCAGCAGATCTTCGGGCAAGGTCAGGATCCGTTCTCCTTCAAATTCAGGAAAAGACGGATAATCGTCACTTCCAATCAGGGGAATATGATAAGTACCCGTTTCACTAGTAAGCGTCAGTTCCTGGGTGCCTTCTTTTTGGGTCAACGTGAGAATGTCCGTAGAAAACTTGGCCAAAAGATCCCCTAAGGATTGTGCAGGAACAAGGATGACTCCGTCTTCATTGCCATTGACTTCCAAAACCTTTTTCATGCTGAAGTTGACATCCATAGCAACAAGTTCCAAAGTGTTGCCGTTAAGGCTCATATGGATACCAGAAAAAATAGGTGCGTTGGGGCTTGAGGAAATTGCTTTTTTAACGGTATTGACAGCTTTGGCAAGCTGGGCACTTTCACAGGAAAACTGCATGAGAAAACCTCCTTTAAGTGAGAACTCTAAAATATTAAAAGATAGCCGCCTTAGTAGTAGGGGCTGTGAATTTGTTCAAAAATCCTGAAATCCTTGATGTGGCCGTCTATTTCGCTGTTGATAAAGGTGTGGGAAAGTTGTTGATGGCTATCCACAAGTCCACAGGATTTTGGGGAAAAGAAGTTATAAACAGATTCATCCACAGTTTTTCCACAAAGTTATCCACGACCTGTGCATAATTCTGTGGATGATTATTAATTGAAGGAAATTAAAAAGATCAGCCTTTCAGATGAGTGATATGCTTTTCGATTTCCTTGGCAAATTCGGTCTTTTCCTTGCTCTTGGAAAGAATCTTGTCACAGGCGTGAAGGACTGTTGTGTGGTCACGGCCGCCAAAGGATTCGCCAATACGGGGTAGGGAAAGGTCCGTCAGGGTTCGTGCCAGATACATACCAATCTGACGGGGCAGGGTGATATTAGCTGTTCGTTTCTTGGAAAGCAGGTCATTCAAGGTGATGTTGTAATACGATGCAATGTACTGCTGGATGCTTCAATGGTAATAGTCCTTGAAACCGGTGTTAGATTGAGATCCTTGAGGGCTTCGATGGCAAGTTCTTCCGTAATGGGTTCATTGGAAAATTGAGAATAGGCTCGAACCTTGGTATAGGCGCCTTCCAGTTCCCGGATGTTGGTGGAAATATTGCTGGCAATTAGGTTTGTTACGCTGTCTGGTACGCTGATATGATCCTTGAGGGCCATGTTCTTCAAGATGGCAATCCTCGTTTCAAGGTCCGGCGGCTGGATATCCGCAATAAGTCCCCACGTAAATCGGCTTTTGAGGCGCTCTTCCAGTGTATCCAGTTCCGATGGTTTGCGGTCACTGGAAATGATGATCTGTTTTTCTGCTTTGTGGAGTGTTTCGAAGGTATGGAAGAATTCTTCCTGCGTCGATTCCTTTTTTCTCAAAAACTGGATATCGTCAATGAGCAGGACATCGATGTTGCGGTATTTATTGCGAAAGGCTTCTGTTGCATTGTTCTGGATGGAATTGATCAGTTCATTGGTGAAAGTCTCACTGGATGTATAAAGGATCTTCATTTCCGGATGGTCCTGGTGAATCTTGTTGCCTATGGCATTCATGAGGTGCGTCTTGCCAAGTCCTGAATCGCTGTAAAGAAAAAGCGGGTTATAGACCTTGGCCGGCGCTTCGGCAACGGCTTTTGAAGCGGCATGGGCAAAGCGATTGGAATTGCCGATGACGAAGTTTTCAAAGACGTATTTAGGAGACAGGTTGGAAGAAAAATCCTGACGTGGTCCCTTTTTGGGAATGAGGGGCTCCTTTGCTTTGGGTGCTGCAGCCCCGTGTCCAGGAAAAAGATCCTCTTCTTTATTTGCCAGGTCAGGACGAATCTCTACATCAAGGGTCATGGGCCGATTGAACTGACTTTTAAGGAATGCCTCAATAGGCTCTTTATAATTATTTATGATCCACTCTTTGGTGAAATCATTCATTACGTCAAGGAGCAGCGTATCTTCTGTAAGGGAACGCGGAACGGCCTGAGAAGCCATTTTTTGCATCCCGACATCTTAGGAATGGACTGATCCCCATTTAGAAGGGTCTCCCATAAGGAAGAAAGGACGTCATTCTCCATAAGTAAACCACCTTTATCATCATTTTCTCGAATCCATATTATAGCATATTCGGGGTGAACTTTGGGGAGGAACTTTGCCAACCTGTGGAAAACATTGTGGACATGTGGATAACTTTTTAAGTTATGTAAAACAAAAAGATAAAAAAGACCGAAATCAAGGGAATACTGACTTTGTGCACAAGAAAAAAGCTTATGCACAGAAAGTTATCCACAGGTGTGTATAACTTTGGGGAAAAGTATGAAAAAATCAATGGTTTTAGCATGTTCCCGAATATATGTTTTGTATATAATTTACATGAAGGTGAAAAGGGATAGTCAGGGCCTCGTTTTTGTGAAATGGACAGAAACAACATTTTGGTAAGATATTCTATTTTTATATGATGATTTTGTATCGCATAATAGATGAGGAAAACGAAAAGGAAAAGGAGAAAAGAAAAGGTTCTTTTCTGTGTATAAATCGTTAATGTTCGGAAATGGGAAAATTTCCCCTTTATGTGAGGAAACATCCCTATTTTCCTATGGAAATGCCTATTACTCTGTCTGTGGATAAAAAAGCAGGTTTTCTGCTTTTTCCACAGGCAAGAAGAAAAAGACCGGACTTATACACAGTTATCCACAGCTTTTAACGGTTATCCCCAGAAGTTTGTGGAAAACTTTCAAACCCTGTCCCCGTGGGCAAATTGAAATAGATAAAGTAGGAATCACGGTGGAAAAAGGCTGGGCCTTGTGGAAAAAAGAGGACTTATACACAGCTTTTTGAAAACAGCCTGTGTATAAGTCCGGTGGATGAAAGGAAAAAGGAGGGAATTGTTCGGGAAATGCATTCTTTTTCTTAAAATGGTAAAAAAAAAAGCCGCCCTATTGGCGGCAACACATTTTTTGAAGTGGAGCGGGCAATGGGAATCGAACCCACCTCTAAAGCTTGGGAAGCTTCATTCTACCAATGAACTATGCCCGCATAACAACACTATTTTACCAAAGAAAGCGGTGTTTGTAAAGGGAAAAGCAAGAGGAATCTTAGGATGATTTCAAAAGGTTCACTTGATGCTATAATGAAAAAAAAATTCAAAGGAGGCTTTTCCAATGAAAGATAAAATGATTCTGGCCCTTTTGCTGGGAATTATTTCCTTTAGTGGCAATGCGTTTGCTGCAGTAAAACCAACTGAGGCCATACCCAGCAAGATCCTTGATGTCACGCTTACGAGAAATAAGATCACTTCCATTCCTGACGTGGTCTATGAGCAGGTCCCTCAGCGGGGATATCCTAGCAGAGCGATGAAAATGGACTTATTCATTCCTGAGACGAAGGATAAAAAGCCACTCATTCTTTATATTCCAGGCGGCGGCTTCATCTCGGCCAATAAGAACAACATGCCACAGCTCGTGAACCATTTGGCAGAACAAGGCTATGTCGTGGCCGCGGTTGAGTACCGTGTGGCACCTACGGTCAAATTCCCTGCTCCTTTGGAAGATATCAAGGCGGCCCTGCGCTTTCTAAGGGCCCATCAAGACCAGTATGGCATTGATCCCCAGCGGGTCGGCGTCGTTGGCGGCAGTGCCGGTGGTTATTTAACCGCTCTCATGGCAACGACCAGCGGCAGCAGGGAATTTGATAAGGGAGATTATCTTCATGAAAAAAGTGATATCACCTGTGCTGTTGACCTGTATGGTCTTTCCGATTTGACCGGATTGGGGCTGATTATTCCAAACAGGTACAGGCCCTTCATGCTTCCAGTGGCGCTACAGAAGCCTGTGGGTCAATGGAAGCGGTGTTTTTGGCGGCAAGGATGGCGGTATTTCTGCCGATCAAAAGGCCGCACAGCAGGCTAATCCCATTACATACATTTCTTCGACCTCGGCTCCTTTGATGCTCATGCATGGCACGGCCGATACGGTAGTTTCGCCCAGTCAGACAGATATCCTTTTTCAAGCCCTCCAGAAAAAGAAGATTCCCAGTGAGCGCTATCTAGTTCCCCATGCGCCTCATGGCGGCGTCTACTGGATCCAGCCCAAGGTACTTGAAACGATTACCGCTTATTTTGACCGCTATCTCAAAGGCTAAGCGACGGCAGAAAAAAAGGCTGTGAAAAATGACGGTATCTGGATTCCCTTCATTTCCTCACAGCCTCTTTTGTTGTTCCAGTCGTTGACGAAAGTCTATCGTGCGGTGCGGGGAATCTTCTCCCTAAAAAATAAAGGAAAAAGCAGCGTCAAACCGCAATGAATGGATGTCTGCCCCGCCTTTTGCGTCGGAGTTCCTTTGCCTTATTTTCGCTTTAAGCCTGTCATCATCGTAAGGGAAAAGAAAAGAACGGTCAGCCAAGCAAATGTTTTATGTGCTTTCATCATGGGCCTCCTTTATCAAACAATCCTTTTCCCTAGTTTACTATGACAAACTCACACTTGTCAAAAGCAAAAAAGAACCTGTATTTTGGGAAGGGAGTGTCCCACGGGGCGGGACTTTATGATATAATGCTACTTTACATAAGCGTGTTTTTATGATTGGAAAGGGGTAAGTCATGGCTGAATTGAATTTACTGCAAAAAAAAGATTCTCGCTGACGGTATCATCAAGAGTGGGGATGTCCTCAAGGTGGACAGCTTCCTGAATCATCAGATCGATGTTCCTTTTATCAGCGAACTGGGGAAAATCTTCAAGAAACTCTTTGCCAGCCGTCCAGTTACAAAAATCCTCACCATTGAGGCATCGGGCATTGGGATTGCTTGTCTGACAGCAATCCATATGGGTGTACCAGTGGTCTTTGCTAAAAAATCAGCGGGCAGCAACATGGATGCCGATGTATACAGCACGGAAATCAAGTCCTTCACCCATAATAAAACAAATCATGTCATTGTTTCCAAAAAATATCTCAACGGCGGAGATCATATCCTTATCATCGATGATTTTCTTGCCAATGGCTGTGCCGTTGAAGGATTGATGGACCTTGTCGACCAAGCTGGCGGGACTGTCGAAGGGGTTGGTATCTGTATTGAAAAAGGATTCCAAGGAGGCGGTGATGCCCTGCGGAAAAAAGGCGTCAATCTCAAGAGCCTTGCTATCATTGAAAAAATGGATGCCAAGACGGGAACCATTGTGTTCCGCTGATGAAGGAGGCTGCTGATGGATAGAGAAAAAGATCCATCTACGAACTGGATGGAAAGATTTCCTTTGAAAAAGCGATTCCTTTTGGGCTCCAGCATGTCCTTGCCATGTTTGTTGCCAATATTGCTCCGATCCTGATTGTAGCGGGTGCTGTCAAATTATCTACAGAGGAAACGGGTGCTCTTGTCCAGGCAGCCATGATCATTGCCGGGATTGGTTCCCTTTTTCAGCTCTATCCGCTAGGGCCCCTGGGTTCAGGACTTCCCATCATCATGGGAATCAGTTTCACTTTTGTCTCTACCTTCTGCGTCATTGGTGCTAAATATGGTTATGGTGCTGTTTTGGGCGCGGCCCTTGTAGGCGGCCTTCTTGAAGGTCTTATTGGAATGGGGGCTAAGTACTGGCGCCGATTCATTCCTCCTATTGTTTCGGCCAGTGTCGTCACGGCATCGGGTTTTCCCTCTTAGGTATTGGAGCCAACTCTTTTGGCGGCGGCTTTGGCAATCCTCATTTCGGGGAACCCAAATTCCTCATCGTAGGGACCATTACCCTTCTCAGCTGTCTTATCTTCAATATCAAGGCCAAACATTTTTATAAGCAGCTTTCTGTTCTGTTTGGTCTTGTTGTAGGGTATATTGCAGCTGCTTTTCTTGGCATGGTGGATTTATCAAGGATGACTCAGGTGGGACTTTTTTCCCTGCCGATGCCGCTTCCCTATGCTTTGGAATTTCGACCTGATGCCATTTTTTCTGTATTCCTTATTTTCCTTGTCTCTGCTACGGAACCTTAGGGGATACTTCGGCCTAGCTGCCATGGGCATGGGAAGGGATGCGTCAGATGGTGAAATCCGAGGATCCATTGCCGTTGACGGGTTTATTAGTTCCTTGTCCAGTCTTTTTGGCTGCCTTCCCATTACGTCCTTCAGCCAGAATGTCGGTCTTGTCGCCATGACCCATGTTGTTAATCGTAAGGCCATTGCCAGCGGCGCCTGATCATGATCCTTGCTGGCCTTTTCCCTGCTTTTGGAGTTATCTTGGCCTCCCTTCCTGACGCTGTTCTTGGTGGATGTACTCTTATGATGTTTGGCTCCATTGTCGTCAGCGGCGTTCGGATGCTTGCCGGCTGTGGTTTTACTCAGCGCAATATGAGCATTGCGGCGCTTTCTCTTTCCATTGGAATTGGTTTTACGCAAACGCCAGCTATTTTCAAGATGTTTCCGACAATCATCAAGTCCGTCTTTGCTGAAAACTGTGTGGCCGTTGTCTTTGTTGTTGCTTTTGCGCTGAATCTCATCTTCCCCAGTGAACTTGAAATGGAAAAAATGAATCAGTAACTCCCAGAAAGGAATGGAACCATGGACTTAGGTGATCTGCTAACCTTGCAGGGGACCCTTTTCCTCTTGATGCTTCTTGGCGCTTATTTGACCAAAAAAGGAGTCATTACCAAAGAAGGAAAGCGCTGTCTGACGGATCTTGTTGTCTATGTGATCCTTCCCTGTACAATCTTTAAGTCCTGTTTTGTCGATACGGGGACCAATTTTGCAGCTGTTGGTGCCCTTTTGCTTTTGCTTTCCCTTGTCATTGAAGTGGGGTCCTTATTCTTTAACCAAGTGCTTTATCGGCGTTACAGCGGGGAGAAACGCAAGGTTCTTCAATATGGGACGCTCGTTCCCAACAGCGGTTTTTTGGGTACGCCAATTGCAGAGGGAGTCTATCATGATCTAGGGGTCCTTTATGCCGCGATTTTTCTGATTCCTGTCCGTATTTTCATGTGGTCTTTTGGAACAAGTTATTTCATGGCCCAGGAAGGCATGAGCAAAAAGGAGTTATGCCGAAAGGTTATTACCCATCCCTGCCTCATTGCTGTTTTTCTGAGCCTTGCTGTCATGATTTTGAGAATCAACCTGCCAAGCGTCCTTAAGGTGACCGTTCTTGCTATCAGTAAATGTAATTCTGCCATTGCTATGTTTGTTGTGGGAACGGTCCTTGCAGAAGCTCCCACGTGGAAAATCTTTGATTTTGATACGGTTTATTACTGCGTAATCCGGCTTATTTTCCTGCCTTTATTAACCTTATTCCTGGGACGCGTTATGGGATTATCCGGTGCCAGTCTGGGTGTCGCTGTCCTTATGATGGGCATGCCAGCCGGAGCGACGACATCGATTTTTCCTTCCCTTTATGGCGGTGACGCACGCCTGGGGACTAGCTGTGTCATTCTTTCTGTTCTTCTTTCCATGGTAACTCTTCCTCTTTGGATTTATCTCGTCCATTTATCTTAATCCGCCAGAAGATTCCCTTCTTTAAGGTAGGAAATGAATGGCAGGTGACTGCGTGGAATCGATGCCCACGGAAGCCATAAATCCACCGTGGATAGTCTTGGTGATGCTCATTTTTATTATATAATCAGCATATAATAAAAATGGGTTCTTCACGGAAATTTGTGGGGTCATAGACAGATGGATATTGAAAAAGGACATCAAATTCTCCAAAATATAAGGTGGCTAAACCCAAGTAAAGGAGAATTGAGATGTCCTCTATTTAGTACATTATTTAAGCAGACCTGTTTTGTCAAGACCCCGATTACCTTGTTGGGCTCCCCGAAGATCCTTTAGACGATTCCACGGTATGGGTGGTTACCAGGTAGAAACGCCATACCGATTTTCTCTGCTCTCACTGCGGAGAGCCGATGCATATCTATGGCACGTACCGAACCCGCCTAAGGACGGTGCCTATGCAGCCAAATGCCAGGCGCACTGTCCTCTTCGAGGGGCACCGCTTCCGGTGCCCTTGCCGTCAGGAAACGGTTACGGAACTCAATCCGTACAGATGTCCTGAAACGAGAATCACCAAACAGGCCGCTGTGTGGATTCCATCGCTGCTCGCCCAGGGATTTACGACTATCGGAGTGCAGAAGATAACAGGCATCCATTGAAACACGATTCGCCAAGCTGAAGGAAAAGCGAATCGACGGTCTGGCAAACCATGCCAAATGCCCTATTGACACAGGCTGATTGGGAGGATACCACAAGATTAAAACTGCCGAACACGCATATGGGTACAAGAACGACCGGTACTTTTTTACCTTGATTCGGTACCGGTCTTTACCTACGTATGATTTGGCATCCCACAAAAATACGTGAAGTACCTATTTTTTTAATTGTTTTTTTTACAGGAATTGATGAAGGCTTGGAACAATTTCAGTTGTTCAGGCGCATCAAACATCATTTCTGGATGCCATTGGACCCCAACGATGAACGAGGCGCCGCCTGTAATTTCAATGCCTTCTACGGCCTGATCTTCTGCAAGGGCCGTGATGGTGACGTTCTTGCCTGGTTCGCAGACCCCTTGGTGATGAAAACTATTGGTACGGATCTTATCCCCGAAAATTGTATGGAGAAGGGAACCTGAAGAAAAAAGTGTTTCATGGGAGGGATAATTTTTGGGAGCCATATCTCCCATATAGCGGTGTGTCAAATGAGCTTCTTGACCTAGATCTTGATAGACAGTTCCTCCCATTGCGACGTTCATGATCTGTATGCCGCGGCAGATTCCAAGCATGGGAAGCTTGTGTTCATAGCCATAATGGAATATTGTAAGGTCATATTCATCCCGTTCGGTACAATCCGCCCACAATACGGCATGGGACGCGCACCATACCGGAGCGGATCGATGTCATGCCCCCCGCTGATAAGGATTCCGTCGACTTTTTCGAGAAGGGCAATAATATTCTTTTTTTTCCCTGCAATAGGGGATGATGGTGGAATCCCACCCGCTTTTTCAATGGTGTAGATATAGTCCGCTGCTAGGAATTCCCAATCTTGGCCAGGAAGTCCTAGGCCAGGAACGCCGATGACGGTATCCCTGGGATCATAGTTACAAGTAATTCCAATAATTGGTTTCATTTTGATACCTTCCTTTCATGGTCTGTCATTGTTTATTCTCAGAAGATTGGTTTTGATGAAACTGCGTTCCATAGCTTCCCATTTAGGCCATTTCATGTGTTCCCATTTTTCGGGATCGGCGAAGTACTCTTTGGATGCCTTTACGACATGCTGATGGCATAAAAGAATACAGACCATATTGATGGTTGTCATCAGGGCCGTTCCAAAATCTACATAATTGATCATCGTTTCAATGCCCATCATGCCGCCAATAAAGGTCATAAATAAGAGAACCCAGCGGCCATACGTCTTTCCTTTTTGACCAATCAGTTTGACGAGGGCTACACAGGAAAATTCAATTTGCGCGCAAGCCGTGGTAAAAGTAAACAGAAGCAATGCAATTGATACAATCCACGAACCAGCCGTTCCAATGGCAGAGGAAAAAGCGGCCGCCGTCATCGTGGAGGCGGTTACACCGGGACTTGTCCAGATGCCAGTGCATAAAATCGCAAAACAGGTGAGATTACAGACAACCAAGGTATCAAAAAAGGCTTCAAAGACTCCCCACATGCCTTGCTGAACGGATGGTTCACAGCTGCAACGGTATGGACCATTGTCGTGTAACCGGTTCCTGCGTCATTGGAATAGACTCCACGGCAGATGCCCCATCTGATACAGGCAGCCAGCGTAGCGCCTGCAAACCCTCCTACTGCGGCTTTTCCTGTAAAGGCATAACGAAAAATGGAGTAAAAAGCATGAGGAAAGTTTTCGATATTCAGTAAGATAACAAGGAGCGCACCCCCAACATACAGGATACTCATGAAAGGCACGATTTTTTCACTGACTGCCAGAAGATTGCGCATTCCACCAACAACCACGGCAATGCAGAAAAGGGTGAGAATGAGGGCTGAAAGGGTACGATTGGCTCCTAAGGCGACTAAGTGATCGACTCCTGATCCAATTTGGGCAGAAGCTGCGAAAAATAGGGCAAACAGGCAGAGAATCGTATATAGTTCTCCTGTCCACTTCCATCCGGTGGCGTTTCCTAAATAATACTGGGGCCCTCCCACCCAATTGCCTTTTTGGTCAATTTCGCGGTAGAGCATGGCCGTTGTTACTTCCGTGTATTTTACGGCGCATGCAGCAAGGCCGGCAATCCAGAGCCAAAAAACACTGCCCGGTCCTCCAAAAGCAATTGCCATGGCGGTCCCCACAATGTTCCCCGCTCCCAGGGTTGAAGCGAGTGCACCACTGGCCGCTTGCCATCCGCTGAATTGACCGTCGGAACCTTCAATTTTCGTGAATGATTTTCCAATGGTGTGTGTCAGAATAAATGGCAATTTCCGATAAGGGAGCATGTTCAGTCTTACGGCAAGAAAGCACCCGCCGCCGACAAGAAGAATCAGCATGGGAATCCCCCATATCCAATTGGTAAAGGTCAAAATAGCCTCCAACAATGCGTTCATGAATGAGCCTCCTTTTTTTATCAGGCTGTCGACATCCTATCTATTACTATCGTAGGGGATGGATGAGGCTTGATGTCAATTACAGAATTATCTAAAATCAAGAAAAAGATGGAGTTGACTCCACCTTTTTTCGAAGAAACTATGCAAAAAAAAGCAGGGGCCTGATACAATAATTACTGAAACGGAAGATATGGAAAACCTTACGGGAGGAATCAGTATGAAAATAGGTGATTTTTCACGTTCTGTCGGCGTGAGTGTCGATACCATCCGCTATTATATTTCCTTGGGCTTATTGATTCCTAACAGCCAAGGTGCGCAGCTGTCTTTTGGTATACGAGAACAAAATGATATGGAAATAATCTTAAAAATGAAGCACCTCTATTTCTCCCTTCATGAAATCCATGAATATTTGGATATCCATAGAATGAATAATATGGTGGAGGAAGAGAGCTTAACAGATGTCAAGCGACTCCTTGCAGGTAAATTGGAAGAACTCAAGAAAAAGAGAGCAGAGCTGCAGTTTGCTGAAAATGAAATTGCAGATTTGTTGGGGAAAATTGGAAAGCCCGACTGCGAAAAACTCAGGACAGGGGCTCCTCTTTTCTCTTTGTCCTTGCTTTCATGTCCTCATTGCGGCCGATCCTTTACCTTGACAGATGCTGTTCTCGATCATCGTTATATCTATCAGGGAAGACTGCAATGTGCCTGTGGCTGTGAAATGCAGATCCAGGAGGGAATCATCCAAACGGGGAATGTGTACAAAGGTGATTATGATCGACCTGATCTCCAGCGGAGAATCTATTATGATATCAATGAGAATCTCGCCACTCATCTGCAAAAATGCTCCGATTATATTGTTTCAAGGATGAAAGGCCGGGCCATTAAAGGAAAGGTTGTATTAGAGGGCCATATCAACGGGTACTTTTTTCTATACACGAATCTCAAGGCTCTTGATCCAGATTGTCTGTACATCTTGATTGACAAATATCCGGAAGTATTGAAAATGTACAAATCCAATTTGGAGCAGCTTCATTTGGAACGAAATATCCTTTATATTGCCGATGCAAGTACCACGCCGCCACTAAAAAAAGGAAGTGTCGACCTATTGATCAGTTTTACAGGAGACAATGAACACAGTTTGTATTTCCGTTCTTCCTATATTGCTGATTGTGAACCTTATTTGAGCCCTTCTGCATGTATTGGGAGCAAAGCTGGAATATGATTCACGAGCCTTAGTTTGAAGCTGGCTTCGGTTCAAAGCTAATCCGGAACGGAAATGGGAAAACGC
>ENA-OQCE01000617-OQCE01000617.1-human-gut-metagenome-genome-assembly--contig:-NODE-617-length-16940-cov-1.533040_pt1 | contig 16940 bp, 22 predicted proteins | sample MGYA00242495_ERZ504572 | MGnify/ENA primary metagenome ERZ504572 (study PRJEB26092, sample SAMD00036228) | human gut metagenome | host: Homo sapiens | study: EMG produced TPA metagenomics assembly of...
ATATATTAATTACGGTAAAGTATTGACGAAAGGATATACTGTTTCTGCTCGTTACGGTTTTGGTAATTGGGTGAGTATAGGAGGTAATTTTACCAAAATGGATGTACGCGACAATATGAGAACATCTATTTCCAGCAGTGCGGAAAATCTGGCTTATAAAGAACGGATGCCGAATCTGCCCTATATGTTTGCTGATTCGGATGTTACTTTTTATTGGCGGGATTTAGGAAGGAAAGGCAATATGTTGACCGTGTCTTATGATAATCAATATCTGCATAACTTTACTTATTATTCTTCCCGAATAGGCTCAAATAAAGGGGACTATGTGTACCTGATCAATTCTCGCACAATATATCCTTTTCTTATAGTTTGCAAAAAGGACGATATAACGTATCATTGGAATGTCGTAACTTCACAGATGAGAAGTTATATGATAATTTTAGTCTTCAGAAGGCCGGTAGGGCTTTTTATGGTAAACTGCGTGTTTGTTTCGGTAATTAAAGAATTGGAAAAAGGAGTTTATAATTAATTGGATTTAAAATTAAATAGAAGAATAAAATGAAGAAAGATTTCTTTTTGAACGGATTTGCTGCTATTGCCATAGTAGGAATGGCGTTGAGTGCATGTACGGATAATGAGCCGGATTACGGTTCGGGTACCGAGGCTAAAGGTGAGTATGTTATTGCATCGTCGGTCACAGCGTCTGGAAATACAACGAATGTGCTGCTTACTTCTGAAACGTTGGATAAAGGTACTGTTTCTACAGTGAATAATGGTCTTGTGAATGATGGTGCAACTCAATGGGTGTTTTACAAGAATCAATATCTTTATGCGCTGACTTATAATCAAGGGAATGCAGGTACGACCCGTTCTTATATCATGGATCAAATAATGAAGTAAAGGCTCGTTCGGGGGAGTTTGCCGTAAAGAGATTTACTACTTACGGTATTTATGATAAATATATCATGACCTCGTCTACCGGTGACGGACCCGCAGCGTATGCTGATGAGAATGGATATTTACCAAAGATGTTTTTGCTTTCTTATTTGGACGTATCTGCTGAAACATTTACAACGAATGATACTCAAAATAAGGCTTATATGTCCGAAAACTTATTGGGAAATGGAGAATATGTAACATTGGCCGGCATATTGGAACGAAATAATAAACTGTATAGCGCTGCTATTCCAATGGGGTTAAGTCAATATGGTTCGGCTACTGACGGGGGAAAGTGGATACTTCCCGGCAATGAGGATTTGGTAAAGACAGAAGATGGTGGTTCCAACAGCAGCAGTTATAAAAAAGGTGAATTGCAATGGACGCAATATCCCAATAAATGCTGGGTGGCTATTTTTGATGATGAAACGCTGACAAATAAAAAAATCATAGAAACAGATAAGATCAGTTATGCTTGCGGGCGTTTTAAATCACAGTATTATCAAACGATTTGGGCGGCAGATAATGGTGATATTTATGTATTTTCTCCTAGTTATGCCAAAACAATGCTGATAAACGGCAACAGACTACCTTGGATGCCGGAGTAGTACGTATAAAGGTGGAACAGAAGAGTTTGATCCTGATTATTATTATAGTATCGAAGCGCAGACCGGAGGTAAATCTTTCATTCGTTGTTGGCATATTACGGGAGATTATTTCCTGTTGCTGATGTATGATCGTCCCTTGACTGAAACTGGTTTCACTGCTAATCAGTTAGCAATATATAAAGGAGAAACCGGAAAACTGACTTATGTAACCGGTTTGCCTTCTGTCGATTTGATCTCCGGCTTTGGTAATACTCCGTATGTGGAGAATGGATATGCTTATATGGCTGTAACTACAACAGAAGGATATCCGTCTATTTATAAAATAGATCCGGTTGGTGCGGTAGCGACAAAGGGTGTTTCTATAGAAGCGACACAAATCAGTGGCGTCGGTAAACTGCAACCTCAGAACTGAGTATTGTAATAATATAATGGGAGTCTGCGGGCAGTATGTGCTTATGCAGACTCTTTTTATGAATCGTATCGAAGATTTTATGAAGAAAATATTTCGCCAAATACATCTTTGGCTTTCTGTTCCTTTCGGGTTAATCATTTCCTTGATTTGCTTCTCGGGAGCCATGTTGGTTTTTGAAAATGAAGTGATGGAACTGGTCAGGCATGAACTTTATTATGTAAAAAAGGTAGAGGCAGTTTCACTTCCTGTTGATCGATTATTGGAAGAGGTAGAACTCATGTTACCCGACAGTGTGTCTGTCACAGGAATCAATGTTTTCTCTGACCCGGAACGTGCTTGGCAGGTGAATTTGTCCAAGCCTCGTCGTGCTTCCGTGTATGTGGATCAATATACTGGTGAGATTAAAGGTAAATATGAACGTTCTGCATTTTTTGTGACTATGTTCAGGCTGCATCGCTGGCTGTTGGACAGTATGAAAGCGGATGGCGGAGCCTTCTGGGGAAAAATGATTGTAGGTGTCAGCACCCTGTTGTTTGTCGTGGTTTTGATATCGGGTATCGTTATCTGGTGGCCTCGTACACGAAAAGCCTTGAAAAATAGTTTAAGAATATCTGTCGGCAGGGGCTTTAGAAGATTTTGGTATGACCTGCATGTTGCAGGTGGTATGTATGCGCTGTTTTTTTTTGTTGGCTATGGCCCTTACCGGGCTAACATGGTCTTTTGGATGGTATCGGACAGGTTTCTATAAAGTGTTTGGCGTGGAAGTACAGCAGGGAGGTGCTCATGGTCGGGTGACCCGGCGTGAGGGGAAAGGCGGCGACCAATCCGGAAAGAATGTTTCTCATTCTTCGTCCTATGTTTGTTGGCAACAAGTTTATGACCAATTAGCCCTGAATAATCCCGGCTACAAGCAGATAACCTTATCAGATGGGGCAGCAAATGTCTCTTTCAATACCTTCGGTAATCAACGTGCTTCCGACCGTTATAAATTCAATCCTCATAATGGTAAGATTGATGAGGTCGTTTTATATAAAGATGCTGAGAAGGCTGGAAAGATTCGCGGATGGATCTATTCTGTACATGTTGGTAGTTGGGGCGGTATGCTTACCCGTTTACTGACGTTTATAGCAGCTTTGATAGGAGCCACCTTGCCATTGACAGGATACTATTTATGGATAAAACGTATTTGGAGAAAGAAAGTAAGAGTAAGTTGAATATCTTTGTTATAAGATTAGGGGGGCGAAAAGAATTTTATCATATGACCTGTTGTCGTGAATGACAGGTCATATGATATTGTTACAGGATTTTTTAGAACCACTTTATCTTTCTGAAAATAACAAAAGCCAACGCAGATAATGTGATGGACGCCAAAATAATAAAACTAAAAGCATGTGGTAATGCATCTACATGTACATCTACATTCATTCCATAGAAACTAGCTATTAATGTGGGTACCATCAGAATGATGGAAATACTGGTCATGCGTTTCATGATGGTGTTCACATTGTTGGATATGATGGAAGCAAATGCGTCCATGGTTCCGGTTAAGATATCACTGTAGATATTAACCGTGTTATATGCTTGTTTTAATTCAATAACTACATCTTCTACCAAATCGCGGTTTTGATAATCTTTTTCCTGGAAGATACTTTGCAATTTACCTACCATCACCTCATTTCCACGAATGGACGTATTGAAATAAACCAATGTTTTTTGTAGTTTCATCAATCTGAGCAGGTCCTCATTACGTATGCTCCTTTCCAATTCTTTTTCTGCGGCAGCTACATCATTGTTTATTTGTTTCAGATATTTCAAGAACCATACGGCAGATGAGTAAATTAACCGTAAAATCAATTCAAATTTATTAGGCACAATGATTCCTTTACGTCGGGTGTGGTCAATAAAATCAGGAATCATTTCAGTGGAGTGATAACACACGGTAACAATGATTTCATTATTTGTAATGATACCGATGGGGATAGTGATATAAGGGATGCTTCCCTGTTGTTGCAGGGGGATTCGGATAATGGTCAGTAGCCAGTTGTCTTCCGTATCCGTTCTCGGACGTTCATCCATATCGGCGATGTCCTCTAAAAAAGCTTCGGGAACTTTTAATTCTTTAGTCAGAAACTCAAAATCACTTTGGTCGGGGCATTCTACATTCACCCAGCAGTTTGGCATCCATTGTGGCTTTTCTACAAAGCCATTCTCACAATAAAGATATTTTCTCATCTTATTGCCTCCTTTCGTTCGTTTATATCCGTTCAGAGGCATTCAGAGTAGTGATTGCCCTGTCGGATCAGTTAATACTATTGCACGTTCGTGGTATTGAATCGTCCATTTTTGTTGATTGTTTTTTGTTTTAAGCGGTACAAAAGTACATAAAACCTTTAAAGGACAGACAGGAGTCAGGGAGGCTTTTATATTTTTTTTAAGAATATCACCGGAAAGCAATCAGTGCCGGAGCAATGATGGTTTTGTCGCCATAGCGCAGTTCTAACGTACTGTGTTTACCGATTAAGTTCCCTGGTGGAAACTATTGTTGTTAAAACATTTAGCATCCTTTTAATTACATGCAAAATTCACTTAAAAAATCGTTTGTCCAATACCTATTTATGATGAATCTTGTTCTATATAATCCTAATAATTAGGTATTGTGGAAGGTGCTGAAGTCGGCTACCTTTGCAAATGTAATAATTACAATTTAAAAATCAGTTTTAATTTAAAAATAAAAAGAGTATGGAACCAATTATTAATTCACAAGTTCCTGAATTTAAAGTTCAGGCATTCCATAATGGAGAGTTTAAAACCGTAACTAATAAAGATATTGAAGGTAAATGGGCTATTTTCTTCTTCTATCCTGCTGACTTTACGTTTGTATGCCCTACCGAACTTGTAGATATTGCTGAAAAGTATAATCAGTTCAAAGCAATGGGAGTGGAAGTATATTCTGTAAGCACCGATTCACATTTCGTTCATAAAGCATGGCATGATGCGTCTGAAAGTATCCGCAAAATCACTTATCCGATGTTGGCAGATCCTACAGGTGCTTTATCGCGTGCATTTGGTGTGATGATTGAAGAAGACGGTATGGCTTATCGTGGTACTTTTGTAGTGAATCCCGAAGGCAAGATCAAATTAGCTGAAATTCAGGACAACAGCATCGGGCGTAATGCTGATGAACTTCTTCGTAAGGTAGAAGCTGCCCAGTTTGTAGCCACTCATGATGGTGAGGTTTGTCCTGCTAAATGGAAGAAAGGTGCTGAGACCTTGAAACCGAGTATTGATTTGGTAGGTAAAATTTAAAGTATAGAACTCATGTTAGATAGTGCGATAAAAGATCAGTTAAAAGGTCTTTTTGCCCAATTGGAAGCGCACTATACTTTTGACATCTTTGTCCACCCTCAGCACGAAAGTCGTGCCGATTGGTGGACTTGTTGGAAGAAGTGGCTTCCTGTTCGGATAAACTTTCCTGTCGGTTGCAGGATAGTGAAGGGCTGAAGTTTATCCTTTTAAAAGAAGGAAAGGATACGGGAATCACATTTCGTGCCGTACCTGGTGGTCATGAATTTACTTCTTTGTTGATGGCTGTTCTGAATGCTGACGGCAAAGGAAAGAATTTTCCGGACGAGTTTATTACCAGACGTATCAAGGCGTTACAGGGGCCGATTAGTTTGACCACCTATTTGTCTCTCACCTGTACCAATTGTCCCGATGTGGTTCAAGCTTTGAATATGATGGTACTTCTGAATGGTCAGATACGCCATGAGGCAGTAGATGGATCTATAAATGAAGAAGAAGTAGAACGGATGAAGTACAGGCCGTTCCTACTGTATTTGCTGATGGTGAACAGATTCATGTGGGGCGTAGCAGTATGGGGGATCTGTTGGAGAAGCTGGAAGCCCGTTACGGTTCGGTGGAATTGGAAGCTGTTGAAACAAAAGAATATGATGTACTGGTAGCCGGTGCTGGTCCTGCCGGTGCGACAGCTGCTATCTACTCGGCTCGTAAAGGTTGAAAGTAGCAATAATAGCAGAGCGTATTGGTGGACAAGTCAATGAAACGATGGGGATTGAGAACTTGATATCTGTGCCTCAGACTACCGGTAAACAGTTGGCCCAGGATCTGAAAAAACATTTGGCGGAATATCATATTGATATTTTAGAAAATCGCCGGATAGAGAAAGTGGAAGTGGCAGAGGGCATGAAAGTGTTGTCTGTGAAAGGTGGAGAAACGTATAAGGCTCCCGTATTGATCATTGCTACCGGGGCGAATTGGAGAAAATTGAATGTTCCCGGTGAAGAAAAATACATCGGTCATGGAGTTGCTTTCTGTCCTCATTGTGACGGACCATTTTATAAAGATAAGGAAGTAGCAGTCATAGGTGGTGGAAACTCCGGGGTTGAGGCTGCTATTGATTTGGCGGGAGTCTGTTCCAAAGTGACTGTATTCGAATTCATGGATACTTTGAAAGCGGATACTGTTTTGCAGGAGAAAGCTAAAAGCCTGCCCAATGTGGATATTATTACTAATACTCAAACGGTAGAGGTGTTAGGAAACGGTGATAAAGTGGTGGGGCTTATAAAGAAAGACCGTTCATCCGAAAAAGAAGAGATCTTTGCCTTGGATGGTATTTTTGTCCAAATAGGTTTGACTGCCAATAGCACTTTGTTTAAAGAATTGCTGGAAACGAACCGCATGGGTGAAATTCTGACTGATAAAAATGGCCGGACCTCTGTAAAAGGTATCTATGCTGCCGGAGATGTAACGGATGTTTCCTATAAACAGATAGTTATAGCAATGGGGGAAGGCGCCAAGGCTGCTTTAGCTGCATTCGAAGACCGGATGCGCGGAACGATTTATTAGTGATAAGTGGTTGGTGGTGAATAGTGGGTGCATATCGCAGTATTTACCACTAATCTTATCACTAAAAAATGCACTCTTTGTATGTATATTGGTGAGAATATGCTTTCTTTGTAGGTGAATCACCGTTTACAGCATTGATATGGCAGAATCGAGACGTACTTCATTGAAAGATTTGGCACAGATATTAGGTGTATCCATACCTACAGTATCCCGTGCCTTGAAAAATAGTCCCGAAATCAGTCGGGAACTTTGTATTAAAGCTCAAAAATTGGCAAAAGAGATGAATTATCACCCCAATCCTTTTGCTATGAGTCTCCGGAAAAATACTCCCCGTACCATTGGAGTAATTGTACCTGATATTGTTACTCATTTCTTTGCGTCTATTTTAAGTGGTATAGAAGATACCGCTATAGCAAACGGTTATTTTGTTATCATCACGACTTCCCATGAGTCATACGACCATGAGAAAAGAAATATTGAGAATTTGGTCAATATGCATGTGGAAGGTATTATAGGTTGTTTATCTCAAGAAACAACAGATTATGCCCATTGGTTGAGTTTGGATGATATGAATATGCCGCTTGTTCTATTTGATCGTGTTTGCATGCCTGACCGTTTTTCTACGGTAGTGGCTGATGGAGTATATTCTGCTCAGATGGCGACACAGCACTTGTTGGATCATGGAAGCAAACGGATTGCTTTTATCGGTGGTGCAAACCATCTGGATATAGTAAGAAAGAGAAAACATGGTTACCTTGAAGCGTTAAGGGAAAATAAGATACCTATTGAGAAAGATTTGGTTGTGTGTCGGAAAATTGATTTTGAAGAAGGGAAAATAGCTACAGAAATTTTATTATCGCTTCCGGAGCCTCCCGATGCAATTCTTGCCATGAATGATACATTGGCATTTGCCGCTATGGAAGTGATTAGAAATCATAATCTTCGTATTCCTCAGGATATAGCGCTTATTGGGTATACAGATGAGCAACATGCCAATTATGTAGTGCCTCGCCTTTCGGCCGTCTCGCATCAGACTTATAAGATGGGGGAAGCCGCATGTCAGATGTTGATTGATAAGATTAAGGGAGATAAAAAAATCAGGCAAATCATTATTCCTACTTGTTTGCAGGTGAGGGAAAGCAGTATAAAAAGGAAGGATTGAGAACCGAAATGTATTTTAAGAAGAGAATAAGGCTGAACTCTTCACAAAGAGCCAACCTTATTTCTTTATATATTGGAGTATTATTGAGTGACCAACGTAATAATGGAACGTGCCGGAATCACAACTTTTTCATGGTTTTTGATGCTTCCCACCGGTAGAAGATTCTCTCCATCTTTATCCGAAGTACGATAGATTTTCCAGTTTTTTATAATTCCGTTACGCTGATAGAAAGTAAACTCTTTATCTTCCGCTGCATAATTAATCATAACGAAAACCTCCTTTCCGTCTGTATTTTGGTATGCTGAACACATTAGTCCGGTTACATCTGTATCGCCTTCAGGAATGATTTTCCCTTGGTTGTCTTTGGCTATAATTGCTTTCCGAACAGCTCCCGGGCGTATAAATCTACTGTAGTTTCCCAAAGCCCACATTAATTTGGAGTCTTTCACCTCACCATTCAGAAAAGTCGGATCACTATACTCACGGATTAATCCGTCCTTATAATCTCCACCGATAGATCGCCACCATTGCCAACTGCGAGCACCTGCATATACAATGTCATGATGAATGATCCGTGCTACATATAATGCTGTCTTCATGGTGAAGTCATATCCTCCGCCTCCGCCGATTTCTTCGTCATTGCCCATGATACAGGTTTCTGTCTGCCAGAAATCCACCTTATACTTGTCTAAAGTATCTTTTAATTGACAACGGATATCGTGTAAATTATTCAGAGGAGTATTAGTCCAATAACTATGCCCTACCATCAGCCGGGGAACATTGGGAGTATCACCCAGATAGGTGGCTGTACTGTCCGGATTAAAGAAAGACTGGATTTGATACCCCCGTTCCCAATTAGTCATGTGAGTATCGAACATACAACGATAGTCAGAGGACTCATTGACTAGAATCTGTGTGTCAATTTGGTTATTTACGAACTCTTTACTGATGAGGCGTATGGCACGGGCTATTTCGCGGTTGGTAGCCGGTGTACCTTCTTGTTTGGGGCCAATCCAGTTCCAATGCCCATCGGGTTCATTGAATGGACAGAGGTAATTGAACTTGATTCCATCGTGTTTCTCCACCCTTTTATGACATTGGCAAGAAAACGGGCAAAATTCTTATAATGCTCTTCCTTTAAGTTTAAGGTTCCTCCACGGCCTGTGTTGGTGGCAAGACCGTTTTGTGTGAAATATACGGGAGGTGAATTAAGAAATGCCAAAAATTTGTTTACACCCCGTTCTTTTGCCAGACGCAGGAAGTTGCGCTGCCCTTGTTGTTTATTCCAATTATAGTTACCATCTGCCTGAAGGAAACATTCGGCACGCATCCAGGGAGAGGCTATCTGGCTGGCTTCTCCTTGTTCCGCACTTCCGGCTCCTACATTGAAACGCCATAAAGACAGACCGATTCCTTTAGGTTGTCCGTTTTCATGGTTTTCCGTACTGAACAGCCAGTCGGCTACTTGGTTTTGTTTTTCTTGCGGCCATAAGCCGATAAATTGCATGCTCCAACAGTCTGATGCTCCGAAATAGTCCATGGTTTGACAGGTTGGTCTGTTTCTATTTCAAAGTGAATGGCAGGATGTTGAGCAAACAGGTTTGCTGTTGCAAATAAAGAGAATAATAATGCTTTGTATTTCATAAAGTTGAGGGATTATTTCAGATTATAAATGACAGTTGTAACACTTTCCGAAGGCACAATTACTTGTTGGTCTGCCGTGACGTGTACCTCTTGCAAATTTTTGTTATTTGTTGTTGTATAAGTAGTGATGGAGCTTATTTCACTTACCCATTCTTTATGAATTTCGTTTAGCCGGACTCCTTTTTCTGATAGATTGGTATAAACAGCAACAATTTTATCTTTTTTCGGTGAAATCCATGCTGACCCGAAGAAACTGGATGATTCATTCATGTTAAGCATGATACGGCGATAACCTGGTCGGATGAATAGGCTGTAGTTACCTAATACCCAAAGTGTGGGAGTAGCTTTATAAGTGCCTTCTTTCTCTATATCCCCATAAACTCCATCGGAGGGTTCCAGTGAAATCAGTAAGAAGCGGTTTTTGTGTCCCCAGCGGGGGATATCCATTGAGGTCCAGTAACTCCAGGAGGAAACTCCTGCTATAGTTAGGTCATTGTGTATTACTTTTGACATATAAAGTGCAATGTCCATTTCGGTTGCTTGGTCATAGCCTATAAACTCGGAAGAGCTGTATCCGTCGCCTAACATACTCCACTCACTTTGCCATATTTCTACATCATATTGTTGGGCTGCTTGGGCCAGTTGTTTCCGGACATTACGCATACCATCATGTGCCATCTGTCCAGTAGCTGTGGCCGCAGATAAGTTTCTTTACATGAGTCAGGTTGCCTATATAGGTGGAAGTTCCAGGTGTGAAAAATGCTGAAAGTACGTTACTATGGGCGGCATCATTCTTAAATTTGTAGAGATATTCATAATCTCCAGATTCCCCTGGAAGAATATCAATAGAAAGACCGGCAGAAGTGATGGCGGTATCCAATTCACGTATAAGTTTGGCTACTTCATCATTAGTCCATCCGCTGCCTTCCTGGCCGCTGTCCCAATTATATTGGGGTTCGTTAACTGGTGAGATATGTGTCACTGGATATCCTTCGTTTACATAGTATTTTGCTACATCTGACATGTATCTGGCAAAGTCCGTATAACATTCATCCTTCAAATTAGAAACTCCTCCGCTATTGGAGAATCCTTTTCCGTTGGAGGTATATTGTACAGGAGGGGTATTGCTGAAAAGTACTATACTCTGACAACCAAACTCTTTGGCGCGCTGCAAGAAGTAGCGCTGCCCTTTACAGCGTGTCCAGTCTAATGTTAAGTCATCAGTCAGATAAGATTCTGCTCTGCGTGATTTGTCTTCTATTCCACTTGCTTCACCTTGTTCTGCACTGCCACCACCTAGATTCACACGCCACATGGAGAGTCCTATACCTTTAGGTTGTCCTGATTGTATTTCAGAAGAGAATAGCAGTTCACTGATTTTGTCACGATTCGTTATCCAGCTTTTTCCTACGAAGCAGGTGCCCAACAATCTGATGCGCCAAATCCTGTCAGAGTCTGAAAAGATTGTCCGGCATCTATGGTTACTGTTTTTTCTACGTTTATGCTGCTGTCCGGTTGCCCCGATGTATCCGGTGTTTGGGGAGAATCGTCACTGCAGGCTACAGTAGAAAAGAACAGTGGAAGAGTAAAAATATATTTTAGTTTCATTGTTTTAGATGGATTAAAAATAGTCGCGGATAATCCTAGCAAACTATCCGCGACAGAATATAAAGACCTATTGAATGTTTAATTCCTGTAACAATCTGTTCTTTTTGGAAAATGATTAATTCCAGCCCGGATTTTGGGTGATAGAACCATTAGACATTGTAATCTCATATAAAGGTATCGGGAATACCATATCCCGGTTTTCGTTGAAGCTGATTCCTTTATCACTTGCCTCACCTTGATTTTCCCATTCGTAAATGTCGCGGGTAGCGGGATCTGTATTGTATTTTACAAATGTACCGTTTGCTCCCATCAGGTTACAAATCATTTTCTTGCCATTGTCATCTGTCCAACGGCGGATATCATAGATTCTGTTTTGTTCCCATGCCAGTTCCAAACGACGTTCTAGCCGGATAGCTTTGCGAAGCTCGTTTCCACTGGATGTGACAGCAGGTAATTTTACACGATTCCGTACCTCATTAAGATAGGTACGTGCTGTACCATCTTCGCCCAATTCGTTGCAGGCTTCAGCATACATCAACAATACATCTGCATAGCGTAAGATACGATGATCTAATGGAATTTTGTCGATATTGTATACTTCCGGACGTTTTTCAATAGGTACAAAATACTTCCGGACAATACGTGCTGATTTATGTTGTGACGGATCTATAATATAACATTCGGGATCCCAACCGTACTTTTCGATATAATCTTTATAATTGGCGATTTTTGTGTTGTTTTCAACGAACTTGTCGAAGTTATTCTCTCCGGCAATTTCTGTACAACCGGTTTTAATGATAGTCCAACGTAAACGTTCTGTATCTCCTGCATCGATGTAGGCTTGTTCAAGGTTAGCGGTTGGCTGTCCCCAAGACCATCCGTCGCCGGGACCACTACGGGCACCGGTAATAACAGTCAAAGAACCACCCAATGCATAAGTTCCATCATACATATATTGTACTTCAAACAGACTTTCTTCGCTATTGTTATGGTCAACATCCCATACATCACCGAAGTTGTCGAGTAATTTATATTCACCTTCGTCGATGACTGTTTTCAATACATCATGTGCCTCTTGCCATTTGCTTTGGTAGAGGTAAACCTTTCCCAATAGCCTAATGCAGCTCCACGGGTAGCGCGTCCCATATCTGTAGCAGCATATTGACTACGTTGTGGCAACACATCAGCAGCGGCTTTTAAATCATCTTCAATGAACTTATATACATCTTCGGCCGAAGCGCGGGTAATACCTTGTATTTCTTCGGGCAACAGGAAGCCTGTAATGAGAGGCACACCACCAAAATTCTTCACAAGTTCAAAATAGAAGTATCCACGGAGAAAACGTGCTTCGGCTACAAGCCGGTTCTTCATTTCTTCATCTGAGAAATCAGCTTGTGAAATGCGTTCCACTGCGATATTGCAACGTAGAATGCCTTTGTATCGATACTGCCAAAAGTTGGAGATGGCACCATTGCTTTGTCCGGTACCTTGATAGTGGGCCAAAGAAATATAGTCACTTTGACTTTGGCTGGTATTGCCCATCCAACCGTCATCACTACACATCTCGGAAAGCAACCATACTGTGTTGATATTCCACCATCCGCCAAAAGTAATGGCTGGTAACAACCAGTAATAAATGCTTCGGCTTCTTCTGTCACTTTGGAAATAAGTATCCAAATTTTGTTGCCCGCGCACTTCCTCTGTTAGGAAATCCTCACAAGAAGTGAATGTCAGCGAGGCAATCATTGTTAATATTGTTAATATCTTTTTCATGGTTTATACCTTGAGGGTTAAAATTTTAAATCAATTCCAAATAAGAAAGTACGTGGGTTAGGATAAGCGATGCCGTCAATACCGGTTTCAATTACACTGCCATCTTTACCAATCTGTGGACGTTCAGGATCCATACCTGAGTAGCTGGTGATAGTGAAAGGATTTTGAGCCGACAATGAGAGACGCAATTCGGTTCCGTTCAACCACTTCTTGGGGAGTGTGTAACCCACTTGTAATAGTTTGCAACGCATATAAGAGCCGTCTTCTACAAAGAAACTTGAAACGCGTGTGTAATTCTGATTCAAATCATTGTAGACAGACGAGGAATATCGTTGCTGGTTCCTTCGCCATGCCATGCTTTCTGCAATGTACCTGCCCAAACGTTTTGCCCACTTACGCCGGAGTATAAACCTTTGGTCTTATTGAAAATATCATTACCGAATGTACCATAGAAGTTGGCTGTGAAATCGATGTTTTTATAGCTGAAACCCAAGTTCAAACCTACCATCAAATCGGGATATGGGTTACCGATCCATGTTTTATCATTTTCATCTAGAACTCCGTCATGATTCAAATCCTTAAAGCGAATGTCACCGGGTTGGGCATTGGATTGTACCAGCTTGCCATTTTCGTTGGTGTGAGCATAAACTTCATCCCAATTTTGGAAAATACCATCGGCTACGTAGCCGTAGAAGCGTGAAATCAAGCCACCGTCTTCATTACGGATAATTTGGTCGCTGTTGAAACCTCCAGTTTGGATAGGACCGTCACCGGAGAATTTAACAGCTTTATTTTTCACTGCGGAAAGGTTCAATCCCACATTATATCGGAAGTCTGCTACTTTGTCGTGCCAGTTCAGACTTAATTCCCAACCGCTAGCTTTCATACTACCTATATTCATCCACACTGTACTGTTCCAGCGGGGTATCCGATGGCGAAGATATTTTTGTTCTGATAGAGCATATCAGAAGATTTCTTTTGGAAATACTCAAAGGTCATGTCTAGACGGGAGTCAAGGAAGGACATATCCACACCTACGTTCCAGTCTTCTACTGTTTCCCATTTTAGCAAATTATTGCCAACGCCTGATACCATAGTACCTGAAACACGTCCTGGAGCTGTACCGAATACATAATCAGATTGTCCTAACAAAGTCAGCGTAGCATCATTATCTATGTTTTGATTACCTACACGTCCCCAACCTCCGCGTAATTTCAAGTTACTGAAAATCTTCTGGTCTTGCATGAAACTTTCACTGATGATACGCCATGAAGCAGAAACAGAAGGGAAGATGGCATATTTGTTTCCTTTGGGGAAACGAGAAGAACCATCTGCACGAATAGAAGCTGTTAGATAGTAACGATTGTCATAGTTATACATCACGCGTCCTAAATAAGATACTAATGTGCTGTAAGCAGTTTTACCTTCTGACTTTTGGTTTTGTGTACCGGCATTTACTTCCTGCATTTGATCCATATTATTAGGAACATCGTCACGTGAGGCTTTTGATTGGAATTCAGCAAAGCGTTCAGCTGTAAAGCCACCCATTACATTAATATTATGCTTTTCTGCAAAAGTCGTGATGTAAGTAGCAGTATTAGTCCAGTTCCAATCAAGCCATTCCTGCATTTCACGGGAAACATTACTTAATGTAGATTGTTCCAAAGCATCAATATAGAATTCAGGAGTGAATTTGTCTGTACGGCGGAAGTGTGCATTAGCGCCGAACTGCGTGCGCAGGGTCAGTTTTTGAATAGGGTTTATCTGTAAATAAGTATTTACAATTGTACCCATTTCACGGGAGTGGGAATTTTGGCGAGCCAATGAACCGGCAGGGTTCCACTCTTGGTTGTTGTAAGAACGCTGATAGTTATTGAATTCGTTATCCACCCATTGATCTTCCGGCTTGAATATAGGAGTTGTGGGTCCATAGACATGGCAGCTGAAAAAAGATCGGGGGTATCATCCCATGATTCTACACGTGGGGCAATGTCGAAACCCATTTTTACATATTTATTAAATGTATATTCTGTATTAAGGCGTGCGTTGATTTTGTCCCAATAACCATAGTCATATTGTGAATTGTTACGGTAGTAACCCATACTCAGGTTATAAACCAGTTTGTCTGAACCACCGGAGATATTGAGTGAGTAATTTTGCACTAAAGCAGTTTTGTTGATTACTTCGTCCCACCAGTCTGTTCCTCCGGGATTGGTAGTAGCGCCTGTATCATTCCAAATAGAAGTTCCTCCGTCATTTGTGTATCGGGTATTGAATACTTCTTTATATTCGGCGGCATTAGCCATTTTGGGTTTTGACAATGTTTGGAAACCTGCAGATGCATTAAAACTGATATTTGTTTTTCCTGCCATTCCTTTTTTTGGTTGTGATTAGAATGACACCGTTAGAAGCACGTGTTCCGTAAATGGCAGCAGCCGAAGCGTCTTTTAAAACTTCCATAGATTCAATGTCATTACTGTTTAGGAAGTTGATGTTTGTACCTACCGGCATGCATCTACTACATACAAAGGATCGGTTCCGTTTACTGTTGTTACACCACGGATTAGAACTTTTGGTTGTGCGCCCGGACCACCACCACTGGTTACTTGAACACCGTTGATTTTACCTTGCAAGGCGTCCATTGCATTACCGGTTACAGTTTCGGTAATTTCTTTTCCTTTTACGGTAGATATAGAACTGGTCAGGTCACTTTTTTTCACGGCTCCATAACCAATAACCACTACTTCGTCCAGTAATTCACTGGCATCTTTCAGCACTACATTGATAACGGTTTGTCCGTTTACCTTTATTTCTTGAGTCTCATATCCTATGCTGGAGAACACAAGTACGGCATCCTTGGCAACATCGTTTAGTGAATAATCACCATCAATACTTGTAATAGTACCTGTACCTGTACCTTTTACTTGCACTGTTGCACCAATCATCGGTTCTTTATCTGAAGCCGAGGTTACTACACCTTTTACAGTGATGGTCTGCGCATAGCTACATAGACTTGTCAGCGCAAGACACAATAATAATATTTGCTTTTTCATATCTTAAATCTAATGTTACTTGTTAATTGGCCGGAATGAGTTTAGCTCTTTCCAAATGAGCGTCGAATATAAGTTTATAATTCCCTGTGACGTTCACTGTTGGTTTTGCCCAATTGTCACCTACATGATCGGGTTTGGTCCATGCCGGATTGGTATATTTGGCTTCTTTACCATAATATCCGAAGATCTCCGGTTCGTCTGAGTTGTCTACACGCCACGTGCAATAATTCCACCATCCGTCGGAGTGCCAGTTATGAATAACGAAATTCATTTTAGTACCTGTCTCCAGGAATAGGGGGTATCCAAATAGAACAGGTGAGGATTGGTCTTATCTTGAGTGAAACGCAGGACTTCAGTTGGGCTACTGGTCATATATCCGAAATAGAATTCCTGTAACCACGAACCACCGTCACCCCATGTGTCAAGGCTGATAGAACCGTATGTGTGAGGTATGGGGTCTACAGCATCGGCAATTGAGTAAGTTTTCAGATTGTATGTACTGTTCTTCACATCAATATTAATTTCATAATAAACATTGGCTTGGTCAAGTACGATTGGCATTGCTGTTTCGGGATCGTCTGTCAGTTTGGTGTTATCCTCTGGATCAAGCCCGAAACAAATAGGAGTGAAGTCACTCTTTTGTGGTAAGAAGAATATTTTAGTTCCGGCTTTTTGACAGTAATAATTTGCTTTATACTGATATTCACCTGTATGTTCAATTACCATCGGTACCCCGAATATATCACTATTCAGTTCTTCGGCAGTTGCCACATCTGCCAGATACATTTTGGGAAAATCCGGCATTTCTGAGATATTCAATACACTGGTGGTAGTGGTTGAGTTTCTTTCTTGTCAAAAGCGGTAATTTGTTCACATTA
>ENA-OQCE01000618-OQCE01000618.1-human-gut-metagenome-genome-assembly--contig:-NODE-618-length-16914-cov-1.531066_pt1 | contig 16914 bp, 22 predicted proteins | sample MGYA00242495_ERZ504572 | MGnify/ENA primary metagenome ERZ504572 (study PRJEB26092, sample SAMD00036228) | human gut metagenome | host: Homo sapiens | study: EMG produced TPA metagenomics assembly of...
TTATCAAGTAAACTGATTCAAACAGATATTAGGAAAGCCGTTTAATAATGATTAGGCGGCTTTTTGTTTAATACGAAACGGAATAGGGTTAAGATTAAATCGTAAAGTATATGAAAAAGAACTTCTTCATCATTGCTGCTGTAGTATGCGGAATGAGTTGTACCACCACTGCCTATGCGCAGTTCAAAATCGGTGGAAAGAAAATCAATGTGACCAAAGTTGTCCAAGCCGGTACAGATGCCGTCAAGGCCATTTCATTGTCCGATGCTGACATTGCAGCGATGAGCAAGGAATATATGGAATGGATGGATACACACAATCCGCTGACAAAGCCCGATACGGATTACGGCAAGCGTCTGGAGAAGCTGACTGGAAATATCAAGGAAGTGGACGGCTTGAAGGTGAACTTCGGTGTTTACGAGGTAATAGATGTGAATGCCTTTGCGTGTGGTGATGGCAGTGTACGTATCTGCGCCGGACTGATGGACATCATGACGGATGATGAAGTGATGGCAGTTGTCGGTCATGAGATAGTCACGTCATCCATACGGATTCCAAAGATGCGATGAAGAATGCTTACCTCCGTTCGGCTGTGAAGAATGCTGCCGGTGCGGCAAGTTCTACAATATCCAAATTGAGTGATTCTGAACTGGGTGCCATGGCCGAGGCATTGGCAGGTGCTCAATACTCCCAGAAGCAGGAGACAGAAGCGGATGATTATGGCTTTGAATTCTGCATCAAGAATAATCTCGATCCGTATGCCATGTACAATGCTTTGAACAAATTGCTTGAACTTTCAGCGGAAGCACCGAAGGAATCTAAGTTCCAGAAGATGTTCTCTTCTCATCCGGATACAGCCAAGCGCGTGGCACGTGCCAAGGAGAAAGCGGATGAATATATGAAAGATAAGAAATAACTATCCGTTGCTTACTATGATGAAGTGGGATCAGAGGTTTCTCTGAATCCCACTTTTTTTGTGCCGAGACTATGATATAGGTTCTGGGGAAGCTGATAGGGATAATTCGTTAGTTCACAGTGCTGAACACTTTGTTTTAGCTATAGAAAACAAAGTGTTTTTATATGATGAAACGAAATGTTCTTTTAAGGGAAACAAAGTGTTCCCTTTAATGAAACAGACTGTTCGGTTAAGGGAAACACTTTGTTCTGTTTGGCAAAACACCTTTTATTTGCTTATTTGCTTTTAAATCAGAATAATTTTAGTATGTTTGCCACATTATTTATGAAAAACATGACTTTTGTATGAAAAAGCAAGACTTCCTCTTTATTTTTGTTCTGGTGATAATATTCCTGCCATTCTTTGTGAGTGAACCCGTTTACGATTGGTATAAGTCTTTCAACGCTGCACATGGAATGGTAATGAGTTTCATTAAATTCGGAATTCTTGCTACACTGGGTGAGATGCTGGGGCTTCGTATCAGTGCCGGAGTCTATAACCGAAAAGGATTTGGTGTACTGCCGCGTGCCGTAGTGTGGGGACTGTTGGGAATGGGAATCAACGCGGCCATGATTATCTTCTCCAAAGGTGTACCGCAATTTATGGAATATATGGGAATGGCAAATGCCGCTGCTATCATAAACGGGGAGTTTTGCTTTGATAAATTATGGATAGCTTTTGCTATTTCAGTTGCCATGAACACTATATTTGCTCCGGTATTCATGACATTCCATAAGATTACGGATACACATATTCTGGATTGGGGCGGCTCTCTTCGCAGCCTCCTCACCCCTATCCCGATGACCCGCATCATTACGCATCTGAATTGGGATGCACAATGGAATTTTGTCTTCAAGAAAACAATTCCCTTTTTCTGGTATCCGGCACACACCATTACATTCCTCCTGCCAGGAGAAATGCGGGTGCTGTTTGCTGCGATATTGGGTGTGGTGCTTGGGGTATTACTGGCTATTGCGGCGCGGATGAAATGAGGTGACAGCTACCCGATATCCATTCAGGCATATCGTAAAGTAGGTGATGCCTATAGTAAAAAGCAAGGGTAGCAGAAAGTGAAAGGCGTTTGGAGTGGCATGGTATGCAAATTGCTGTAGCCAATATGTCATAAAGAGATAAATGACAGGGACGGCTACGACGAATGCGATGCCTACATAGCTAAGGAACGGATAATTGATAAGCCATAGAATCTGACGGGCGGATGCACCGTGAATTTTACGGATGCTTATTTCACGTTTACGCTGTGAGACGGCATAATGTGTGATGCCAAATAATCCGAAAAGAGTAAGGAATATACTGACACAGGCGTACATGAATAAGATATGCGAGAAGTGTGTTATGTCCTGATTGTAGGACATAAATTTCTGATACATATCATCATATTTCAAAGGAATGCCTGGATTTTTCTTTTCGTATGATTCTCTTAGGCAATTAATGACTTTATCTTTATATCCGGCTTTTACCTTTATAACTAGAGTTGAGAAATTATCTTGTGGAGTATCATAAAGGAGTATTCGTAAGGGAGCCACTTGGTCTGTCATGGAGTACTTTTTGAAATCCTTTACTATACCGATAATTGTACCTTTTGTAAGTTCTTCTCTTTCGTGTACATACTTGGAAATGGGCTGTCCGATAGGATTTTCTCCTTCGGGCACCAATAAATCCACGAATGTTTCATTGATTAGTGCAGGTTGTGGAGTACGGGACATTAGATGGAATATTTGCAGGGAGTCTTGCAGTTCAATATGATGCATTGTTAGGAATTCCGGACAATCCTCGTATAATTCCAACATGAGCAGATTGTCACCGGAATCATCCTTGCCCGGGATTCCTAAACTCATCGGATATATTCCGGTATTGGAGGTTATTACCGCTTCTACCCTTCTATATTCTTCACCTCATCTATCCGGGTCTTTAGCGTCGGTTGTGCATTGGCATCTGTATATACATTAATAATATTCTCATAGTGCTTTTCTTCCTGCTTAATCAGATACATCTGTGAACGGATAATCATGAATGTACTCATCAAGCCAATGGAGATGATGAATTGTATGGTTACCAATAAGGCCACAATGAAACGTTTTTTGCGTCCGGTAAAGAAATGACGGTAATTAGTTTCGGATATGGAATGCAACCTATGACCCATATAACTTGCCGGTATGACAGACAATATTATGATAAACAACAAGATAAGAGGGAACACTTGCCATGAGAACAAATATTCCATTGTCAGTTTGGCAGAAACCATATGATTAAATGCAGGCAATAAGTCATTCATCAACAATAAAGATAAAAGGAAAGCGACAAGAACCATCAGAAAAGTATCCAAGAACAGTTGTTGGCGCATTTGTGATCTTGTGGCTCCCATTATGGATTCAATGTGAAGCATGTGCACTTGACGCAACAAACGGGAGAAACTCAGATTTATAAAGTTGAAACAACCGATGAATAGAATCAGTAATGCGGACAACAGCCCTACACCCAATAAGGTGCTCTGCTGATGTTTGATAACTTGATTACTGTCTTTTACCGTAGCGTCGAAATAAGATTCTTGCAATGTTTGGGTACGAAGATGTCCGTTTCCCAACAAAGTGGGCAGTTCTGTTTCTCCGAAACGTTGGCGGAATTTCTTTATATCCGTACCTTCTTTCAGCAATAGCATACAATCAGAGCTTTCGGTAGCTTCCAATGGTAGGAGTATGTCTGTCTGCATCATGCTTTGCTCCGGTTGGCCGAATACGGCAACGATGCGTCTGATGCCTATTTCGTTCAATAGTATATCTACATTTTTTCCTATACAATCTGTTGTACCGAAACATCTCTTGGCAAACAGTTCACTTACAGCTATGTCTCCTGGTTTCAGTAATGCGTCTTGAACATCCCCTACTATATTATGGAAAGGGAAAAAAGCCGTTAATGTTGAATCTGCTGCTACCAAGCTCCAGCTTTGAAATTCTTGTCCTTCAATCTTTACCCTTACATTCTTGAATGTTTGCGTACGTAGCAAGACTCTATTCCGGAAACTGGGATACTATTTGAGGAACAGTTCCACCGTATATGAATGTACCTTCCACTGCCTGTTGGGCAAAAGGTAGAGTCTGGACTAAACGCAGAATACGATTTTTGTTGGGATTATTGTTCTCAACGTTATATTCGTGTATCACAAATGCCATCAACAAAGTGGTGCAGGCAATACCGACGACCAGACTGACAAGGGAAATGGCAACAAACAGTTTATTGCGTTTCCAGCTTCTTATGACTAATTTTAAGGAAAGGTAAGAATTCATATCATGTATATAAAAGGTTCGGGAAATCTATAGGTTGACGTTGTACGACCGAAATTTGTATTGCCAAACGCCCGCTTGCTGACAGGCACTTAGTAAATTCAAAAGTGGCATCAATCGTACATTGTCAACTCATAAATGAAACAGGGGCTATCACAAATTGGCTTCTGTCACCACTTGTCCGTCAAACAGATTGATGATGCGTCCGGCAAAACCGGCATCATGCTGTGAGTGTGTCACCATAACAATTGTGGTACCTTCTTTATTCAGCTCACTCAGCAGTTCCATCACTTCTTTTCCATTCTTTGAATCGAGGTTACCGGTAGGCTCATCGGCAAGTATCAGCTTAGGATTTGATACAACTGCACGTGCGATAGCGACACGCTGTTGTTGTCCGCCGGACAACTGTTGCGGAAAATGCTTACTGCGGTGCATGATTTGCCATACGTTCCATGGCGGTTTCTACCCGGCGCTTGCGTTCGGCGGCAGGAATGCCCATGTAGAGTAGCGGCAGTTCGATGTTCTCGTATACATTCAGCTCATCAATCAGGTTGAAGCTTTGGAATACAAAGCCGATGACTCCTTTGCGCAAGTTGGTACGTTGGGCTTCTGTATATTTGGATACTTCCGTCCCATTCAAGTAATATTCTCCGGATGTAGGATTGTCCAACAGACCGAGGATATTTAGTAAGGTGGATTTTCCGCAGCCCGAAGGTCCCATGATAGCGACAAACTCCCCTTCTTTCACTTCCATGTTTACGTCGTTCAAAGCCAGAGTCTGTACTTCCTCGGTCTTGAAAATCTTTTGTAGATTTACTGTCTTAATCATAATGCTTGGTTTTTATGGTTTATAAATATTTCATTTCTTATTCGTTTTTTAATGACTTCTGCCGGATTTGTCCTTGCTATTTTCAGAATGCGGAAAATAATAGTCAGAGTAGTAATGACAGCTACGATTATGAAGATTGAAATCCAAAATAGCGGGCCGTCATTAAAGAATACGATATACATGTTTTTCCATAACTGCAGTATGGCATAACATAAAGGAAATGCTAGCGCTGCCGAGAGTACAAGCTGATAAATATACGTACGGGCAAACAATATGATAATCTGTTTCAATCCCGCACCATTTACTTTACGGATTGCCACTTCCTTTTGTCTGCGTTCCGTATCCAGTGTGATTGCCGAATAAACACCTAATAAAGTGATTATAAGGCTGACAAATGAGAAGAATAAGATTATCCCTTTCATGTTGTTCTCGATGGCTTGTGCTTGGTGAATGTCTTCCAGTAAGGTCGAAATGTGTAATTGTATACTCGGTGGAAGATTCTCTTCCAGCATTTTCTTAACGTAAGTCTTTATTTCTTCTGCTTTTCCGGGTACACACTTCAAATAGCAATGACCTACATAATATTTGAAATCACAAGGCAGAAAGACGAAGCCCTGGCTCTGATTGTAAGTGTCGGCTACAAAATCGGAGCAAATGCCGCATACCGTGTAGCTGTCTTGATAATTGTACAAGGTGGTTCCCAGTAAATCCTTCTTCATACGTTTTGCCAATTTACGGTCTGCTACCATGTCACTTATTTGTCTTCAGGCATGCCCGGAGAGAATAGGGATATTCATAAATTCGAAAAAGTTATTAGGAACATTCATTATATTGACTTCAAGGCTACTTTCCCGGTTATCTTTTTCTGTCTGCATGCTTGTTCCCGAAATACCTTTCAGATAATTAATTTCTGTCAGTATTTTATCTTTTATATCCGGATGTTGACTGATGCGCTCTATGAGAGCAAGCTTTTCGTCATTTTTTAGAAAACGGTAATCCATAGGAATACTGATGATTTCGGACTTTTCTTTTTCTGTCAGTGTGTTGAACAGTGTGGAACCGGTCTTGTTAGCCTGCAAATATAAAGCGACTGTAAAGACTATGAATAACCAACAGATGAAAAAACTGGATACCCAAAAGACAATTTCGTATCTTCTGTTTGTGGCGTTTGGATTTGTTTTTGTAAATACTTGACTGGATGGAGCATGCTTCATCCTCCATACGGTAAACAAGCAGAGTAATAAGCATAGTAAAAATAATGCCTGCCATATATTCTGTTGTCTGTATCAATAATAGGTCCCGTTCAATGACTAATGTGAAATCAAATAAAGAGAATGAAAGGTAGGGGTTAAATATTTCTATCAGACAGAAAGTCAATAAGAAGGTTATGAACGAAATGATAATGGCTTGGGTAAAAAGTAACCAAAATAGTTGGTTGCCATTACTTCCATTCACTTTACGAATGCCGAACTCGTGCGAACGGTTCAGATAACTCCCCGTCAAAAAATGAAAAAAGTTGAGTAGACCAGTCAGTAGAATCAAAAGGCCGACAATGAATGTGATTCCGGCAAAGTAAGGGGCAACGGATTTCTCCCGAAAAAGTTTTCCGAAATTCGAGGCTGATACGGTATTTTTCTCATTGAATATTGTGTGCTTCAAGTCCATTGCACGGAAACTTGCTTCAAGTTGCGCGGATGTTTTGCCCGGACGAAGAAGAGCAAAAGTAAGTCCACCGGTCATACTGTCTCGTCCATCGAATTGTATAAGTCCTTCGCTGTCGTTCAAGATTAACATATCAATCTTTTGGAGAAAGCTAAGGCTGGTATTCAATGGAATATCTTCTATTATCGCTTGTATGGTATAGATGGTACCTCCTGTTCGTGGTGTGGTATCAGGTGAAGAGAAAAGCCGTTGTGCTAAGGTCATTCGCTTTCCTATCGGATTCTCTCCGAGACCAAATATTTTGTGTGCCAGAGAGCGGGTCAGTATCACGGCATTGGGAGTTTGCGATGCTACAGTCCATGAACCTTGTAATACTTCCGGGGTGAACACGCTATGGTAGGTTGTATCTACTTCCATAGCATATAAATCTTCGTAAGGCAGTTCTTCCTTGTCGATAGTTTCCACATTGTAGCTACGTGGGCGGGGATAGCAACAAAAGTAAATGCTTCTACTTCTTGGAATTGCAATTGGCGCAGACTCTCAAACAACGTAGCGGGAGTTCCGGAATAAAGTTCTTCTGCTGGAGTGTATAGGTTTATGTCTGCAATGCGTTCCCAGTGGGTAAAGCACTTGTCGGTAGAATTTATATAGCGGCTGCAATATAGGCAGATACTGAAACAAAGTATGCCTACCGACAGTCCGATGATAGAGATGATATTCTGTGCCTTGTACTTTAATAGGTTTCTGAATGCTGTTTTAATATAATGTCTTATCATAATAGTATTTATTATTGTATTATTCGCTTTTGATTACTTCCGCCGGATTCTGCCGTGCTGCCTGAACGACTTGCTGCAATATCGTGAAGAGCACCATGATTATAACAATTCCCAACCAAACAATGAATAAATCCATGCCAATAGATATGTGGTAGGCATATTGTTCCAGCCAATGATGCATCACCGCGTATGTGCAAGGAAAGGCCACAATCGCTGCGATGTAGGCCATCCATAAATATTCGCGGAAGAACATGCCGATTATTTTATTGACATTAGCTCCCATAATCTTGCGTACTGCTATCTCCTTCCTTCTTTGCCGGATGGTGGAAGAAGATATGGAGAAGATGCCGAACAAAGAAATGACGGCTAAGATTATTTGTCTCATAGTGCGTCGTTTTATTTCATTATCAATTCTTCCGCCTCGCCAAAGGTATCATATCCCGTTGTAATTACCCAATCTCCGGGCTGCAAACCTTCCGTAATCTCGTATTGTTGCGGATTTTGGCGACCGATGCCAAGCGGCACGCGCACGGCTTTTGTCTTTGCGGCGTTCAGTTTGTAAATCCATTGTCCTCCAGTACTCTGGTAGAAGTTGCCGCGCGGAATGACGAGCGCCTCCTCCGGCTGGCCGAGTTCTATCTGTACCCGGAAGTTTTTGCCTACACGTACGTTGTCGGGCATGTCACCGGTGAAGACGAGGTCTACGTCGAACGTGCGGTCTTTGACTTCGGGAACCACTTTCGTGATGCGCAACGGGTATTTTCTTCCCTGATAATTGATGGTGGCAGGCAATCCGGTGATAATGCGGTCGATGTAGTATTCGCTCAGGGAAGTATGCACTTTATATTGGTCCAGCACCTTGATTTCCGCAATGCTTTCACCGGAAGCGACCTGCTGTCCCGGAGTCACCTTGACAAAACTGAGCTGGCCGGCGACGGGAGCTTTCACCACCAGGTTGCCGAGCCGTTCGCAGGCGCGTTCATACTTCTTCCGTTCCCGTTCACGGTCGTTCCTGATGAGGTCTTTGCGGATGACGGTGACGGCAGAGTCATGACGGAGGCTTTCCCTTTGAAGATGGGCATTTTTCACTTTATAGTTGTATTCGTCCTCGGAAACTTCGAGCTGCGCCTTGCTCTTGATGCCCATGCGGTACTCCTCCTTGTCAAGGGCAAAACTCTTGCGCAGGCGGTTGAGGTCATAATCGGTCTGCAGGGCTTGTTGTTGCAGGTTCAGGCTTTTCTGCTCCATTTCAATTTCTTTTTCGCGGTAGGTGATAAGCTGCTTTTCCCAGTCGTCGCGCTGGTCTTCGATACTGCGCAGCAGGTCGGGGTTTTCCATGACGAGGATGGTATCTCCTTGCCGGAGCAGGCTCCCCTCCTCTCCTATGATGCGTTCCACGCTTCCGGCTTCACGTGCATTGACCTTGATGGTAAGGATGGGCTGAATCACTCCCTCCACATCTACATATTCCATAAATTTGCCGTTCTTGACTTCGGCTATCTGTATGTTGTCTTGCTCGATACGCAGTTTGCTGGGACCAGCGAAAGGGTGACTACATAAATCAGGAAGCAAGGAAGGCAACGCCTCCCGCCAGATAGTAGCGGTAACGGATGTACCAGGGTTTCTTTTCAAGTTTTATATCCATAATGCAATATTTTATATACTCTTTTTTTACTTTTCAGATACCCCCTTCAGAAGTACTTCTGAATAAGGGTTCCGAGTTTTACTAAAACTTTACCGGAGATTTAGTAAATCGTCACCGGAGTTAGTAAATCTCCGGCCAGCTTTTACTAAAACTATTCCACGATTCTATTACTGTATAGATTCTTCATTAGTAACCCTTTCCAAGTCTTCTGCCAGTGGCCTCTCTTTTTCAAAGTCATATAGCGTGATGCTTCTCAGTGCATAGTACAAACTCCAATAGTTGTACAAAGCCGTTATATAGCTTCTCCGGGCCGTATCTTTTTCCGTGATGGATGCATTGAGGTCGAGTACCGAGACTTGCCGAGCAGATAGAGTTTTCGGGCTACTTCGGCGCGTCGTTGGGCTGTATGGTCCGTGCGGGCGGCTATGTTTACCCGTTGCGCCTGCAGGTTGAATTGCTTTACGAGTTTCCGTACGTTCAAGTCGAAATCCGTCTTGTCTTGCTCTACCTGCGTGTAGACAAGGTCTCGGTTGGAACGGGCCACGCGTACTTGTCCCCTTCCGCGCCCCCAGTCCAGGATGGGGAGGGTAATGCCCAAGCTGACGTACTGCTGGTCCAGTGGATTCCGGTAGGCATCTTTCAGCTTGTCGGCAGTTTGTGTCAAGCCGAAGCGCAGGTAGATGTCTGCCTTCAGTCCGGCATTGGCCTTGGCGCGCGACACGGCACTCTCGCTTTCCACCTTGCGGCGCAGCATGTTCTGTATCTCCGGACTGTTTTCGTTGGCAAGCATCAGCGCGGCATCCAGGTCGATGTGCAGGTCGGGCACGCGGTTGTCTATTCTCACCTTTATAAGGAGGTCTTCTTGGATGCCGAGGTAGGAACGGAGTTCCTGCATGCAGTTTTCCACTTCGATGCGGGCATTCATGCAGTTGGTTTCTTCGGTCAGTTTGTTGAGTTCGAGCTGCAACATTTCGTTTTCGCTGATGGTGCCGATGTTATATCGTCCTTGCGCATATATATATAAGGTGTCGGCATTGGCGTAGTTGGCGTTGGCTATTTCGTAGTTGCTTTGTGCTTTGGCCAGGTTGAAGAACTTCTCTGTGGCATTGGCGGCAACAAGCTCAAGGGTTTCTACGTAGGTTTTCTTGGCTTCGCGATAACGGATAGGTTCGATGCGCCGGTCCCACTTCAGGCTGTTGTAGCCAAACAAGGACTGGCTGTATCCGATGTTGACGGGTGAAGTCTGCCAGGAATAGGTGTCACTGCTGAAAAGGTCGAGGCGCTGCGCAGCCGTTTCAATGAAAAAGGTTCCTCCGGTCCACGGCACGTTTTGTGTCAGGCTCAGTGTCAGGTCAGTGCTCAGCAGGTTCTGCTCTATGAACTTGACGTTGCCATCGCTTTGGGTCACTTTGTTGATAGCACGGTCCAGATAGGGATTGGAAGTAAGCTTGAGCGTCGGCAGGTAGTTGGCACAGTAGTATTTGTAGTTCCAATAAGCGGAACGGAAGCTATGGCGGGCATTTTGGGCGTCGGGCGACTGCTGGCGGGCCTGCTCGATGGTTTCTTCCAAAGTCAGCTCCAACGTGTGCTCTTGAGCAACGGCACTCGACATCAGACTGAATGTAATAAGCAATAAAAATATATTCCGGTGCATAGTTGTTTTCTTTACTCTATAAAGTTCAAATTCTATGCCATAAGTATAAGTTGTTGTATTATAAGTGTTTGTTGTGGTTCGAAGCTTTCCAAACGTGTGCAGTTGCGCACAAAAATAGTGCGATAATGCACGCACAACACATGGATATTATACTTATCTTTGCCCGTACAAGAGATGTGGGATTGTGTAGGCCTTGCCTACACGAAAAGAAAACAGATATGGAGCAGTTTGGTAAAATATTGATTGTAGATGATAACGAGGATGTCCTTTTTGCGCTGAACCTTCTTCTCGAACCCTACGCCGAGAAGATAAAAGTGGCAGTGACTCCCGACCGCATCGAGCATTTTATGACCACTTTCCGTCCGGACATTATTCTGCTGGATATGAATTTCAGCCGTGATGCCATCAGTGGTCAGGAAGGTTTCGACAGCTTGAAGCAGATTCTGAGTATCGACCCGCAAGCAGTGGTCATCTTCATGACTGCCTACGCGGATACGGACAAGGCGGTGCGTGCCATCAAAGCGGGGGCTACGGATTTCATTCCCAAGCCGTGGGAGAAGGAGAAGTTGCTGGCCACCCTTTCTTCGGGCATGAAGCTGCGTCGTTCGCGGACTGAGATAAATTTGCTGAAAGAGCAGGTGGAAGTTCTGAGCAATGTCACAGCAGGAGGCTCCGAAGAGATTATTATAGGTGATTCTCCTGTCATGCAGCAAGTCTTCTCTACTGTGGAGAAGTTGCGCGATACGGATGCCAACATACTTATATTGGGTGAGAATGGAACCGGAAAGGATGTGATTGCCCGTATGCTTTACCGCAATTCTCCCCGCTATGGAAAGCCGTTTGTCACGATAGACCTCGGCAGTATTCCCGAACAGTTGTTCGAAAGCGAGTTGTTCGGCTACGAGAAAGGCGCCTTCACCGATGCACGGAAAGCGAAAGCTGGACGTATGGAAGTGGCAACCGGCGGTACGCTTTTTCTGGACGAGATAGGTAACCTTTCCCTGCCCATGCAGGCCAAATTGCTGACTGCCATCGAAAAGCGTTGTATCAGTCGTTTGGGAAGTACGCAGGCTACGCCCATTGATGTGCGGCTCATCTGCGCCACCAATGCAGACATCCGTCGGCTGGTGGACGAAGGAGACTTCCGCCAAGACCTGCTGTATCGCATCAACACCATCGAACTCCATATCCCCCTCTGCGGGAACGCGGAAACGACATCCTCTTGCTGGCAGAGTATTTTCTGCAACGGTATGCCCGCAAATATCAGAAAGAGATGCGCGGGCTGACCCGCGAGGCGAAGAACAAGTTGCTGAAATATGCCTGGCCGGGTAATGTACGTGAGTTGCAGCATACCATGGAACGTGCCGTGATACTGGGAGACGGCTCTTTGCTTCGTCCGGAAAACTTCATGTTCCAAGCTTCGGCTTCCCGCCAGAAGAAGGAAGAAGAAGTCCTCAACCTGGAACAATTGGAACGGCAGGCGGTGGAACGTGCCATGCGGCTCAGCGAGGGAAATGTGACCCGTGCCGCCGAATACTTGGGCATTACCCGCTTCGCCTTGTACCGGAAACTTGAAAAATTAGGCTTATGAAACGATATTCATTGATTGTGGTACTGCACATCATCGGCATAGCCTTCCTTTCGGTCGGCGTTTATCTGCTGGTGGATGCCGGACTGTGGTTCAGTACGCTGATGGCTTTTTTGATATTGCTGGCGATTGCCGTTCATCTTTACCGCCTGCAGATGATGCAAGTGCGTATGATGCGCCATCTGGCAGAGAGCCTGCGCTATGACGACATGATGCTGTCGTTCCGTTCTCCCTACAAGAACCGGTCTATGGAGGATATGGTGGATGAGCTTTCAGAAGCGATGAGGAATTTCCGTACCCGCGTGCTGGAACGCAATGAGATGGAAGCGTGGCAAAAGCTGATACGTGTGCTGACGCACGAAATAATGAATTCGATTACTCCTATCATCTCCCTCTCCGAGACCTTGAGCGAACGGGAAGTGTCGGAAAAGAACTACCCCGTCATGCGGCAGGGAATGCAAACTATCCACCGCCGTAGCAAGGGTTTGCTGGAGTTTGTGGAGAATTACCGGAAGCTGACAAGACTTCCCGCCCCCGTTCGTCGTCCGGTTGCTGTCCACGAATTGCTGCAGGATTTGCAGAAGCTGTTTTCGGAAGAGTATATCCGGATAGAGCTTCCGGAGATCGACCGCATACTCCAGATAGACCGGACACAGATAGAACAAGTACTGATTAATCTGATTAAAAACGCCAAAGAAGCATGTAGCAGGAAGGAACATCCCCTGATAGAAGTGAAGATGCTACCCGCCCTCTCGTGGCAATGCCTTATTACTGTCAGCGACAATGGCGAAGGTATCTTACCGGAAGTGCAGGATAAGATTTTTGTACCGTTCTTCACCACCAAGCCTTCCGGCTCGGGCATCGGGCTCAGTTTATGTAAACAAGTGATGAATCGGCATGGCGGCAATATTACGGTGCAGTCTGCTGTGGGAAAAGGGAGTTGCTTTACGTTGCTATTTGGATAAATGGAAAAGAGGGTATATACAAAAATAAGCTACTGAAAAATCAGTAGCTTATTAATTTCTGTCGGGGTAGCGGGAATTTCACTACTGACAATAAGATGCTGACAATCCGTTGCGTATAAAACTGTATAACTGTATATTCTTCTATTATTGTCTATTAGTGTATATCATCATTATTTTCTTTTTTCTATTTTTTCGCAATTCATGTTCAAGCTCTTCTGGCTGAAGTATTTTCTGGGGGATTGCATTCCTTTATCCAACCTTCTATGAACCCTTTATGTGCTCCATGTATAGCTTCAAAAGGAAATCTCATAGTTTTATTAGTATCATATTTAAATAGTACATAACAATTAGAGGTTGGTTCATCCACCTTCTGAATAGATAAAGTTGGGAATGCCTTACGCCATTTCTTTATGAAACTATCAATTTTGTAAACAGAAAATATTTCTATTGTTCTCATTACTTATTTAGTATTTCTAAGTTGTTATCACCAAAAACCAATTTAAGCACTTGGTCTTTCCGATCTTTTTTTAATTTTATCTGAAGAATAGCTTCTACATCTTCGGATGTCTTTCCGTCAGAGGTGTACTTCTGTGGATAAGTGAAAACATCTACTATATCCATATTCAAGGCACTTGCAAATTTTGAAAGTTGCCATAAACTCAACTGCACCTCACCGCTTAATATTTTACTGAATTGAGAAGCAGACGTACCTGCATATTCAGCAGCAGCACCTTGTGTTAAACCTCTATCTGATATGATTTTACGTATCTTATCTATGACTGGGTGTATTGGAAATTCACTTTTCTTTTTCATATCTCAAATATATCTATTGATTATCAATATGTTATAACTTATTTTGAAACAAAATTTCAAAATATTCAATTATAAATTTCATATATTGAAAATTCATTTCTATATTTGCATTATAAATTTCAGAATAAGAATTGTAATATTTAAGATTATGAACGAAAAAACATCAAAAATGGTACCTAAGAACCATTACGACCAAATGGAAAAAGCCACAAGACTGAAGCTCCGTAACGAGTTCCTAAAAAGAAGCGGTATGTCATTGATTACATTCTATGACAAATTAAGAAAAGACTCCTTCAAACCTTTGGAAAGAGAACTATATGAGAACATTTTCATAATTCAACAAAATTAAAAATCCAAGCAAATGATTTCTGCACATGAGAAGATGATGGAAACGATACCCAAAGAGTTCAAACGTATAATGTCTGGAGTAGAGGCGGCGGTACGCAGCGGAAAAACAAGATACCTCATAAGTAGCAGACATTTAAAACCTGAATATGAAAGAGCTTTGTTAGGTGTTGGGTATGAAATTAGAAAAGGACGTGTAGCAACTCAAATTATATGGTAGCATTTATCTCCAATATTGAATTCTACAACACCCCTGAAGGTGATGTGATGATGAAAGAGTTCGGGCAGCCGGCTGTTGTTCTCAAGGAGCTGACCGCCGACTCATCGAACACATGCTTGCTGTCATCAGGGACAGATATCCGAAAGCACATGCCCGGCTGATGCAGCTCTATTCAGCCAGCACGATGAATCGTTGGCATTATGAATTCCGGGTAGTTCATCGTTTCATCCGATGCAATTTCGGAGAGTATGACCAGTACAATCTTGACATTAACAAGGATGGACAGTTTGTATTCGAGGAGGTCAAATGCCCGTTACGGGGTGAATGTGAACATGAAGGGTGATATGCAGACCGGAGCTTGATACAGCACTGACCGATCGCGAGATGGATGTATTCCGGCTCATTGCCTCCAACTGCCAAACTGATGAAATTGCGGCAGAGCTACATATCTCGCCTTGTACGGTTAACCGCCATCGGGAGAATATCAAGGCAAAAATCAAGGTTCGCAATGTGGGTGAGATGATTTCCTACTGGCATCGGAATCAAATGAAATAAGCCCACCGTGAGGTGTGCCATCTGTGTTTAATGTGTATTCTATGGCTGTGGCGGTCTGCGAAGATAGTCCGGCCCCTCATACTGCATTCAAATGGTAGCGGTATACTTAAGATTTGCCGCGACTGGGGTTCGATTCCCCTATATGAGACGATGATTTACTAACTTAATAAACAGAATATATGAATAATAACAAAGGTTTTTCCTCCATTTCCACTCCTGACGGACAGTTCAGGATATGGATTCCACGTCCGACGGCTTCGGGCAGAGTAATATGCAACTGTGGCTTTGCACTCAAGAGCCATCTTCCTTTCGTCGATGCCGTTGATGCGCTGGACTACCTGCAGGTAGACGAAGTTCGGCAGATAGACCAGGACCTTAGTATCCTTGTTATTTCATTTCTCGATGCACCGCATGAGTGCATGCTGAAGATGATAGAAGATATCCCGAACTTATGGAGCAATACTTGGTAAATACATAAGATCTGAATGCTATGAGATACTTTATAGACAACATCAAGACTTATGCCAGTGTCAACAAAAAAGGCAGGGCATTACAGATATACGTGCAACAGTTTGACCGACATCTGATTGCTGACGAATGTTCTTTGGATGCACTGAAGTGTGACATCGAGCACCAGATTAAGGTTATGAATGAGAAATACCCACGCAGCCGTCCGGTTCGGCTCGAGGTATATGAGAATGCCAAGGGTGGACAGTGGACTATTCTTGTGGAGCATGACAGCGACAGCATTGTCTGCATCATATCCTATGAAAAGGTGATGGGCTATTATACCTTGGCAGATAAGATAGATCAATTTGCAAAAATAGGACAGTGATGAGTAATGTGATTGTTTTTTTTGTGGATATCACTAATTGTGATAGTGGCAGTCTTGATACTATGTGTCTGGGCAATGCGGAAAGCATCCGGATCTTACCGAATTCTCTTTCTCTTTGATATTATCGTCTTGATGATAAATATTGGGATAATAGGATTTGCAATTGGTTGTTTATCTAATATGCGGTAATATGAGAGATTTGAAAATGACAGATTTCCCGACATATCTTTGGGAGACCCTTGACGTGTATCAGGACAACAGTTACTGTTACAATATCCGCCCTGGCCAACATGTCGTTGGAGATTTATTCGACAGTTCCAGAACGAAGCTGGTATCATACAACAGAAAATCACATGTGCAGATAATCTGTGTATGCGACCCCTACAAGCCGCCTTTCTATGCGCGTGAATGTATGTATGGTGTATATTCGGCGTGGAAAGAAATCGGAGAGGACATCTTTAACCTGGAGCTGATGGGGTATTCTACCAAGCAACAATTCCCACCCCTATGTACATCACACCATTATTTTTGAATATTATGGAAAATGAATCATTTGAAAGGGCCAAAGCATTAAGGAAGAGATTGAAAAGTGTAATTCTCTTCTTGAGTCAATTCTAAAAAGCAGCAGGGAATGTTGTGTGTATCGCGATGCCGATAGGGGTACTCGTGACATTATTGCCATCCCCCTTCCCAAGTATTGTACCCAGTACATTATTGATGGACTTTACGTAAGAAAGTGCCGGATGGAGCAGGAATTTAAAGAGTTATAACAA
>ENA-OQCE01000619-OQCE01000619.1-human-gut-metagenome-genome-assembly--contig:-NODE-619-length-16902-cov-2.938718_pt1 | contig 16902 bp, 21 predicted proteins | sample MGYA00242495_ERZ504572 | MGnify/ENA primary metagenome ERZ504572 (study PRJEB26092, sample SAMD00036228) | human gut metagenome | host: Homo sapiens | study: EMG produced TPA metagenomics assembly of...
CCCAAAAGTAACCAAAAAGTCAAGGCTTAACCGTCCGGTCTACTCTGGGCAAAGACTACGCTGTCGCCTGCGAAACTCGCTTCGCTCAAACAGCGCAGGCTCCGGACGCTTCGTCTTTACCCTCCGCTTGACGCCCGTCCGCTTAGGCCTTTCCAAGAAGCTCCGCTTTCTTTTGGGATTGCCGATACTGATCGTTCTTTTGCGGCCCCGTGCGGGGCACGGGGACAAGCCTGTTCCCGCACTTGATGCGGGATCACAAAGGAGCAGGCAGCATTGGCAATCCCTGAAGAGCCGTCAGGCTCTATTTCCGGCCTAAGCTGGTGAGCGTAAAGCGCAGAGACCGCAGTGAGCGTCCGGAGCGTCTGCTGTTTGAGCGAAGCGAGTTTCAGACGCGACAGCGAACGGAGGGAACGAAGTAGCGAAGCAGCTTAAGCCTTGATCTTTTGGTTACTTTTGGATCAAGCCAAAAGTAATAGATAAATTATCATTTATCCCAGTTCTCCAGATAATCCGCTACGCGTCGCAGGAACTCTCCACCCAGTGCACCGTTGATGATCCGGTGGTCGTACGACAGGGACAGGTACATCTTGTGGCGAATTGCGATCGTATCTCCTTCGGGTGTCTCCACGACGGCCGGTTTCTTTTCGATGAGCCGACGCCTAAGATGGCTACCTGCGGCTGGTTGATGATCGGCGTACCGAACAGGCTCTTGAACGAACCGAAGTTGGTGATCGTGAAAGTTCCGCCTTGTATATCGTCTGGCATCAGCTTACCCGTGCGTGCTTTGGCGGCAAGAGTGTCGATGTTGGCAGCAAGGCCGTTCAGATTCAACTTGTCCGCATCATGAATAACCGGAACGATCAGGTTGCCGTCGGGCAGCGACACGGCGATACCCAGGTTGATATGTTTTTTCAGAATGACTTTGTAGCCGTCGATCGAAGCGTTCACGTGCGGGAATTCAGCCAGTGCCTTTGCTGTAGCTTCCGCTATGGCAGGCATGAAAGTGAGTGCTACACCTTCACGTTTGAAAAATGCGTCTTTCGTGCGGTTGCGCCATTTTACCAGACGGGTGACGTCGGCTTCGACAACAGTTGTAACGTGGGGAGACACTTTTTTCGACATGACCATATGGTCTGATATGATACGGGCAACGCGGTCCATTTCGACCGTTTCGTCTTCGGTAACAGATGCCGGGTTGCGTCGATCGTCGATGGTGGGCTGCGTCGGTTGGTGATGGTGGACACCATCGACCGGAGATGGTGGGTTACGTCGATCGGAGATGGTGGGCTGCGTCGACGGTTGACGCAAGTTTTCGGTATCACTTTGTGGGGTGATGCCACTTTTCTTGGTCGTGATATAATCTTTAATATCTTTTTTACTGAGTCGTCCTTCGTAGCCGGTTCCCGGAATCGCGTCCAGTTCGGCTTGCGATATTTTGGCTTCCTGTGCTAATTTCAGCACGATGGGAGAATACCATCTTCCGTCTTCTTCCTTGGATGATTTGACGGGCTGGGCGGGTTCTGCCGGTACAGACTGTACCATTGTGCTTTCGTCGCTTTTAGCTGCGGCAGGAATGGTACTTTCGGGTGCTTCTCCCTCTTCGCCTTCCAGTTGGATCAGGCGACGGTTGTACCGACGGCCACCGTATCGCCTTCGGAAAACAGCAGTTCGAGCACCTTTCCTGCAACCGGAGAGGGTATTTCCGCACTGACTTTGGCGGTGCTCACTTCAAAGAGGACATCGTCTTCTTGAACAGCGTCGCTACTTTGACGGACCAGGAGACAATCGTCCCTTCCGTGATGCTTTCGCCCAGTTTGGGCATTTTTATTTCAAATGTCGACATAGTTTAAATGTGTATTTTATGTTCTGATATTGAAGTTCCAGGCCGACGTCGCGTATTTGTTGTCACGTAGGGACCGGATGGCGTTCAAATCGTCTTCAGTGAATGAATAGGGACGGGTGTCCGTCTTGTTTTCTGTAAAATAGTTCAGGAGTGCGTCTCTGAATTCTCCGATAGATACCGCTTTACGGGTATAGGTGCATATGTTGGTGACCGGGCTTCTTACGGATTTGACATAAAAAGGAGCGGGCTTCATTTCTTTTCTTTCCGGTCTCCGTTCTGTACTTTTGAGGGCGGTCGTCAGGCGATACAGGTCGGTGGAGAAAAGGAGGGTGGCGTGGTGCAAGATCCTTCCTTTGTGGATGGATTGCGCACTGCCCGATATTTTCAACCCGTCGATCGTGAGTGCCTGCCGTTCGTCAGCCTCTGCCCGGATGCCGAATGTGGCAAGGAAGGCGATCAGCCGGGCTGTGAATGTGCCGGATGCGAGTTCCTTGCTGTTTTGTATAAAAGTGATATTCAGGTTGCCGGAATCGTGATAGACGCTCCGCCACCGGAATAACGGCGTACGACTTTGATATGCTTCTCCTGAATATAGTTTCGGTTTATCTCGTCCCATACGTTCTGGTGCTTACCGATGATGACGGACGGTTCGTTCTGCCACAACATGAAGATGTCGTCCGAAAAGTTCTTGAGCAGATACTCCTCGGCTGCCAGGTTGAACCAGGCATCCGTGTATGGATTGTTGATATAAAGCATTATCAGAGGTAGAGACTTTCATGTATCGCCTCTCCGACAGTCGGATGGGGAAATACGGTTTTCTTGAATTCATCGACCGTATAACCGTGCTCGACGGCGATACCGGCAATGACGATGATCTCCGATGCCGGATTTCCCACCAGATGGCAACCGATGATCTGGCCGTTCACGTTTGTCAGGAGCTTGCATAGCCCGTTGCCGATTTCGTTTTCGGCGACAAAGCGGCCGGAATAGGTCATCGGTATCTTGACAAGGTTGTAATATTCTCCACTTGCCTTCAATTCCTCTTCCGTCTTGCCCACACCGGCCACTTCCGGATTGGTGTAGACGACGGCGGGAATAGCCCTGTAATCCATCCGTTCCTCATTCCCCAGGATATGGTTGACAGCAACCTCACCTTCCCGATAGGCCGTGTGGGCCAGTTGCGAGAATCCTGTGATATCTCCGGCTGCATAAACGTGCGGATGGGAGGTCTGCATATATTCGTTCACTCGGACGCCCCGGCGGTCCGTCTCGATGGAAAGGCTTTCCAGACCTAAATTTTTGGTAATTGCCCGGCGGCCTACGCTGACCAGGATTTTGTCTGCGGGGATCGCATTCGTCTTGCCGTCTTTTTCGACAATGACCTCTTTCGGGTTGACTTCGGTCACTTTTGTGTTCAGATGAAATTCCACCCCTTTCTTGGCGTATTCGCTCCGGAGCATGACGGAAGCCTCTTTGTCCATCGCGCCGAGTATTTCCGGCATCATCTCGATCACCTTTACTTTTACTCCCATGCTGGTAAAGAATGAAGCAAACTCGATCCCGATGACACCGCCGCCTATGATGGCAAGTTCTTTGGGAAGTTCTTTGCTGTCGAGCGCTTCCCGCGAAGTCCAGTAATCTGTATCCGAAAGTCCCTTGATTGGAGGGATTACCGTTTCGGAGCCGGTACAGAGGAGGACGTTTTTGACGGTGAAAAGGTCGTTTCCGCATTGTATACGGATCATTCCATCCGTTTCCCCGTTCAAAACGGCTGTCCCTTCGACAATCGTGATCCCACTTGAAGTGAGCCGCATCTTCACACCGGATGTTAGCTTTTTGACAGTCCGGTTCTTCCGCCTGATGATCTTGTCCATGTCGAAAGACGGTGTTCCTTCCGGTGAAATGCCATATTTGGAGGATGTTTTGAAACTGTCCAATATCTTGGCGGAGTATAATAACGTTTTTGTGGGAATACAGCCTTCGTTCAGGCAGACGCCTCCAATGGCGTTCTTTTCAAAGAGGACGGTTTTCAGGCCTCCTTCGGCTGCCCGTTCGGCTGCGGTATAGCCGGCCGGTCCTCCTCCTATGATTGCAATATCGTAATTCATGCTTGTGCTCTTTTACTTGAAAACCAGGACTCTTTTGTCTAACGGTTTGATCTCTTTCGGTCCGGGTCCTTCCGTCGGCGTTCCGAAAGGCATCTGTGCCACCAGTTCCCATTTCGGTCGAGTTTCCATTCCGCATATACCGTTTCGTCGATCAGCGGATTATAATGTTGAAGGGACACGCCTAAGCCGGCATCTTCCAACATTGTCCAGATCGCCAGCTGGTGCATGGCAGATGTTTGCTGTGCCCAAACCGGAAATTTGTCGTAATAAGTAGGGAAGGAGTCTTGCAGCTGTTCAACTACCGCTTTGTCTTCGAAGAACAGGATCGTTCCGTAGCCGGCAGCCAGACTTCCGTCTATTTTAGCTTCCGTCCCTTTGAAGACTTCCGCTGAAACAAGTCTCTTCAATGTCTCTTTCGTTATCTCCCAAAGCTTTTTATGATTCTTGCCTAACAGCAATACGATGCGGGTAGATTGCGAGTTGAAGGCAGAAGGGACGTTCATGACTGCGAAGTCTATGATTTCTTTGATCTGTTCGTCTGATATCGGAGAACTGTCCGTGATGTGGTAATAAGTTCTGCGGTGTCTCAATGCTTCTTTAAAATCTCGTGTCATATTAAATGCGTTTTTATTTTATGTTTCTTTAAAAATGAAACCATCCCGAGTTTGATTTTGTTGCAAATACGTCCCGTTGTTTCTCGAATGTACAGATAGAATTAATTTATCACGGGCGGATTACCGGTGAAAAGGCTGTATCTTTGTCTCCCAAAAAGAGCTAAAGAAATGATAGGGAAAAAAATACCGGTCGTTTTTCGGATCATGTTTGTCATATGGGTGATCCTGCAGGTTTGCCTGGTAATAAAATACTGGGATATGCCCAACCACGATGATGCCCAAGCTTATGTGAAACTGGCTTCGGAATGCATCGCGAGGGGCACTTGGTATCCGGACGTGCATAACCAATATGAGGATTTTATTTTCGGTCCGGGGTATGTAAACCTTTTGATCGGGATCTATCATCTTTGCGGATCTTTCTCCTTTGTCCGATTGCTGAATTTATTGATGAATATTGCAATGGTATTTGAAATACGGAAGTTGGCCGGACGGATGTTTTCGAATAAAACGGGATATTACGCTGCTATTTTATATATGTTGATTTTTTCGAACCTATATGCTCCGATAGCTGTATTGACTGATTTGCCTTTTACTTTCCTACTATTGACAGCCCTGCTGCTATGCAACGTTCGCCGGCTGTTTCCTGTGGCTGTCGCCGGCGTGCTGATCGCTGTGGCTAACTGGTTCCGTCCTCTGGCAATTGTCTTTTTATTCGTGATTTTGCTCCTTTTCATCGTGCAAAAAGCGCCGGTGGCAGTCTTATGCAGCATTGGCCTTGCCGCTTGTCTTGACTGTTTTCCTGATCGGGCGGAGTGCGAAGGAGAGAACCGGCCATTTTGTCTATCAAGCGGTGTCCGGAGGCTATAACTTAGCGATGAGTTCTTTTGATGAAGCAAACGGTTTAGTCAATTTTAACGGCTTCGATGATCCGGACAATTATATTTGCCTTCCTCCCGGAGATTATACCTACATGGAGCGGGACAGCCTGCTGAAGCGTGCGTCAGTCCGCTGGATATCGGAGCATCCGTTTAAGTATGTTTCCCAACTGCCCTTCAAGTTGGCTGCTTTGTATTGTGAAGATACCTGGACGGAGCGTGTAAAGCCGGATATGGGATTTAGAGTAGTTCTTTCAAAGGCGGAGGGTAATAATGTGAAGATGATGGAGTTAATCGTTTTCCTGGCGTTGAAAAGCATTGTCTATTACACGGTTCTTTTACTATTCTTTTATTACGTTTGGACGAACCGGCACGATCTGTTACGAGAGCGGAATATCTATCTTCTGATCCCTGTTTTAGGCACAGCAGTAACGGTTTTGTTCGTGATCACTTCCCGTTATCATTATCCTTATTTGTTTGCGATAACAATCTATGCGGCAGCGGGTCTTGACGCCTTTATACAGAATAAATTAAGGAAAAATAGCAGAAAGTGTTGATTTATTTGTAGATTTCTTGTGTGTGAATCAAAATAATTTGTACCTTTGTGCCCCGTAAAAGAAGAGAAACTCTATTAGAATCTTTGTTTTTGTTCGTGATGCAGTTCAAAAAGGGAAGACACATAGCAGGAGTTGACTTAATTTCGTAATATTAAAAAGTAAAATTAGCAATGTCGAAAATTTGTCAAATTACCGGAAAAAAAGCAATGGTTGGCAACAACGTTTCTCACTCTAAGAGAAGAACGAAACGTAAGTTTGATGTGAACCTGTTTACTAAAAAGTTCTACTGGGTAGAACAGGATTGTTGGGTTAGCCTGAATATTTCAGCCGCTGGCTTGCGTACTATCAATAAACTTGGTTTGGATGCAGCAATTAAGAAAGCTGCTGAAAAAGGTTATTTAAACGCTTAATTTGAGGAGGAAATAAGAAATGGCAAAGAAAGCAAAAGGTAACAGAGTTCAGGTGATTCTTGAATGCACCGAGCACAAAGACAGTGGTATGCCGGTACATCTCGTTATATTACAACAAAGAACAGAAAGAATACAACTCAGAGATTGGAGCTGATGAAGTACAATCCTATCCTGAAGAAGATGACGTTACACAAAGAAATTAAGTAAGAGGAGATTAAACAATGGCAAAAAAAGCGGTTGCAACATTTAAGAAAGGTGACGGTCGTACCTACTCTAAAGTAATCAAGATGGTTAAGTCCCCGAAGACTGGTGCTACATCTTCCAGGAAGAAATGATTCCTAACGAAGCTGTTAAAGATTATTTCGCTAAATAACGGAGCGTAATATCAAGATACGAAGAGAGGTCCTTTTCCATAGCGGGAAGGACCTCTTTTTTTGTCTTCATTCGGGTGGTTATATGGAATATTTTCATACTTTTGTGTGGGCGAATCTGCAGCTGTCCGATTGGGAACAGTCTGTGAATCGAACCTACAACACGTTGATAAATAATAAATAGAAATAAATTAATAATTAAGAACCATGAGATTTGATGTATCCAGCACAGCGCTGTTATCACGTTTGCAATCTATTAGCAAAGTTATTGCTTCTAAGAATTCATTACCGATCCTGGACAGTTTCCTTTTCAACCTGGAAGGTAATAAACTTACTATAACAGCTTCGGATGCTGAAACACGTCTGGTTACATCCGTTGACGTGATGAATGCACAAGGAAGCGGACTTTTCGCGGTTTCGGCAAAAATCTTGCTCGACCCGTTGAAGGAGTTGCCCGAACAGCCGCTGACTTTTGATATTAACGACGATAACTTGGAAATCTTTATCCATTTCCAGAATGGTAAATATAATTTTATCGGACAGAAGGGAGATACATATCCGCAGCAGAAACCTCTGAATGAGAATGCAATCTCTATCATGATGGACGCGCAGATGTTGTTGAACGGTATCAGCCGTTCGTTGTTTGCAACGGCTGACGACGAGCTCCGTCCGGTAATGAACGGTATCTATTTCGATATTCACACGGACGATTTGACATTTGTGGCTTCCGACGGTCATAAGCTGGTGCGTCTGCGCAATCTTTCGGTAAAATCACCGGAAAGAGCTTCTTTCATCTTGCCGAAGAAGCCCGCGAACCTGTTGAAAGGCCTTTTATCAAAGGAAGGAGAGATGGTCAGCATCAAGTTTGATGATAACAATGCTTATATCAACTGTGCTAATTTCGAAATGGTGTGCCGCCTGATCGAAGGTCGTTATCCGAATTACAACAGTGTGATCCCGCAGGAAAATCCTTTCAAGGTGACAATCGACCGTATCTCTTTCCTGAATGCCTTGAAGCGTGTTTCCGTTTTCTCCAATCCGGCCAGCAGTCTTGTCAAGTTGCAGCTGAAGGAGAACGAAATGCTTGTTTCCGCGCAGGACATCGATTTTTCTACTTCTGCAGAAGAGAAAATTGTTTGCAGTTTTGACGGAACCGAATTAAGCATCGGTTTCAAGGCAACTTATCTGATTGAAATACTGAGCAACATCAATTCGGAAGAGGTGATACTCGAATTGGCTGATCCTTCGCGTGCTGGTCTGATCGTTCCTTCTGAAAACGAAGAAAACGAGGATTTGCTGATGCTGCTGATGCCTATGATGTTGAATGATTAAAATATAAGAAATGCAGTTAAACCTGAAAAATCCGTTAGTCTTCTTCGACTTGGAGACGACGGGTATTAATATTGTCAAAGACCGTATCGTGGAAATCTCTTTTGTCAAGGTTTACCCGAATGGAAAAGAAGAATCTAAAACGAGACGGATCAATCCGGAAATGCCCATTCCACCGGAGTCGACCGCTATTCACGGCATCACCGACGAAGACGTAAAAGACTGTCCTACCTTTAAAGAAATAGCCAAATCGTTGGCAGCCCAGATAGAGGGGTGTGATTTGGCAGGATATAATTCCAATCGCTTTGATATCCCTTTGTTGGCAGAAGAATTTCTGCGTGCAGGTGTCGATATCGATTTGAACAAACGCAAGTTTGTAGACGTACAGACCATTTTTCATAAGATGGAACAGCGTACGCTTGCGGCCGCTTATAAGTTCTACTGTGACAAGAGTCTTGAAAACGCCCATACGGCGGAGGCCGATACGATGGCGACTTATGAAGTGTTGAAAGCGCAGTTGGACCGGTATCCGGAGTTGCAGAATGACATTAATTTCCTTTCCCAATATTCGAGCTATACGAATAATGTGGACTTTGCTGGACGTATGGTATATAACGACAAGGGGGAAGAAGTGATAAACTTCGGTAAATATAAAGGCCGTCTGGTAGAGGAAGTGCTGAAGAACGATCCCGGATATTATTCCTGGATAATGAATGGCGACTTCCCTCTGAACACCAAGAAAATACTGACTGAGATAAAATTGAGAGGTTTTAATTCGAAATAAGGACCATGAATAATTTTGAGTTTTGTAACCCTGTAAAGGTTGTTTTCGGCAAAGGTTCCATAGCCCGTTTGTCCGCTTTGATTCCGGAAGGAAGTAAAGTGCTGATGGTGTATGGCGGCGGTAGCATAAAGAAAAACGGCATCTACGGCCAGGTGACGAAGGCGTTGGAAGGATTTGAAGTGACCGAGTTTCCGGGAATCGAAGCAAATCCGCATTACGAAACCTGCATGAAGGCCGTGGAGGTCGTCAAAGAGAAGAAGATCGATTTTTTGTTGGCTGTAGGCGGAGGTTCGGTGATCGACGCTACGAAGTTCATCGCGGTGTCTGTCGGTTTCGAAGGCGATCCGTGGGATATTCTTTCGAAAGGTGGCGAGATAAAGAATGCCCTGCCTTTGGGTACGGTACTTACATTGGCCGCGACCGGTTCGGAGATGAACGAACGTTCGGTCATCTCCCGTGTATCGACTTGTGAGAAACTGAATTTCGCCAGTCCGCTGGTATTCCCGAAATTCTCTGTACTGGACCCGGAAGTGACCTATTCGCTCCCTGCGCGTCAGGTGGCAAACGGGGTGGTCGACTCTTTTATTCATGTAGTGGAGCAGTATTTGACTTATCCGGTCAATGCAAAAGTGCAGGATGCCTTCTCGGAAGGACTGATGCGTGTCATTCATGAAGAGGGGTTGAAGGTCTTGGATAATCCGAACGATTATGATATCCGTGCCAACCTGATGTGGGCGGCAACCAATGCGTTGAATGTCTGGATCGGGCAGGGGGTTCCGCAGGACTGGTCTTCCCACCGCATGGGGTACGCGCTAACGGCGCAGTTCGGCCTGGATCATGCACAAACATTGGCGATTCTCTTGCCGGGTGTCATGACCTATATGTTTAAGGAGAAGCAGGTCAAACTGGCTCGTATGGGGGAAGTTGTTTTTGGTATTACGGATGGAACGGAAGAGGAAAGGGCGCGTAAGGCAATCGTCGCCTGTGAGGATTTCTTCCGCCGGATGGGACTGAAAACGCGCCTCGGTGAATGTGGCATTGCAGAAAAGGATTTGGATGCCCTTGCCGCTCCTGTGGACAAACAGGGGTGGAAATTGGGTGAACATCACAATATAGATAGCCGTATGGCGCGTGAGATAATGGCGTTACGCTTGTAATAAAACATGGAACAAGGAACTTCTCTTTCAAAACATATATGTTTCGTTTTCAAAACACCTATGTTTTAAAATCAAAACACCTATGTTTTAAAAGAGGGGTACTACATATCGAATAAAATGCTGAAAGGTAAACATATCATATTGGGGATAACAGGGAGCATCGCTGCCTATAAAGCCGCCTATATTATCCGTGCCCTCGTGAAGAAAGGGGCGGAGGTGCAAGTTGTCATTACCCCTGCGGGAAAGGAATTCATTACGCCGCTTACATTATCCACGTTGAGCAGCCATCCGGTGATCAGCGAGTTTTTCTCGAATCGCGACGGCATGTGGAACAGCCATGTCGATCTTGGTCTCTGGGCTGATGCCATGCTGGTAGCACCGGCTACTGCTTCGACGATCGGAAAGATGGCGAATGGCATTGCTGACAATATGTTGGTCACGACATACTTGTCATGCAAAGCTCCGGTTTTTGTCGCTCCGGCGATGGATTTGGATATGTTCGCACATCCTTCCACAAGGCAGAACTTAGACCGGCTCCGTTTGTTCGGCAACCGTATTATCGAACCTGCCGAAGGGGAACTTGCCAGTCATCTGGTGGGTAAGGGGCGTATGGAAGAACCTGATAAGATCGTGGCGGTCCTGGAAAATTTCTTCGCTTCCCAAACCCGACTTGAAAAAAAAAAGATTGTAATAACAGCCGGTCCGACATATGAAAAGATAGATCCTGTGCGTTTTATAGGTAACTATTCTTCTGGAAAGATGGGGTTTGCATTGGCGGAAGCGTGTGCGGAGCAGGGAGCGGAAGTGACATTGATCGCAGGACCGGTGTCTTTGACGGTAGTTCATCCGAATATCAAACGGATCGATGTCGAGTCGGCCGAAGAGATGTATCAGGCGGCCATAACTGCTTTTCCGGAGGCGGATGCCGGTATCCTTTGTGCCGCTGTGGCGGATTATCGTCCGGATGAGCAGGCAAGCGAAAAGATCAAGAGGGAAACGAAAGGAGAAATGTCGCTCCGTCTGGTTCCGAATAAGGACATCGCAGCTTCGTTAGGGGCGATCAAGCGTGAAAAACAGATCTTGGCAGGTTTCGCATTGGAAACAAATAATGAAATGGCCCATGCGGAAGGAAAGATGAAGCGGAAAAACCTCGATTTTATCGTGTTGAATTCTTTAAAGGATGCAGGTGCCGGTTTCCGTTGCGACACGAATAAGATCACGATCATCGACAAGGAAGGCGGGACGATTGCTTATCCGTTGAAGAGCAAACAGGAGGTGGCCGTTGATATTGTAAATAAATTGGCAACATTATTAAAATGAGAATGATTAAGAAATTGTTATGCATATGCTTGTTGGGAGCTGCTCCCTTTATAGGTAAGGCGCAGGAGCTGAATGCCCGCATCACTATAAACAGTGATAAGGTACAGAGTACGAATAAACAGGTATTCAAAACCTTGCAGGATGCATTGAATGATTTCGTCAATAACAAAAAGTGGACGGATGCTACTTTTGCCATGAACGAACGTATCGACTGTTCCATGACTCTCATCATCAACGAAATGGTATCGGACAATAGTTTAAAGGCGAGATACAAGTGCAGGCCCGCCGTCCGGTATATAATTCCAGCTATACGACTACGTTGCTGAATTATCGTGATACGGAACTCTCTTTCGACTATACCGAATTCGAACCGTTGGAATATACGGAAAATACATTGAACAGCAATCTGATTGCAACGGTTGTTTTTATATCTATACGATCCTCGGACTGGATTTCGACAGTTTTTCTCCGAAAGGTGGCACTGCTTTCCTCGAACAGGCCATGCAGATTGTGAGCCTGGCACAGGCGCAACCTACATGGACAGGATGGAAAGCTTTTGAAAACGACCGTAACCGCCATGCTTTGGTAACGGCTCTGACGGACAATACTTCGGAACTGTTCCGGGACATGTGGTATAATTATCATCGTAAGGGGCTCGATGAAATGGCTGCAAATCCGGATCGTGGACGTACGACTATAATCGGTCTGCTCCCGGTTCTGGAACAGGTGAAAAGTGCCCGGCCGACATCTCCGTTGCTTCAGATGTTCGCTGATTCCAAACTGGATGAAGTCGTTTTGATCTATTCGAAAGCAACTACGCAGGAAAAGCAGGAAGGTTATAAAATGTTGTCCAATCTGTATCCTGCTCTCACGACGCGTATGGAATCGCTTAAAAAGTAATCTGGAATAGCTATGCTGAAGTCTTTATTTATACGTAACTTTGTTCTGATAGACAGCTTGGACATTAAGTTTGATAAAGGTTTTTCTGTGATAACCGGCGAGACGGGTGCAGGAAGTCTATTATATTGGGGGCCCTATCCCTGGTCTTGGGACAGCGTGCGGATGGAAAGAGCATTAAGAACGGTTCTGAAAAGTGTGTGATAGAAGCAGTCTTTGATGTCTCCCGATATAAATTGGAAGAATTTTTTCTTACGAATGACTTGGAGTATGATGCGGAGATTTGCATTCTTCGCCGGGAATTGTTTGCATCAGGTAAATCCCGTGCTTTTGTAAACGATTCGCCTGTCCCGCTTTCTGTAGTGAAGGAACTGGGAAACCGGCTGATCGATATCCATTCGCAGCACCAGAATCTTTTGTTGGGAGATAACCGGTTTCAGCTGAAAGTAATCGATGTAATGGCCGAAAACGATATCCTGTTGATTCTTTACCGAAAGGAATACAGCCGATACCTGTCTCTGAAAAAGGAACTGAAAGAGTTGACCGAAAAGGCTCTCCAGACCAAGCAGGAGGAAGACTATGTACGTTTTCAGTTGGAGCAGTTGGCCGATGCCGGTTTGGTTGCCGGTGAACAGGAAGAACTGGAACAGGAGCTGGAAACCCTTTCCCATGCCGAAGAGATAAAAGGTTCTCTTTATAAGATAACCCGATTGCTGGATGGGGAGGAACAAGGAGCTGTCCAACTGATAAAAGAGGCCCTTTCCACCGCAGACAGTCTGGAACGTTATTATCCGAAAGCGAAAGAAATAGCCGAGCGTCTGCGTTCTGCCTATATCGATATGAACGACCTGGCTTCCGAAACGGAAGTCCTGAAGGAGGACATAGAATTTAATCCTGAGCGCTTGGATTGGGTGAACGAACGTCTTAATACGTTATACACCTTGGAACAGAAACACCGGGTTTCCAAAGTCGAAGAGCTGATGGAGTTGCTGGATAAATATAATAAGCAGCTGAAGGAGATCGATTCTTTTGATGAACAGATCGAATCGTTGAAAAAGCAGTTGGAAGTCTCTCACCAGGAACTGCTTCAACAGGCAGCCGTATTGAGCGAGCAGCGTAAGATCGCCTCGAAAGCCATCGCTTCCCAATTGGTAGAAATGGTTGTCCCGTTAGGCATGCCGAATATGCGATTTGCGATCGATTTCGTACCTAAACAGGAACCGGAAAGCGATGGAATGGATGAAATCCGGTTTATGTTTTCCGCCAATAAGAGTGCGGAACTGCAACCGGTGGCCCAGACGCATCCGGAGCGAAATCTCCCGCCTGATGTTATGTATCAAGCGATGATTGCCGGATTTACGGCGTTGCCTGCCATTATCTTTGATGAAGTGGATACGGGGGTTTCCGGGGATATAGCCGATAAAATGGGGGATATCATGCAGGAACTAGGTACGAAGATGCAGGTTTTTGCCATTACCCATCTCCCCAGATCGCAGCAAAAGGGAAAGACCATTATTTTGTTTATAAGGAGGATACGGATGAAAGGACCGTAACCCGTATCAGGAAAATGAATAAAGAAGAGCGTGTAAAAGAGATTGCGCGTATGCTGAGCGGTGCTTCGTTGACCAGTGCTTCTATTGCAAATGCGAAAGAGCTGTTGAAATCAAAGATTTAAACCTTTTCATCGCGATCCGGTCATAATAGCAACAGAGTGTAAGTGCTAATTTAAAATTGAGAGACATGAAGAAATTGAGTATTCTATTAATAGCGATCCTTTTTTGCAGCTTGCAGGGACATGCACAATTTTGGATCAGTTTCGGATGGAATGAACCCATTGCCAGAACTGCCTCTGGATGGAACAGGCAATCCGCATGACGAACCGTCAAGCTGCCGAGTATCATAAGATCATTCATCGGTACGGAGAGAAGATCGAGCGTGAAGCACGCAAGCATTATCGCTATTGGGATCAGTCTGCCCGGAAGATATATAAGTTGCGTATGGAACGGGACCGGAAATTACAGCGTATCCTTTCGCCTTCGCAGTTTCGTTTGTATGTGCGTTTCGTCCGTGAGGCACCGACACGCATTCATGACTGGAGAGGTTGGTACAATAATCCGCATTATCCGCACTACCGTCCGTCCAATGCGTGCCATCGTTATGAAGATCATTATTGGCATTGCCAATGGGAATATACGAACAATAGATGGTTTGACCGTTTCGATGACGGCAAATGGTATCCCGGTAAATATGATCGTCCTCAACCACATCATAACAATGGCCGTCCACATCATGACAATGGGCAGTGGAAGCCCGGCAAATACGATCGTCCGAGCCATCAGGGAGGCCGTCCCGGTTCCGATCATCACAAGAATAAGCACGATAAGGACAAATTTGACAAGAAACGTCCGGATCGGGATAAAGACAGGCATTACGATAGGGACAAACGGTCTGACAAGGATCGCACGAATAGCCGCCAACGTACGAGTGACAGGCGGAGCATAGAGAAAAGTATCTGATAATGGAATTTAGAGTAAACCGGCGCACCCTGCTTTTAATAGCCGGATGCGTTTTGGATCATAGCTGGCATCAATATCTTAAGGATCGGCATCATCACGTGGTTGAACGATGCCCATTACTGGCTGTTTAAAGTTGGAGAGGCAATTGTTGTTTTCCTGCTTTTCTTCCAGTTTGTCTTTCGCCGTTTGTTTGTTAAACATTCCGAGCGGATTTCCCAGAAAGGGGAAAAGAACTGTCCTTTTTCATTTTTTTGATGTGAAAGGCTGGACCGTGATGATCTTTATGATTACTTTCGGTGTTACGATCCGTCATTTCCAATTGCTTCCCAACTCCTTTATTTCGGTATTTTATACCGGACTTTCATCTGCTTTGATTATTACCGGTATTTTATTCTTGATCCGGGCTTATTCATCGTCACGGCATAAGCTGAAAAGCAATAGCTAATATATACGAGAGTATATAATAAAAGCGTAAATCTTTTGTATCTTTGTCCGCATAAAGCCGGGAAAAATCGAAATAGTCCGGTGATGAAAACGGAAAAGATATAGAATAATGAAAGAAAACGAAATGGTGTTCGGCATCCGTGCCGTGATCGAGCAATCCAGGCCGATAAGGAGATTGATAAAATATTGGTGAAACGTGAACTGCAGGGAGACTTGTCTCGTGAATTGTTTGAAGTTCTGAAAGGACGTGATATACCTGTACAGCGTGTGCCTGCCGAACGTCTCGACCGTTTGACACGTAAGAATCATCAGGGAGTAATAGCTTTTATCCCGGCTATCACATACGAACGGCTGGAAAATATTATTCCGTTTGTATATGAGCAGGGAAAGAATCCGTTTATCGTGTTGTTGGATGGGGTTACGGATGTCCGTAACTTCGGTGCGATTGCCCGTACCTGCGAATGTGCGGGTGTGGATGCGATCGTGATTCCTTCAAGGGGAAGTGTAACGGTGAATGCCGATGCGATTAAGACCTCGGCCGGTGCGCTCCATGTATTGCCTGTCTGCAAGGAAAAAAGCATTACGGAGGCCATCCGTTTCTTACAGGCGTCCGGAGTAAAAGTCTATGCAGCCAGTGAAAAAGCTTTTGAGAATTATACGGCTATTAAATATGACGGACCTGTGGCGATCGTGATGGGAGCCGAAGATACGGGAGTTTCGATGGATAATCTTCGTATCTGCGACAGCATGGTGAAGATTCCGCAGTTCGGTACGATCGGTTCGCTGAACGTATCGGTCGCCTCTTCCATCCTGATCTATGAAGTGGTTCGCCAGCGGATGAATGAACAAGCACAATAACGTTATTAAAATAAAGAAACAATGAAGAAAGTTATCGCAACAAAAAACGCACCTGCCGCTATCGGTCCGTACAGTCAGGCTGTGCAAGTAGGAAATATGCTGTTTGCTTCCGGCCAGTTGGGGCTTGACCCCGCAACAGGCAATTTCGCAGAAGGAGGAGTGAAAGAACAGACCGTACAGGCATTCAAGAATGTACATGCAATTCTGGAAGAAGCCGGCCTTAGCATCAACGATGTCGTAAAGACAACCGTATTCCTGGCCGATATGAGTGATTTCGCTGCTATGAACGAAGTATATGCTTCTCAGTTCGAAGGGACTTTCCCGGCCCGTTCTGCCGTTGCAGTCAAGACTTTGCCGAAGAACGGTCTGGTGGAGATTGAAGTGATTGCCGTAAAGGAATAAGTTGTATTTAGGGAAAAGAGCCAAGACGCGGATAGGATGGAATGTTTATCCGTTCTTTCCGTGTCATCTGCATATCCGGCTCTTTATGCTTATTATTGCTTGCTTGGCGACTTACCTCCCAAACAACTTGCCTATTAAATCCTTTTTCCCGATTCGTTGCAATGCTTGTGTTATCTGGCGGCGGAATTCCGGCTTGTACCAGAAAAAGAATTGACGTTGTGCCAGTTTTTGTTCTTTCGTATGAGCGTATATACCTTTTCCAATGTATAGGGATGATACCCTGTGTAGTACATCTCCGTTGCCAGTGTCATAGGGTAGGTGTAAAATCCTGTACCTGTTCGAGTTGGAAATGCAGCTTCTTGGTCTGGATAGCCAAGTTTGCCATATCCGCCTCGGTACAACCGGGATGGCTGGATA
>ENA-OQCE01000621-OQCE01000621.1-human-gut-metagenome-genome-assembly--contig:-NODE-621-length-16883-cov-1.926772_pt1 | contig 16883 bp, 24 predicted proteins | sample MGYA00242495_ERZ504572 | MGnify/ENA primary metagenome ERZ504572 (study PRJEB26092, sample SAMD00036228) | human gut metagenome | host: Homo sapiens | study: EMG produced TPA metagenomics assembly of...
GGAAGGACGTAAGGCATTCGAACGTTTTATTGCAGCTGTTTAATTGCGTTCTCTGGCAGATATAAGTTTTCTCAATGTGACGGAAGAAAGCGTATATTCTCTTTCTACAGAAAAATTTGCAAAGCAGCTCTGGCATTGATTTCAGGTTCTTTGTGTAAGGGTTTTCATTTTATACAATTATCTTTATTCAGTGAGTGCCAGAGCAAGTTGCAAATTTGTTCTTCCGAAAAGAAATATACGCCTTCTTCCTGTTGGTTGGAGAAAAGATAATTTGGAAAATGTGCTGGTATCTATACAAAGAAAATTTGCATAAAAGATACCGTTATGGTATCTATACACTTAAAATGTAACATTTAGATACCACAAAGTCTCTATGGAACAAAATTGCTTCTTCAGGTACCATTTTTTCAAAAAATCGGTATCTGAAGAAGCAATTTTTCTCTTACAGGTGACATTCCTTTATTTCAGGCATTGAAAATAAGAAAATGTGTCACCCTAATCATTATTTTTTTATCAATAGATCCCATTTACAGAATTTGTGAAAATCGTTCTTTCACTTATCTTTTTTCCAATCAACAGGAAGAAGGGGGACATTTCTTTCGGAAGAACAAATTTGCAACTGCGCCGTAGTTCCATCACATAACGCTAATGGCATTAAAGTAAAATTTTTCAAAAAAGAACCTGAAATCAAAATCGGCGCTGCTTTGCAAATTTTTTCTGGAGAAAGAGAATGTCCCCCTTCTTCCGTCGTATCGAGAAAACTTATATTTATACCTGTTATTTATTGGCAAGCCCCCCGCATAAGTTTCTTCCGGCAATGAAAGAACGCCGGAAGCAGGAAACAATCCGCAAACAGCCATGCCAGCGGACTGGCAAAACATGCAGCCGTAAATCCGAAGATCGGTACAAAGATCAGACCGATCAATGCGCGGGCAATCATCTCAAATACACCGGCAAATACAGCAAAGCCGGAAAAGCCCATTCCCTGGATAAGAAAACGAACAATATTGACCAGTGACAGAAGCATATAAAAGCAGGTGTTGGTGATCAGAAATTGTCTGGCCTGTGCGACAACCTGTGTGATATTGGCAGTGTCCGAAGGATCTATAAACAGATAGATCAGTGGACGTGCAAGGAAAATGATGACAACAAGGATCGCTGCGGAGTAAACTGCGGCAAGAATGATGGCAGATTTCATACCGCTTGCCAGACGATCGTATTTTCCGGCGCCAACGTTCTGTCCGCCGTAAGTTGCCATCGTAGAACCGAGTGCGTCAAATGGGCATACCATAAACATCGAAATACGGCTGCCGGCCGTCATGGCTGCCACGGCGCCTGAACCTAAGGTGTTGACAGCAGTCTGCAGAATGACGCTTCCGATGGCGGTAATGGAATACTGCAGACCCATAGGAAGTCCCATAATCAGAAGATTTCTTACATAGGAAGCATCCAGTACCCAGTCGGAGCGCTTCAGGTGCAGAATGTCAAATTTTCGGATGATCACGAAAAGACACAGCACACCGGAAACCGCCTGCGATAAAACGGTAGCAAATGCGGCACCAAAAACTCCCCAGTGCAGACAGATGATAAAGAACAGATCCAGTCCGATATTTAAGACAGCCGCAACGATCAGAAAAATGACCGGCGTGATGGAGTCCCCCAGAGAACGCAGGTAGGAGGAGAGTATATTATAAAGGATGGTGGCTGGTATGCCGGCAAAAATAACAACAATATAATTGTAGGACAGGTCGATAATATCGGAAGGTGTCTGCATCAGCACCAGAATCTGCCGACAGAAAATGACGGTCAGTGCCGTGAGAACACCGCCGATGAGAACCGACAGAATGGCGGAATTACCGACATATTTGCGCACGCCGTCATAGTCGCGCGCACCGAACCGCTGGGCAACCGGCAGACCGAAACCGTTGCAGATTCCCTGACAGAATCCTATGATCAGAAAATTGATACTTCCGGTTGCCCCAACTGCAGCAAGTGCCGTCACGCCGAGATAGCGGCCGACGATGATGGTGTCCATGAGACTGTAAAACTGTTGAAACAGCATACCGAACAGAAGCGGTACGGCGAAACCGAGAATCAGTTTCATAGGGGAACCGCTGGTCAATTCTTTTGTTGTACTTCTTGCCATAATGATTTACTCCTTTTATATTTTAAACAAAACTGCAAATGCTAGGATATTTTATCACGATTGTGTAAAACTGCAAGAGGAAAAAATGCTGAAATTTCATTTTTTTTTGCGTTTTTTTTGCCGCGTCAATTCTTTACATTTGAGGAAGAATGCGGTAGAGTGGTAAGTGACTGTAATATTGTACATATAAAGGAGATTAAAGTTGAAAAACTGGGAAAAAAATATACGTAAGGTTGTTCCCTATACACCGGGAGAGCAGCCGAAGAAATCACAGATCATCAAGTTAAATACCAATGAAAATCCATATCCGCCGGCACCGGGGGTAAAGGAAGCACTGGAACATTTTCATACGGATGATCTGCGGCTGTATCCGGATCCGGTTGTGACAAATCTGGTGGATGGGATTGCACAATTCTATCAGGTAGACCCTTCACAGGTATTTGTCGGTGTCGGGTCGGATGATGTGCTTGCAATGCTGTTTATGACCTTCTTTAATTCAAAGAAGCCGATTCTGTTTCCGGATATTACCTATTCCTTTTATGACGTGTGGGCAGAAATGCTTCGCATTCCGTATACACAGATTCCGCTGGATGATGCATTCCGCCTGAATCCTTCAGACTATAAATGTGAAAATGGTGGAATTGTATTCCCAAATCCGAATGCGCCGACCGGGGAACTTCTTCCGGTATCTGCCATCGAGGAGATCGTTCAGGCAAATCCGGATGTGATTGTGATCGTGGATGAGGCATATATTGACTTTGGAGGAGAGAGTGCCCTGCCTCTGATTGATAAATACGATAATGTAATTGTGGTACAGACATTTTCCAAGTCACGTTCTCTGGCGGGGTCGAGGATTGGCTTTGCCATCAGTAATCCGACACTGATTAAATATTTAAATGATGTGAAGTATTCCTTCAATTCATACACGATGGATCGTATCACCATTGCGTTGGGAACGGCATCTATCCGTGACCGGGCATATTTTGAGCAGACGACAGAGAAAATCATAAAGACAAGAGAGTGGACCAAAGAGCAGCTTCGGGCACTCGGGTTCGTATTTGGTGATTCCAAAAGCAACTTTATTTTTGCCATGCATCCGGATGTTTCCGGTGTGGAACTGTTTGAAGCACTGAAGAAAAACGATATTTATGTGCGGCATTTTGGCAAGCCGGCACGGATCAACGAATATCTGCGTATCACAATCGGTACGGATGAGCAGATGCATAAACTGATCGATTTTCTGAAAAAAATATTTAAATAAATAAAGCGAGGATTTTTTTATGTTGACAAAATACTTGTGGGTATTTTTTTGTTTCCATGGTACCACTGGTGGAACTGCGCGGTTCCATTATTATTTCGCAGGGACTGCAGCTGCCGGTACTTTCTTCTTATATTGTGGCAATTATCGGAAATATGCTGCCGGTGCCGGTGATTTATCTGTTTGCACGGAAAGTTCTGGTATGGGGAGCGGATAAACCGGTGATTGGAAAGTTTTTTTCCTGGTGTCTGGAGAAGGGAGAAAAGGGTGGAAAGAAATTACAGGAAAAAGCAGGCCGGGGGCTGTTTATCGCACTGCTCCTGTTTGTAGGAATTCCGCTTCCGGGAACCGGTGCATGGACAGGAACACTGGCGGCCAGTATTCTGGACATGGATTTTAAATCAACAATTATCGCCGTCATGCTCGGGGTTCTGCTTGCAGGAATTATTATGATGGTGCTCAGTGTGGCAGGATTCGGCATGTTTTTGAAATAACCAAGGAAGTAATTAATCAATGAAAGACAAGAAAAAAACCAAGACGATTCCGCGTCAGGTGCGCTGGGATAAGCTTGATAATACAGCACATCTTTTCCCGTCCATTGCGGGGGAGAGTATGACAAACGTGTACCGGATCAGTGTGACCTTAAAAGAAGAGGTTCAGGCGGAATTTCTGCAGCAGGCGCTGGACATGATTCTGCCGAAATTCGATGGGTTTAATCTTCGGATGCGCACAGGCGTATTCTGGTATTATTTTGAAGAGAACGGAAAAAAGGCGCCGAAAGTCACGGAAGAGGCGATGTTTCCATGCCGGTTTATCCGGCAGAACAAAAACCGCAATTATCTGTTCCGTGTGACCTATTATAAGTCAAGAATCAATCTGGAAGTGTTTCATGTACTGACCGATGGCATGGGAGGCATTAATTTCCTCCGGGAGCTGACGTATCAGTATCTGCGTCTGGTGCATCCGGAACTGGCGGAAAAAGAAGGAAACAAACTGAGCGGAGATACCTCTCTCAGCAGGGAGGACAGCTTTGTCCGCAATTACCGCAGCAGCAAGCCAAGCGGATTTAATAAAGAAAAAGCATATCTGATCAAAGAAGATAAACTTCCGGCCGGAGAATTTGGTGTCATGCATGGGCGGATGCCGGTCTCACAGCTGAAAAAGGTAGCACATGGCTATCATGCATCTTTGAATGAATATTTTATTGCAGTCTTTGTATGGAGTGTGTATAAAGAACTGTTACACGGGATGCCGGGAGGAAAACCGATCCGAATCGCAGTGCCGGTCAATCTGCGGCCGTATTTTGATTCGGATACGACAAAAAACTTTTTTGTTATGGTATCTGCAGAATTCCGTCCACAGAAAGAGTCCTACACGTTTGAGGAAGTACTTGCATGCATACAAAGCAGCCTGCACTCCCAGATCAATAAGGAACATTTAGAGGATCTGTTTTCTTACAGTGTATCCAATCAGAGGAACCTGCTTATGCGTCCGGTGCCGTTATTTTTGAAAAATATTGCCATGCGTATCGTATATGAAAAATCCGCAGTGGCAAATACGACAACGATCACAAACATCGGTAATATCAAGATCAAAGATATTTACCAGCCTATATAGAAGGTTTTTCGGCTTTTATAGCCATGTCAAAAGGGCAGTATCTGAAAGGAACGATCTGTTCTTACCAGGATACGCTGGTATTTACATTCAGTTCCATCTTTTCCGAGGCTCTGGTACAGAAGGCATTTTTCCGCAAGATTGCGGCGGATGGTGTGGATGTGGAGATTGAGACGAACGGAGTATATTATGAATAAATGCAAAAAATGTAATGTTGTCATATTGGACGATACGGACCGCTGTCCGCTCTGTAAACATGTGCTGGAGTCGGACGGGATACCGGGAGAGAGCCGGTATCCGGATGCCATTGCAACGGCGCGTAAATTCCGGTTTGTGGAGAATCTGGTACTGTTTATCTCCATTGTGGCGGAGTGTCTGCTGATTGCCATCAATTTTCAGGTGGACAGGGAAGTGGCATGGAGCCTTGTAATTGGTATCATTCTTTTATATGGAAATGTGGTGCTTCGCATGGCGATTCTGGGAAAATCCGGATATCTGGCCAAAACCGTCTGTCTGGTACTTCTTGCCATTGTAATGCTTCTTGGAATTGATTATCTGACCGGATACCGGCGCTGGTCGTTAGACTATGTGTTTCCGGGGGGAATCATTGCCATTGATCTGGCGTTGTTTATCCTGATTCTGGTAAACCGGAGAAACTGGCAGAGTTATATGATGTCGGAACTGCTGACGATATTGCTGAGCATTGTACCGGTGGTATTGCTGCAGATGAGAATCATTCATTTTCCATATCTGGCATGGGGGTCCCTCGGGGTATCGGTATTTTTATTCCTTGGAACACTGATTCTTGGTGATCAGCGTGCACGAACCGAACTGAAACGGAGATTTCATATATGATAGAAAGCGAAGCGAGTGTAAAAGGAACGTGTGGTGGCAGAAATGCTGTCACATTTTACCAATGATTTGAAAATCGGAAAAAAAAATAAAAGAGCGGAGAGCTGCGCAAGCGGATGATAGAGCCGCCATGGATTCCACCGGCAATGTTTAACCTGACAGGAATCAATATGGATCATTTTACGATGAAACTTTTGTCGTTAAAGGAAAATCCAAACACGGATTACGTGATTCTGCAGTTACACGGTGGTGGTTATACGGGAGCTGTGCGCAATGCGTATTATGTGTTTGCAGGCTTATATAACGAGCTGAGCCATGGATGCAATGTGCTTACTCCGGATTATCGTGTGGCCCCGGAGAATCCATATCCGGCAGCACTTGAAGATGCATTGGCATCATACCGCTGGCTGCTTTCCAAGGGATATTATGGAGAACAGATTATCCTTGCCGGAGATTCGGCAGGCGGTGGACTGGCGATGGCACTCTGTATGTATCTGCGGGATCATAATATGCCGGTACCGGGAGGAATCATAGCCATGTCTCCGTGGACGGATCTGACGGCCAGCGGGGAGTCTTATGAGACCAATTATGAGAAAGATCCACTGTTTGGAAATACGAAGGAGAGTCTGATTTACCAGAATGATTATCCGGGGGAACATGACCGGATGGACCCGTATATTTCTCCGCTGTTTGGGGATTTCCGGGGATTTCCGCCAATGCTCATACAGGTTGGATCGATTGAGATGCTTCTGAGTGATTCGGTTTCGGTAGCGGCAAAGGCAAGGGAGCAGGGGGTAAAAGTGCGCCTGTCTGTTTATGAAGGGATGTTTCATGTGTTCCAGATGGCATATCTGAATATTCCAGAATCAAAGAAGGCATGGGCAGAAGCCGGCAAATTCATTGATGTGCTGCGCACGGACAGCAGACTGTAAAAATTATTACAAAAATGGCGCGGAATTTTTTCACATATTGCATAAACGCCTAGATACGTCTACATTTCCATGGAGTAAGCCTCCACATGATGTAGAAATGTGGGTTGACAATAACACAAGATGTAGTGTAGTCTTGTATTTGTTAATGAAAATATACAAGATATAGGGAGTAATCTCTATATCTTATATTTTGTGTAAACAATCGTTTATAAAGATAGACTTTGAGAGGAAGATGGAACATGAAAATTATTAAGAGAAGCGGAGTCGAGGTATTTTTTGATTCGAATAAGATCGTTGCGGCTGTACAGAAAGCGAATGCATCGGTAATCGATTATGAAAAACTCAGCGATGAGCAGATTCAGGAGATTGCCGATAATGTGGAAGTGGCATGTGAAAACATGAAACGATCTGCCAGCGTGGAGGAAATCCAGGATATGGTAGAGAACCAGCTGATGAACCAGCATGCATTTACGGTTGCCCGTAATTATATTACATACCGTTATAAGAGAGCGCTTGTGCGTAAATCCAATTCTACGGATGAACAGATTCTGTCTCTCTTAGAGTGTAACAATGAGGAAGTAAAACAGGAAAATTCCAATAAAAATCCTACTGTAAACAGTGTACAGAGAGATATATGGCGGGAGAAGTCAGCAAGGATATCACGAAGAGATTCCTGTTGCCGGAAGATATTGTGGAAGCACATGAAAAAGGACTGATTCATTTCCATGATGCAGATTATTTTGCGCAGCACATGCATAACTGCTGTCTGGTGAACTTAGAGGACATGCTGCAGAATGGTACTGTAATCAGCGAGACCGGAATTGACCGTCCGAGAAGTTTTTCCACGGCCTGCAATATAGCAACACAGGCGATTGCACAGATTGCAAGTTCGCAGTATGGAGGACAGAGTATTTCACTGTCCCATCTGGCACCGTTCGTACAGGTGAGCCGTGAAAAATTCCGGATACAGGTCCGGACAGAGTTTGAAAAGATCGGGCTGGATCTGGATGAGGAGAAAATCAATAAAGTAGCAGAGATGCGTGTAAGAGAAGAGATCAACCGTGGTGTGCAGATGATCCAGTATCAGGTGATCACGCTTATGACCACAAACGGTCAGGCTCCGTTTATCACGGTGTTTATGTATCTCGACGAAGTGCCGGAGGGACAGACCAGAGATGACCTGGCAGCGATCATTGAGGAGATGCTGCATCAGAGAATCAAGGGAGTAAAGAACGAAAAAGGAGTATTTATTACCCCGGCTTTCCCGAAACTGATTTATGTACTCGAAGAAGATAATATCCATGAGGCTTCCAAGTATTTTTATCTGACACGCCTGGCTGCACAGTGTACGGCAAAGCGCATGGTTCCGGATTATATTCCGAAAAGAAGATGAAAGAACTGAAAGTGGACAAGAACGGGGAAGGACACTGCTATCCATGTATGGGATGCCGCAGTTTTCTTACTCCGTATATTGACCCGGAAACCGGAAAACCGAAATATTACGGACGTTTTAACCAGGGAGTTGTGACGATCAATCTGGTGGATGTGGCATGTTCTTCCGGAAAAGATGAGAAAAAATTCTGGAAGATTCTCGATGAGCGTCTAAAACTGTGCTACCGGGCACTGATGTGCAGACATAAGAGACTTCTTGGCACACCGAGTGATGTGGCTCCGATTCTGTGGCAGAACGGAGCGCTTGCCCGTCTGAAAAAGGGAGAGACGATCGACAAACTTTTATTTGGCGGTTATTCCACCATCTCTTTGGGATATGCGGGATTGTGCGAGTGTACCCGTTATATGACAGGTGTTTCCCATACGGAGCCGGAGACCGGAACACCATTTGCACTGCGTGTCATGCAGCGTCTGAATGATGCCTGTGCAGAGTGGAAAGAAAAGGAAAATATGGATTTCAGTCTGTACGGTACGCCGCTGGAATCCACCACCTATAAATTTGCAAAGTGTCTGCAGAAGCGTTTCGGTATCATAGAGGGCGTAACAGATAAAAATTATATTACGAACAGTTATCATGTGCATGTGACGGAAAATATCAATGCTTTTGATAAACTGAAGTTTGAGTCACAGTTCCAGAAGCTGTCTCCGGGTGGTGCAATCAGCTATGTGGAAGTACCAAATATGCAGGATAATATTGATGCCGTGATTGCCGTCATGAAATACATTTACGATAATATTATGTACGCGGAGCTCAACACGAAGAGTGATTACTGTATGGAATGTGGCTATGACGGTGAGATCAAAATTGTTGAGGAAAAGGACAGCGGAAAACTCGTCTGGGAGTGTCCGAACTGCGGAAACCGTGATCAGGATAAGATGAGTGTTGCACGTCGTACGTGCGGGTATATCGGAACACAGTTCTGGAATCAGGGACGTACACAGGAAATCAAAGAAAGAGTATTACATTTATAAAACATGGAAGAAAACAAACGGAAACAATATGCCCATTTGTATGAACACCATGAGGTAGAAGATCCACAACCCCGGGAAGAGAAAGAAAAACCCATCGGGCCGAGTGGCAGAAACCGCCATCGGCCGATGGTGGAAAAGGTATGCAGACGCATCGCCTTTTCTTTCCTGGCCATGGCGGTTGTTCTGTTACTTGCATTGAATTATTTTCAGATCAAAGAGGCAAAAAAGGAAGCGGTTTTGGAATATATCCGCAAAGAAAAGCAGCAAATGAAAAATCGTGAGACAGAAAAGACGGACCAGCTTGCAATCTTAGACCAATATGATATATTATATAGTATGTATCCGGATCTGGTTGGATGGATCAAAGTTGACGGGACACCAATCCGATTATCCGGTGATGCAGGATCATACAGGCGGGGAATATTATCTGAAACACAATTTTGAAGGAAAAGATGATAATAAGGGAAACCCGTTTGTTTCCGCAGATGCCAGCATTGATCCGATGGATCAGAATATTGTGATCTTTGGGCACAACGTAAGTGATGGAAGCCAGTTTGGAGATCTGGATGCCTATCTGGATAAGAAATTTTACAAAAAGCATCCGGTGATTACTTTTGATACGATTTATGAAACTGGACAATATCAGATTGTTGCGGTGGTAAAGACACATGTAAAGGAAAAAGACGAATCCGGATTCCGTTATTACTGGTTTCGGAATTATAAAAACCGGAAAGAGTTTCAGAATCTGCTGGATTTTGTGGAAGAGAACCGTGTGTATGATACAGGGGAGCATCTTATCTATGGAGATACCACAATCATGCTCTCTACCTGTGAATACACGGTAAACAATGGGAGACTCGTAGTCATAGCAAAAAGGATATAGGGCAGAAGATGAAAAAATTAGGGATGATGAAAACGATACTGATGATGGGATGTGCGCTGGCGCTGCTTTTTGCAGCCGTTCCGCAGCCGGTTATGGCAGCGAACAGCCAGATGAATCTGACGGTTGGAACAACCAATGATGCAAAAGCCGGAGATACGGTAACGGTGCGTCTGGTCGGAAGCAATAATCCGGGACTTTCGACATTTGCAGCAAGACTGGCATATGACGATTCTGATCTGGAATATGTAGGAACACATGGGCAAATACGATTTCTTCGGATTCGGGAAATATTGAGCTGGTTTCCCCGGTTACGGAAAATAATCAGCAGGCACTTAATCTTTCGGCAATTTTAAATAAGACTTATTCCCAGAATGAAACCATTGCCACGGTTACCTTTAAGGCGAAAAATGCATATACAACGATGCCGGTTACCCTGACAGTGCGTGAAGTGACGGATGCAAGTTACAATCCGGTTACGGTTACAACGGTTGTGGATGCTTCTGCAGGACAGACACAGAGCCAGTCACAGTCCCAGAGCACTTCCCAGAGTCAGTCGGACAGTCAGGATGACACAGAGTATATAGATGATACAGACGATACGGACGATACCGATTCGTACGATGATACAGACGATACGCAGGATTCCCAGAGCAGCAGCGGGAATACACATAAAACTTCATCGAACAAAAAGAATAACAGTGGAAATACATCAAAAAACGGAAACCGGACAGATGCAACACCAAAGACAGGAGCGGTTGATCTGCGGATGGTATTTGGAGCAGCAGTAATTGTTTTTTTACTGGCAGCAGCAGGCTGCATCCGTTTCCTGAATAAAAAGAAAGAGTAAATTATGAATTATGCTGGAATTAAGTATTGTGACATCGCAAACGGTCTCGGCTGTCGGACGGTACTGTTTGTATCCGGATGCCGCAATGCATGTAAGGGCTGTTTTCAGCCACAGACATGGGATTTTACCTATGGAGAATGTTTCGATGAGCAGGTACAGCAAAAGGTGCTTGATTCACTGAAACCGGAGTATATAGAGGGAATGACCCTGTTGGGAGGAGAGCCGTTTGAGGAAGAAAATCAGGAGGCTCTTCTTCCTTTTATGAAAAAAGTAAAAAGTTTGTATCCGGATAAGAATGTCTGGGCATTTACCGGATATATATATGATAAAGACCTGATTTTGGGAGGCAGAAAACATACGAAAGACACGGATGACCTGCTTTCCCTGATCGATGTACTGGTGGACGGTCCATTTATTGAGGAACAGAAGGATATTACGCTCAAGTTCCGGGGATCGGTCAATCAGCGCATTCTTGACTTGAAAAAAACCATGGAAAGTGGCAAAATAGTTAAGTTGATGGAATAGTTATGAAAACGAGGATGGATACATATGAAAAAGCATATTAATGCATTGTTGGGATTTGTCTGTTATACAATCGGTGTGATTGCAGCAGCATATTACGGGTTGTGGAAGATGCTTGTGCTTCCGCTTCATACTCTGGCAGTTTCTTTTCTGGCAGGGGACCTGAATGTCACACTGCTTGCGGTATGTGTTGTCAAAATACTTTTTTTCAACAACGATGGCAGGATTGATCTGGTGCATTGGCTATATAGCCTATAATCACTTTAAAGGCACACAGGATCCGGACTGGGAAACTATGGAGAAAGAGTACATGGCAGAAAAAGAAGAGAAAGAGAGGCAGGCATCGTGATTTTACGGGTTCCGGAATATTATGAGAAATTTTCCTGCATTGCATCCCGCTGCAAGGACAGTTGCTGTGCAGGCTGGGAAATTGACATTGATGAGGATTCCTATGCATATTACAACAGTGTGGAAGGCAAATTTGGCAAAAGACTCAAAGAAGTATGTATGAGGCCGATCCGGATGATGATGGCGGTGGATACCGTTTTAAGCTGAAAGGGAAGAAACGCTGTGCCATGCTCAATGATCATAATCTCTGTGATCTTTATACAGCACTTGGGGAAGAGGCTCTGTGTGAAGTGTGTACAGAATATCCGCGTTTTTCCCTGATTTACGGAGATGTGGAGCAGAAAGCACTGAGTCTTTCCTGCGAGGAAGTCGGACGGATTCTGTTTGAGCGGACAGAACCGGAAAAGCTGGTGGATATAGAGCTGCCCGGAAATTGCGATGACGGTAAGGACGATCCGGCATATGTTGCATTCATGGAGTGGGTGCAGCAGGAGTCGGTGAATATTCTGCAGAATCGTACCCATAATATTCCGGAGCGCATGAGAGAGTTTCTGGCGTGGTGTGACCGTGTACAGACCGTGATCAATTATGCACAGGCAAAAGAGGATATGTCGGTACTGGCAGACTGGAGATACGAAGATGCCGGTCATGAACTTCGGGAGTGGGAGCAGAAAAATATTGAGGGAAAAGAGAAGCCGGTTCGTGCACTTTCTTATGAAGATTTTGAGGAACGTTTTGCGGTTTTTGCCGATATGGAAGAACTGGATGATGAATGGGTTCACACCAAGGAAGAATTCGCAAAGCTGTATCACGAAGATACCTATGAGGCATTTCTGACAGAATATATGCAATCATCGGATTATTCGGAACTTGGCTATGAACATCTTCTGGTTTATTTTGTGTATCGTTATCTGATGAATTCGATATATGATTATGATATTTTATCCTATGCCAAAATGATTGTGATGGCAACCCTTGTGGTAAGAGATATGGATGCGGCACGTTTTTACAGAAACGGTGGCAAATTCACAATGTCTGACCGTATTGACGTAGCGCGTATTTTCTCAAAGGAAGTGGAACATTCCGAAGGAAATGCACAGGATCTGAAAGAAATGTGTATGATGGAAGAAATTGCGAAAGTGGATGCACTTTGCAGACAGATTTAAACGTTTATTATAACAGAGATAAAACAGGCATCTGGCGAACCCCGGATGCCTGTTTTGTATTATGCTTTATTTGTCTAACAGATCGGTATAGAAATCTGCGTAATCCTTGCGGTTGTCCTTGCAAAAATCAATGGCAGCAGATGGATGCTGGTTCAGACGTCCGGTCAGCAGATACGGAATATCATATCCCCATACGGCACCGGTTTCTTTGAGTGGCAGCATATAGTCTTCTAAGAACCGGAGTACCGGGAATACATTGTATTTCGGATTTTTCAGAAAACTCAGAAGCAGTTCCATGGCACAGTTTCCGGCACCCCGTCCCATGGACATCATGGTAGCATCTAAAAGACTGACACCGTGGGAGAGTGCTTCGATCGTGTTGGCAAAGGCAAGCTGCTGGTTATTGTGTGCATGCATACCGATGTATTTGCCGTATTTTTCTCCAAGTTCGGTGTATTTATCTGCAATCGCACGGATCTGTTCCGGGTAAAGAGCACCGTAACTGTCCACGATATAAATGCCATCGGCGCTGCTTTGACCGACCATTTCAAGTGCCTGGTCAATATCGGATTCTTTGGCATTGGAGATTGCATGATATTACAGGTTACCTCGTAGCCCTTTGCCTTGGCATCTTCAATCATTTCGATTGCAGCAGGCATCTGGTGCACGTAAGTTGCCACACGAACCATGTCAATTACACTGTCTTTTTTGTCAATGATATCTTTTTTGTAATCGCAGCGTCCGACATCTGCCATGACGGAAATCTTCATATCGGAGTTGTTGTCACCAACGATCTCACGGATGGATTCTTCATCACAGAACTTCCACTTGCCGAATTTATTTACGTCAAACAGCTCCTTGGAAGCTTTATAACCAAACTCCATATAGTCAACGCCGGCCTTTACATTGGTGCGGTAGAGTGCGTTGATAAAGTCATCGGAGAACATAAAGTTGTTTACGAGTCCTCCGTCACGAATGGTTGCGTCCAATACACGAATATCGGAACGTGCTGTCATTAAGTCTCCTTTTTGAGCCATTTTTGTTTCCTCCTTGTGGTTCTTTGAATCTTTTACACTTTAACGCTTTGACGCGTGTGAGTATATAATAACACAATTCGATAAAAATGCAAGCAAAAACTTTACTTTTTTCCTGTCTCCTAATATAATTAAATTGGGTGAAAGCCCGAAGGAGGATAAAATGATATACTTATTAGGAACATATGAACACGCACTGGTTGCTTTTATCGGTGTTTTATTTGCTTTTGCAGCGACCTGTATTGCAATTGCAAAATTAAACGGGTATCTGCCGAAGGACATGGGAAGACAGTATGCACATGATGGAGCTCTTTCCGCAGGAAAACCAAGAGGTGCGGGTATTATTTTTGTGTTGACTTTTGTTGTTTCCGCATTGTTGTTTGGCAAAATGAATAAGGAAATTATCATTTATCTGGTGCTGATCGTCATCGAAATGTTCACCGGATTCTTTGATGATGCCGCAGAAAAACCATGGGAGAGTATTTAAAGGGAATTCTGGATCTGGCAGTGGCAGTCGTTGTAGCCATTTCCTATCTGCATTACAATTCCAGTGAGATCACCATTGCCATTACGGGAACGACCATCGTGATTCCACCGGTTGTATTTGCCATTCTGACCGTTATTCTGGTGTGGGTTTCCATCAATGTTACCAACTGTTCGGATGGTGTGGACGGATTGTCGGGAACACTGACCATTATCACGTTGATGAGTGTGTTTGTTCTTGACAATATTTTAAAAGTCAATGATTCTTTCAATTACTGTATTTTACTGTTTGCGGTATGTCTGCTGGGATATCTGTGGTATAACGCAACACCGAGCAAGCTTCTTATGGGAGATGCCGGATCACGTGCAATGGGTATTTTTATTGCCATTGCGGTATTGAAGATGCACAGCCCGTTTATGTACCTGCTGGTTGCTGCGGTACTTATCGCAGACGGTGGTCTTGGTCTGGTAAAGGTTTCACTGCTTCGGTTTTTAAAGATACATATTCTGAAGAATACCATCACACCGATCCACGACCATGTAAGAAAAAAGGTGGGTGGTCCAATGCCCAGGTGGTATTTCGTTTTGCTATCATTCAGATTGTAATTTCACTTGCAGCAATTTATCTGGTTATGATTTAAGTTGTAGTTATAATTGGAGGCTTTATGCGTTTTGTTTCCATTGAAGATGCCAGACCGGGAATGTGTCTTGCGTATGATTTATATGATTCCATGGGGCGTACCATGGTGGGAAGTGGCTGTGAACTGACGGCTTCCTATATCAATAAACTAAACGAATACGGATTTAGCGGTATTTATATCGAGGATGAACAGTCGAAAGATATTTACATAGAAGCAACAATACCGGAAAAACTGCGCCAGGAAGGGTTTAAATGTGTGCAGGAGAATGATATTGACCGTTGCGCCGAGATTGCACAACAGATTGTGGAGAATCTTTTGTCCAGAAAAAATGTGTGTCTGGATATGACAGATCTGCGCTCATACGATGATTATACATATGCACATTCGGTGAATGTTGCGGTGCTCTGCTGCGTGATCGGTATGGGGATGGGAATGAGTGAACGCGATCTGAATTATCTGGTTACAGCGGCTCTTTTGCATGATCTTGGAAAACTTGCCATTCCAAAGGAAATACTAAACAAACCGGGCAGGCTGACACCGGATGAATACCAGCTGATGAAGACCCATTCGACCCGTTCGTACCAGCTGCTTTCGAAGCGCTGGAATATTTCGGCGCATATCAAGCAGACGGTACTTCTTCATCATGAAAATGTAGATGGAAGCGGATACCCACAGGCTGATGGGAGATGAACAGTCACTCTCCGTAAGAATTGTACATGTGGCGGATGTGTATGATGCGCTGACATCAAGACGTCCGTATAAGAAACCATATTCCCCTTATGAGGCGTAGAGTATCTCATGGGAGCCTGTGGCATCATGTTTGACAAAAATGTTGTGGAAGTGTTTATGGAGCGGGTTCCGCTGTTTCCGAGAGGGACGGAGGTAAATCTGTCGGATGGACGTAAGGGCCTGATCTATGAAAACAAAGGACCGCATAATCTGCGACCGATTCTGAATATGCCGGATGGGACTAAACTGGATCTGATGGAAAATAAAAACTTAAATGTTACGATTCTTCCACCGGAATATCTTGATACGGTTTCTCCAGATTCGGAAGAGCCGGAAAGAAAGAAGATGGTTCAGGAAACTGCCAGAAAAAAAATCATGATCGTAGATGATATGAAGACCAATCTGGATGCCATGCGTGGAATTCTCGAGGATGAGTATACCGTCATTCTCTGTAAATGCGGAAAACAGGCATTGCATTATCTGGAACACAATGAGTTTCCGGATCTGATCATTATGGATGTTGATATGCCGGAAATGAACGGAATCGAGACTACCATGAGAGCAAACAAGCTCACAGGGGCAGGATACCGGTTCTGTTTGTCACGGCCATGTGTGATGCGCATACGGTAATGACCTGTCGGAGACTGCATGCGGCAGGATATATTGTGCGGCCATATAAAGCCATTTATATCAAGTCCGAAGTAGAGCGGATATTTAGCGGTTGGAGGTAAAACGGATATGGGACTGGTTTTCCATCTGATCTGTCTTTTTTTTACACTGTTTGTATTGCAAAGTTATGTCAGCAGCGGGTTTCACGCAAGGGAACACCGGCTGCTGCCATTGGTTTTAGGGCTGATTGCATTGAACAGTTTTTATCGCATTACCTATTATGTTACGGGAGAGGCAAAGACACTTCGTATACTGACAGATTTACTGGCCATTCACATGCTGTATCTTATGATTCATTATGTGGGTGATTTTATGAAATTCCAGCTGAAACTCAG
>ENA-OQCE01000622-OQCE01000622.1-human-gut-metagenome-genome-assembly--contig:-NODE-622-length-16879-cov-2.732032_pt1 | contig 16879 bp, 12 predicted proteins | sample MGYA00242495_ERZ504572 | MGnify/ENA primary metagenome ERZ504572 (study PRJEB26092, sample SAMD00036228) | human gut metagenome | host: Homo sapiens | study: EMG produced TPA metagenomics assembly of...
AAGCGATGGGATATTCCTTTCATTCTCTGAATGAATTATGATCATTTAACATTTTCCGATACTGTTCACACACCACTATCCCGCGAGGTGTTTTGGCATGAATATGCCAAAATCCCGAGACATACAAGCCAAAATTCCATTGCCGCAGCAATCTGGAATGAATTTTGGCTACGTTACTGTGAACGGAGTGAACAGTAACGATTATCGGATTCCAAGGATATCTTTTACTGCCTTTGGCATATCCGGCGCATCTACCACCCGGTTATGAAGCACCGGTGCTGTGCGGATCGTCTCAACTGCCTGTGGAAGTTTCACTCCGGAAAGCGCACTCAGTTCATCAGCCAGTGCAAAATCATCCTTACCGTCTGTATCTGCTCCAAGTGCTTCCATTACACTTCTTGTAAATTTATATGGGCTTGCTGTGGATGCAATGACAGTTGGTGTGGTATCATTGGTATCTTTTACATATTTGTCATAAACACCTGCTGCAACTGCAGTATGGGTATCTATCACATAATGACTGTCTTTGAAGATTTCTGCGATTGTTTTTGCTGTTTCGTCTTCTGTACAGTAATTGCCATAGAAGTCTGCAAGCTGTGCCTTCATGTCTTCTGTGATGGTATACTCGCCGCCTGCAGTAAGAGACTGCATCAGCTCTGCACATTTTTTTGCATCACCGCCTGCGATGCGGTAGATCAGACGTTCCAGATTGCTGGAGATCAGAATATCCATGGACGGTGAGGTTGTAAGGATAAAGTCACGCTTTCTGTCATAGGTTCCTGTGCGGAAGAAATCATACAGAACCTTGTTATCATTGGATGCACAGATAAGTTTGTGAACCGGAAGTCCCATCTGTTTTGCATAATAAGCAGCGAGGATATTTCCAAAGTTTCCGGTAGGTACTACCACATTGATCTCCTGACCGTCTTTGATCTTGCCCTGACGTACAAGTGATGCATATGCATATACATAATAAACGATCTGCGGTACCAGACGTCCGATATTGATAGAGTTCGCAGATGAGAACTGATATCCTGCAGCATCAAGTTCTGCTTCCAGTTCCTTATCATTGAACATTTTCTTTACGGCAGTCTGTGCATCGTCAAAGTTTCCGGTAATTCCCACAACATATGTATTGTTGCCTTTCTGAGTTACCATCTGTTTCTCCTGGATAGGACTTACACCATGTTTCGGATAGAAAACGATGATCTTGGTTCCCGGAACATCTGCAAATCCGGCCATTGCCGCTTTACCTGTATCTCCGGAAGTAGCGGTAAGAATAACAATCTCATTTTTTACCTGATTCTTCTTAGCAGCTGTAGTCATAAGATGTGGAAGAATTGATAATGCCATATCCTTAAACGCAATGGTCGCACCATGATACAGCTCAAGGAAATAAGCTCCGTCTGCTTCATGAAGCGGTGCAATCTCTTTTGTATCAAATTTTTCATCATAGGCATTGTTGATGCAGTTTTTTAATTCTTCTTCTGTAAAATCAGTAAGGAAACATTTCATTACTTCATATGCTGTCTCCTGATAGCTCATCTTTGCCAGCTCATCCATTGGGACATCCAGCTTCGGAATCTCTGTCGGCACAAATAAGCCGCCATCCTCAGAAAGCCCCTTTAAAATAGCCATAGAAGCTGTTACGGTTTCTTCTTTTCCTCTTGTGCTTTTGTATAATACCTGCATGATATTTCCTGCCTTTCCAAAGTTATTCGTAACTGTTCAGTATATTGGCAGTAATAATAAACCGCTGAACAGTTACAGTTATTCATTTCGCCAATTGAGCACATTATAGCATATACTTTAGCAAAATACTATCCTAAATTATTTCTCTTTTTTCTGTCTTTTTATGATTGATTACTATAAATCAAAAATATGGACATATTCTTTTGTTCCCGAAGAATATGTCCATATTTTGAGCAGTATTACCGCAATCCTGTTAAATGAGTTATATGAAGAGTATCGTTTATTACGATCCTGTGGAACTTTCTGCTGAATCCGGATAGGTATAAAATTCATGTACGCCGTATTTAAACAGCCTTTTCAGATCTTTCTCAAACCAGGAGACATTCTGGCTTTCAGCTTCAGATTTCTGGATAAAAAACAGTGCTCCTTCTGAATAATCCACACCTTCAAGAGCCTGTCTGACGGCTTCTCTTGTCTCATCTGTAACAGTTACTTCATTGATACGTCCGTCATAAGTCGGTGAAAACTGCGGAACACCATTGGTATTCTGCCATACCACTTCTGTGACTGTATCGGGAAATTCCTTATTCTTTATACGGTTCATGATCACATTGGCAACCAGAATGCGTCCCTTGACATCCTCAGTACCTGCTTCAGCTTCTACAATATGAAGCAATGTATCATAGTCCTCATCCGACATCATCCGGGCACTCTCTGCAAGAGCCGCTGTCCTTGCATCCAACTCATTGATGCTGCTCTCCATAGAAGAGCTGACATCGAATTCTGCCATATTATCTTCAATAACTTTGATTCTCTGACCGACCATTACCTGTTCACAGGAAGTTCCGATACGTGTGACTGATTTTTTGGGAGAAGCTGTATCATTCATTCCGGATACTACTCCTGCAATTCCTGTTGGCAGTACATCTGTTTCGTCAGCATCAGAGGAAAAAGTTTTCTCCCTATTTTCAGAAGCTGCATATACTTTGTTTTTTCCATTAAAATCTGCTATTCTGCCGCCTGCTGCAAACGCAATCGCCGTACAGGTACACACTGTAACCAGTATCAGACTCCGCGCCGGATTGCCGGACTGTTTTGACTCTTTTTTCTGAACTTTCATACTTATCATTCCTTGAGTTTTTTTAATTACAGGTTTTATGGTTGTAACATTTCTGTAACTTATAAGAAAATTATATTTAATATAATTGATTTTGTCAAGCTTTTTTCATATTTTTGTAACATTTTAGCTTGCAAAAAAGAAAAAAGGAAGGTTCCATCAATGAAATCTCCCTTTAATATATGCTTCATTTTTCTCAATTATTACATTTATTTTTTTCGCCGCAGATCAGGAACATAGGGGTTGGATTATAAAACTCATCTTTCTTTGTATAAATTCTGCTGCTGATACCCAGATCAATGGAGAATCTGTTGATACCCAGTTTTCCCAGTGTCTCCAGATCCCAGGCAGGGCGTACATAGGAACTGATAGGAAGCTGGCGTTTAATTTCCTCGCATTCCTGCATCATGCATCGCCTACTGTAAAATGAGCATGATTGGCAGGCAGATCAGCAGTATCTGAGAAATCATCTGCACCATAATTGGCATCTGCGTTGATCAGGATTCCTCCCGTTTTCAGCACACGAATCCATTCTTTATATGCTCTTGCTGCATCCGGAAGTGTCCAGGTAAGATTTCTGGATACGATCACATCAAAGGTACCATCGGGAAAATCCAGATTTTCCGCATCCATTACTTCAAACGTACAGGAGGCATTCTCTTCTTTTGCCAGTTCCCTGGAATGAATGATCATATCCGGTGTCAGATCGATTCCTGTAACTTCATGTCCCAGTTTTGCTAAAAGAATGGAAAAGAAGCCTGCACCGCATCCCACATCCAGAATCCTTAATTTTCCATCAGGAAGAAAAGTCCCGATCTCTTTCAGCCATTTATCAGCCATATCACTGTGAAGCTCAGCTCTTCTCTGTTCCATAAAACTGTCGCTTCTTTTCGCCCAGTAATTTGTGATCTTTTCCTTGCGTTCATCCTTTCTTCTGCTGAAACTGCCATATGCGATCATCGGACCATCCTTAATAACCTGAAGACTTCCCGCCTGATATAGAACCACTCCATTTAAATCGGATAAACTTGTCTCCAGAATATTTCCCTCATAATCCTTAACACAGCCAAGATACTCTCCAACCTTAATGATATCTCCCGGTTTTTTGGCAGGATACCACAGCCGGATACACTGGCAGACTGATAACGCACATCTTCAATTTCCATGGGATAATAATTACTGTAACTTCTCATGCCATCGTAAACACCCAGCGCACACAGAATATTACGCACATCTTTTCTTGTAGAATGAACCTCCTCCGGACTCCAGCCTCCCATCTGGCCACGTTCGATCAGAACACTGGGAATGCCACATGCGGCAGCATAATTGTAAGAACCACCGGATGCCACATTAGACTTTACCATATAGGGAACATCTGCCTGCTCTGCCATCTTCCTTGACATCTGAACTACATCTTCATCTGCACATCCGGCATAGTAAATATAAGGCGTAAGCTGCTCATAATCATCCCCGCTGTGAAGATCAATATAATAATCTGCTGCACTGTGAAGCTTCTGAACCACCTCATACGCCAGACGGTCCATCCTGGTTCCCTGCGGATTCCCCGGAAATACACGATTCAGATTCTTCTCATCCTCCGGGCAGACACTGCCGCTCCTCTCCTCAAATTCCTTCCTGCACACAGTCTTAACCAGGATCACTCTTCCATGGATCTTCTCAGGCTTCAGTTTATCTGCAAGCTCAACAGCAGCCTGGATTCCCACATATTCTCCTCCATGAACCGCAGCGGTGATCAGAACTGTCTTTCCGGGATGAGAACCGCAGATTACTGTATAAGGAAGCGAAAACTCACCTCCGCCCAGTTTCAGGAATCCGCTCTTTTTCATACCCGGAGCAGCACACAGCATGGCATCCTCCAAATCTCTTTTCCTGTCATATCCGCTATCAGAATCACCCATTCCATCATTCTCGGACCAGACGTTTTTCTCTTCCTTCACAGCGCTGATCATAAACATCGGCGTAGAATGATAATTCAGCTTCTCTTCCTGACTCCACACCCGCTGCCAGATCCCGGTATCCACTGCCACAGATTCAAACCCGTTCTCCTTCAGAAACTTCCTGTCCCAAGACGGTCTGTTAATAGAAGAAAGAGGCATCTGCAGTGCAATCTTCTCCATTCTGTCAATATCCGTACAGAGGTAATGATCATCCAGATGCTCACTCTCCACACTCTTTCGGTCTTCCTCATAAGACAGGCGTTTCTCCTCATCATAAAGATAACCGTACCAGTTGCATCGAAATTAAGAAGCTTTCCGCCCGGTTTCAGTACACGACACCACTCTTCATAAGCTCTCTTAGGATCCTTCAGATTCCATGTCAGATTCCTGCTGATCACAACATCAAACACACCATCCTCAAATTCCAGATTCTGAGCATCCATCTTATAAAAAGAAATCCGCTCACAAAGATTACCGGCATTCCTCTTCGCAGTATCCAACATCTCCTGTGTATAATCAACAGCAGTCACCTTATATCCCGCCTCAGCCAGAATAACAGGAAAAAATCCAGGTCCTGTTCCGATATCCAAAATCTTAATCTCATCCTTCGCTTTCTCCGGGAACTGCCCTTTCAACACCTCAAGCCATGCCCCCTTCTGCATCCCATTCAATTCCTTATGATTAACTTCAGAATACCCCTCAGCCCGGGTAGTCCAGTAACTCTCAATCTCCGATAATAAATCCTTCACCTTATGCCAACCTCCATGCATGCAATTTATAATCATATATAGCCAAAATTATATCAAATCCCTCCCCCTTCCAACAAGCCCTCCCGGGGGATATATTTCACGTCTCAATTCATTTTTATATAAACAAAGTCCTTCTTATAATTCACACTCCACCTTGTATTATATCTTAACCAAAACCAGCGAAGCAGGCGTATAGTTGTACCGGATGCATTTGCAGGCATCTTAGAGATTCTTAGTCCTCGGAAATCTGCGTTATGAGACGAAAAGTCCCTTGTCTGAGCGACAGCGAGTAATTCCGGACTTTTCGTCTCATGCTTTTAGCGGATTTTCGAGGGCTTAGAATCTCTTAGATGCCGAAACCGTATCCGGTACAACTATACGCCTGCTTCGCGTCCCCTTTTTAAACCAAAAACAAAGCTGCCATACCCCCAAAAAGAGGATATGACAGCTATATATTTTTACTCAGATAGCTCCAAGAATCTTCCGGGCATTATCAATCCTTTCCTGCGTCGGAGGATTAACCCCCTCCAGTGGATAAGAAAGCCCCAGATTCTCCCATTTAAACTTACCAAGCGTATGATAAGGGAGCACCTCCACTCTCTCCACATTGGAAAGAGTATGGATAAAATCAGCTAACCGGTGCAGATATTCATCCTTATCACTTCCGTCCGGCACAAGCACATGACGGATCCATACAGGTTTTTTCATATCAGAAAGTTCCCGCGCCATCGCAAGAATATTCTTATTGGAATGACCGGTAAGCTTAATATGTTCCTGCTCGTCAATCTGCTTGATATCAAGCATTACAAGATCTGTATACTTCATAAGCTCCAGCCATCCGGAATGCCATGGTTCCTGATAAGTGAAAGGATTTCCACTGGTATCAAGATTTGTATGCACACCCTCTGCCTTTGCCTTCTTAAAAAATTCTGTAAGAAAATCCATCTGAAGCAATGGCTCACCACCGCTTACAGTGATACCGCCTTTGCTGCCCCAGTAGCCCTTATAACGTAAAGCTTTCTTAAGAAGCTCATCTGCCGTATAAAGCTCTCCCTGCTTCATCTTCCAGGTATCCGGATTATGACAGAACTGACATCTCATGCACAGCCGCTTAAAAAAATCACATATCTTACTCCGGGTCCGTCAACGGACCCGAAGCTTTCTAAAGAATGAACATAGCCTTTTATCTGTTTATTATCCATTATATCATCATCCATTAATTACATTCTGTCGTGGCAGGTTCTGGCAATAACGTCTAACTGCTGCTCTCTTGTAAGGTCGATGAACTTAACAGCATATCCGGATACACGGATTGTGAAGTTTGCATACTCTTCTTTTTCCGGATGTTCCATAGCGTCGATCAGTTTCTCTTTACCAAATACGTTTACATTGAGGTGATGAGCACCCTGATCAAAGTATCCGTCAAGTACATGTACCAGATTCTCTGAACGCTCGTCATCGCTGTGTCCCAGAGCATCAGGATTGATTGTCTGAGTATTTGAGATACCGTCGAGAGCATCTTCATAGTCAAGCTTGGCAACAGAGTTCAGGGAAGCAAGAAGACCGTTCTGCTCTGCACCGTAAGATGGGTTTGCACCAGGTGCAAGAGGTTCACCTGCTTTTCTTCCATCCGGAAGAGATCCTGTAGCCTTACCATAAACAACGTTGGAAGTAATAGTAAGGATAGATGTGGTTGGCTTGGAATCACGGTAAGTATGGATGTGTTTCAGTTTCTCAAGGAATGTAGACAGAAGAGTTGTTGCAATCTCGTCTGCTCTGTCATCATCATTACCATAACGTGGGAAGTCACCCTCAACCTGGAAATCTGTTGTAATACCGTCTTCATCACGGATAGCTTTAACTTTTGCATATTTGATAGCGGACAGGGAGTCTACTACATGAGAGAATCCTGCGATACCTGTTGCGAAAGAACGCTCAACCTTTGTATCGATCAGAGCCATCTCTGCTGCTTCATAGTAGTATTTGTCATGCATGTAGTGGATCATGTTCAGTGTTCCGACATACAGATGAGCCAGCCAGTCCATCATTTTGTCATATTTTGCAATTACTTCATCATAGTCAAGATATTCAGAAGTGATCGGCTGATAGTTTGGTCCTACCTGCTGTTTTGTCTTCTCATCAACACCGCCGTTGATCGCATAAAGAAGGCATTTTGCAAGGTTTGCACGAGCGCCGAAGAACTGCATCTCTTTACCTGTCTCTGTAGCAGATACACAGCAGCAGATGCTGTAGTCATCGCCCCATACCGGACGCATAACATCATCATTCTCATACTGAACAGAACTTGTTGTAACAGAAATATTTGCAGCATATTTCTTGAAGTTCTCAGGCAGTCTTGAAGAATAAAGTACTGTAAGGTTTGGTTCCGGAGCCGGTCCCATATCTTCCAGTGTGTGCAGGAAACGATAGTCGTTCTTTGTTACCATGGAACGTCCGTCCTGTCCCATACCTGCTACTTCCAGAGTTGCCCATACCGGGTCACCGGAGAATAACTGGTTGTAAGAAGGGATACGTGCAAATTTAACCATACGGAATTTCATTACCATGTGGTCAACAAGCTCCTGAGCTTCTTTCTCTGTAAGAGTTCCGTTCTGAAGATCTCTTTCAATATAAATATCAAGGAATGTGGAAATACGTCCGACACTCATTGCAGCACCGTTCTGAGTTTTGATAGCTGCAAGATATCCGAAGTACAGCCACTGGAAAGCTTCTCTTGCATCTTTGGCCGGTTTGGAGATATCATATCCATAAGATTCAGCCATAACTTTCATGCCTTTCAGAGCACGGATCTGATCAGCGATCTCTTCACGAAGCTGGAAGTCATAACGTCTCATACCCTGACGGTCGCATGCTGCGAAGTCTTTCTGTTTTCCTTCGATCAGAGCGTCGATTCCGTACAGAGCCACACGTCTGTAGTCGCCAACGATACGTCCACGTCCGTAAGTATCCGGAAGACCTGTAAGGATCTTGTTGTGACGTGCTACTTTCATCTCAGGTGTGTAGATATCAAATACACCCTGGTTGTGAGTTTTAAATTCATAGTTGTGGAAAACATCTTTAATCTTGTCACTTACTTTATATCCGTAAGTTTCACAAGCCTGCTCTGCCATTTTGATACCGCCGTATGGCATGAAAGCACGTTTCAGAGGTTTATCTGTCTGAAGACCAACAACTTTTTCAAGGTCTTTTGTTTCTTCATCAATATATCCGGGACCATATGCTGTCAGAGATGTAACTACCTCTGTCTCCATATCAAGAACTCCGCCTTTGGCACGTTCTTCTTTCTGAAGTGCCTGGAGCTTGCCCCACAGTTTGTTTGTAGCTTCTGTAGGTCCTTCCAGGAAAGAAGCATCACCGTCATATGGTGTATAGTTCATTCCAATAAAGTTACGTACATCGATTTTTTCTTTCCAACGGTTGCCCTTAAAGCCATTCCACTGTTCGAAATTTTTCATTCTTTTACCTCTTTCTCTAAAATATTTCCGCGCATCTCTCACTAGTCTGGAGTGAGATAATAAAATGTAAATTGTACTTATTTAGGACACTTTTCTGTCCACGCTGTCAGTATACGTAAACCTGAGTGTTATGTCAATTAATTTCCCTTATGATTTTAATTAAATACAATTCTGATAGCTTTTCGCCGGAGTTTGCTTCTTTATTGTACTTTATCGCGTACATTAAGACTTTCTTGTATTTTTATAAATACAAAAAAAATACCGGTCAGGAAGTCCTCTGGACAATCTGACCGGTATCTGATTCTTGATATTTTATGTAAACTATATTATTCCCTGCCAAGCGGATATTAGCCTGACCTGCAGAAGCCAAAATACAGCAGGAAAAAATCGGGCGTGTCGGAACAATCTAACGGTTATTGATCGCTGTTACAAGTGCATCAATAGATGCGCGAATGATATCCGCGTCTACGCCTGCACCCCAGGCAAGGGTTCCATCCGGCTTTTTGATACCGACATAAGCAATAGCTTTGGAACTTGAACTGCGCTCCAGCGCATGCTCCTGATATGTTTCCAGGGAATATTTCAGCTCATATGCCTTCTTCAGTGCATTGCTGACTGCATCAAGACGTCCGTTACCGGATGCCTCTGTAGTGATTGTCTTTCCGCGGAAAGTAGAGGTAACTTTTGTTACAATACCACCATCTTTCTGCTGGAAATGTACTTCATTGATGCTGTACGGTTCTGTGATATTCTCAAAGGTCTGTTTAAACAGATTGAAAATTTCGTCAGGATGAAGCTCTTTATGTTTGTGGTCTGAAACAGCTTTTGTGGCATATCCCATTGCCTCACGCATTTTCGGAGGAAGGTTAAGACCGAATTTGGTCTCAAGGATATATCCTACGCCGCCTTTGCCGGACTGGCTGTTGATGCGGATAACATCTGCGTCATAATTTCTTCCCACATCTGTCGGATCGATCGGAAGATACGGAACATTCCAGTGATCCGGGTCCTTGTCATCTCTCCAGTGCATACCCTTGGCAATTGCATCCTGATGAGAGCCGGAAAATGCGGCAAATACAAGTGCACCACTGTACGGACTTCTTTCGCCTACTTTCATTCCGGTACATTCTTCATATATTTCACAGATATGCGGCATATCAGAGAAGTCAAGTTTTGGATCTACACCCTGAGAATACATATTCATACCAAGTGTAACAATATCTACATTTCCGGTACGCTCACCGTTTCCGAACAGAGTACCCTCGATTCTGTCTGCACCTGCAAGTAATCCCATTTCAGAATCTGCAACACCGCATCCTCTGTCATTGTGCGGATGGAGAGATACGATTACATTCTCGCGGTATTTCAGATTTTCACACATATATTCTACCTGGCTTGCATATACATGCGGCATGGAATGCTGTACAGTTACAGGCAGATTGATGATGCATTTGTTATCTGCTGTAGGCTGCCATACATCAAGAACTGCATTGCATACTTCCAGAGCGTATTCCGGTTCTGTGCCTGTAAAGCTTTCAGGCTGTACTCAAACTGGAAATTTCCTTCTGTTTCATCAGCCAGTTTCTTTAATAATGCGGCACCATCCACTGCAATCTTTAAGATTTCTTCTTTGGATTTCTTAAATACCTGTTCTCTCTGAGCTACAGAGGTGGAATTGTACACATGTACAATTGCCTTCGGTGCGCCTTTGACAGCTTCAAAAGTTTTGCGGATGATATGCTCTCTGGCCTGAGTCAGAACCTGAATAGTTACATCCTGTGGGATCAGATTCTGCTCGATCAGGGTACGCAGAAATTCATATTCTGTTTCAGAAGCAGCCGGGAAACCTACTTCAATTTCTTTGAAACCGATTTTTACAAGAAGTTTAAAGAATTCAATTTTCTGTTCCAGACTCATCGGAATCACCAGTGCCTGATTACCGTCACGAAGGTCTACAGAACACCAGACAGGTGCTTTGTCCACATATTCTTTTTCTGCCCATTTCATGCATTTAACAGGCGGCATAAAATACTGTCTCTGATATTTGCTTGGATTCATCATTTTTTCTTCCTCCGTTATGTAAATATTATGTTTGGACTGTGGGGATTGACTGTAAAAAGACATAAAAAAATCTTCCATCTCCACAGACTTATCTGCAAGAGACGAAAGATATTATCATCTTACGCGGTACCACTCTTATTTATGAACAATGTCATACACTCATGGGATACGGAATCTCCGGATATCCGGTATTCTTATATCCTCTCCATATAACGGTGGAAACCGTCTGCACCTACTCTTGTATAATTTCAGGCAGCTGCTCAAAGGCGAGTTCCACAATTTCCTTCCACTGCTTCTCAGCAACCAGCAGTTCTCTGTGCTCCGGTCCGGGTGTACTATTCCTTATCATTGCATTTTACTTATAACTTTATTTGGCTTTTTTTGAAATGAACATACGTCTGAATCATTCATTGTAAATATACTACAAACGATTTAACCATATGTCAGTCGGGGCAACAGGATTTGAACCTGCGACCTCACGGCCCCTTAAACGATTGAGCAAATGAACTTATTATTGCATTTATGAAACCTTAGAATAAAGTGTAACAAAAAATGTAACAAAATTTATAGAAAGGATTTTTGCACTTGCTTAAAACAGATATTAACACTAAAACTGATATTCTGTCAAGGTTTTTTTCGTATTTTAAAACTACATTAATACATACGTATTTAAGAAAATATTTATGTATTAGCATTGAATAACTGTCAAGGACTGACAAAATTTTGCTTTCCTTCGCCAGATGAATTAACTGATCTCTTTCTGATGGTTGGTGGTAACCCAGTGCTTGAACTCTTTTGCTGATGGGAGCTTACTACTGAGGATGAGGCGTATAGCCCGGATTCGTTGATTATTGTCATTCCTCTTGGCGTATCAAACTGTCGTTTTGGCAGTTTTGCTTATCTGCTGCATCTACGTGCTTTTTCAAAGCCCCAAAAGTATCTAAATACCCAACGCAGTAGCCACATCTTTTCCTACAAACCATGGTTCCCCTGAGATTTCAACAGTTCTCAACTCACCGAATTGTGAGTGAGTGAATACTGTTGGGGCTTCTGTTGGCGTAGATGCTTCTGGGAGATGGAGGGACATTTTAGACCCTCATCTATATTTTTGTCTTGTCCCATGTTCATTTGTGACACACCCTCATTCGTCACAAAGGAAGAATGCTTATTACATTCACCCGCCGGGCGAGAGGGATAGAATCAACTTTGTAAAATACTGCTGGCTTTATTCGAGTATATCTCTCAGAAATCAATCTTTGTTTCCAGAGGAACACTTTCCCAGCCATGCCAGAAAAATAAATCCTCTGGCTGTATACTCAATCAGACTACTATTTCGCCTGTAACATCACCTTTATACCTTTATATAGTAGGTTTTTTCTGCTTTGCTATTGTAATCATTCCTTTCTTTTTTTAACGTAGATAACGGTTTCAAAAGTTCTTCGCTTCGCTCAGTCCTTTTTCAAGAAAACCATTTTTTTTCTACTTGAGATATAGTAATTAAATAAAAACATATTAATTATATTATGTTCGATGGAAAACTTTTCACCAACAAAAACAATCAACGTCTGAACGCAAAATTTTTTCAGAAGCAGCTGCTTTAGGCGAGGCGCTTAACCGCCGAGTGTAGAAAGTAGCGCTGAAAAAACTTTCATGTGTTCAGACCTCAGGCTTCGCCTTTCGCTCTATTGCAACCTGATAGGTAGAAATTTTCCGTTGACAGGTTCCTAAATATATGAGAACATATCTTCATAAAATATATCTCTAGCAAGGAAACATCCCTACACTCGTTTTTGAGATGTCGTTAGTATATCCGACAATGTTAAGCATCGCAAAACTAGCAATAGCCAAGGATGTATACCTACTAGGGACAATAAACCTATCAACTGAGCCATTTTTTGAAAACAAGGCATAAGCCAAGGGGATAGTTTACTCTTTTTTATTTGTTTCGGAATCACTTGCATATTGATTTCATGATCTGCATATGCTATAATGCCAGTAGGCAAAGAAATAATAATTTGTCTGGCAAGGACAAAAATGAAGCCCCCGGTATTCCCAGTACCGAGGGCTTCTCTTATTTTTTAGAGCAGATAAGAAACTGCTAGGCTAGTGTTGCCCTACTTGTCGCCGTCTAACCATTTGATGATATAGTGGCAAGCTATACCAGCCGCGCAGGAGACAAGAAAAAGAAATAATAATTTCTGACAAGGAACTCACCTCCTCCCGTTGCCGGGTATCGGTTGGACAACACTGTAAGTATATCATATCTCTTATTATTCTGGAAGCACAAACAGTTCTTAAAAGTTTATAAAATAATACTGGGTTTATTCGAGTATATCATCACAGAATCCATCATCAAATTACAGCTTAATATTTCTCAAGCACACTATTTTTGTAATTTCTTTCCTTCCAATGTTGAGATGAACGATCATTTACGATTATACGCCGGAGTTGCTGGAAGCAAGACAAGTATCAATTGTAAATGGCGTTTATCGAAACCCCTGCGGAGCTTTAATTTCAATGAGTGTCGTTATGCCAAAGGCATAAATGTACCGAATTGAACATTAAAGCGGAGCAGTTCCCCTGTCCTCCCCCCTTTTTCTTTTCATATCTTACAGATTAATTGGCTATAAAAATTTGTCGGTTTATATATCTTATATACAATATAATTCTCTTTTATAAGATAATTAAACCGACAATTTTTTAAAGTTTTATCAAAGCATCTACAGCTTTCATTCTATTTGGTAAACCAACTGTTTCTGCCAGTAAATGACCGTCTCTGTATGCTTTCGTCATATGCGGCTGTGGACGACCTATTTTCATTTGCATATGTGATAACTCCTGTTGAATATCCTGCTGCCATTTCTCATAAGATTGAGCATATCTCTTCTCTGTCGCAGAGCTTAAATATTCATAAATTCTCTTATTTAATACATTCCGATACTCTGCATATTCCTTTTTAGTTATCTGACAATAAGATGCTGATACATTATCTAAATTTGGCACAACTGTAATAGATGAATACAATCTTCTCAAACTTTTACGACGCAGTAATGCTTTATATGCTTCTTCTCTTCCTTTAACTGTTTTAAGATTATAATTAAATTCTTCTGCCAGTTCTCTCATTAGCTTAGAGTATTCTTCTTCACTGTAATGACTAATCGTAAGATCAGTGCTTTCTTCATCATACGGTTGACGTGAGAGATATTCTTCAAAGGTCATAAAATATTTTTCTTTTAGTTTAATAACAGCGGATTCTCCACCTTCTTTATACAACTTCACTTCTTCTTCGATTGTAAGCGGAACCACTTTTCTACACTCTTCTTCATACTTCGTAAGTAATTCATCAAGTTCCTGTTCATTAAATCTGGAAACACCTATATATTTTACTGACACTGATGCTAAGTTGTTTTTTCCAAGATAATTCAGCGCACTTCTCAGATAAATTTTTACAGCTGCACCAGCACCGTAATAATAGAAATCATCAAGTGTCGGTTTTAGTACATAACAACTGCTTAATTCAGAAATATCTTTACGAGCACCGTAGTTTTCGTTAGCTAGCCCTACAATCTTTATCCATTTAGTTCTTGTATTTGTGCAATCTTCTAGCTGCGAACATACAGCACGCAATATATTATCTGCAATATCCTTTGTAAAGAACGGGTGATTTCCTTGTGATCTTCCGTCAATTTTTTCTTTAGGTACATCAAAAATTTCTTCTATTAAAGAAAGAGGGTACTCATATGAAGAAACTTACAAACTATCAGAGAACGGCACAGTACTTAAACAAAGTATTCAAACTTATCAATGAAGAATACTTTAACAATGAACTGGAAGTACCAACAATAACTATACAGAGTACTGTAGGTGCTTACGGTCATGTATCAGTCAACAAAGTATGGCACAATGATACAATAGCAACACACGAACTTAATCTATCTGCTGATTATCTCAACAGACCAATTGAAAATATAGTTGCTACACTGATACATGAAGGTTGTCACTTGTGCGCATTACAGAACAACATTAAAGACACTTCTAACAGGGGCATCTACCATAACAAGAGATTTAAAGCGTTAGCTGAAGAAAGAGGTTTACAGATCAGCAGGCACGAAACTTATGGCTGGACAATCACAGAGCCTACAGAAAAGACATTAGACTTCTGCATTATAAATCAGTTGGAAGATATACAGATTGTCAGGCAGACAGCTTACAGCATAGGAATCTCTGGCGGCAAAGCTGGCTCAGGTTCAACTCCTGTTGCAAGACCAAAGAAGCCCAGCAGCACAAGAAAAATACATTTGCCCCTGTTGCGGAAACTCTTTCAGAGCTACAAAAACATTAAGGGTACTCTGTATGGATTGCAATGTTCAGTTTGAGGAGGTACGGTAGTATGTTTTTAACAGCAGTTATTCTTATATTATTTTTCAGTCTGTCAGATTTAGCAAAATGGATGAATCAGAACGGGGATACTTATGCCCTGAGAGAGTTTATAAATCTGGAAAAACTGTGTATGCTGATCTGCTTCGATACCGAGTCCAAAAATAAGTCGATAAAACTATATTATATTTCTATGCTTTTCTACTCTAAATTCATTTTTTTCTTTTATACTCTACGTTTCCAGATTCTCGGTTCCGTCTTCAAAAAAGTTAGATGTATTAAACTTATATAAATTTCTTTATATACAGTCTTTCTACTGCGACGACAACTCAATCTATTTCTCATGTAATAGTTTTTAAAAAAATTTACTTCCCGGAAACGCAACTATATAGCTATTTCTCACGATTCGTTAAATCCTCTATTTATCAAAGAGAGGGGGCTTCAGTGAAAATGTAACGCTATCAAAATAGACCTCAGTCTCCGCAAATGCGTCTACAAGCGCGTTTGCGAGATTTCGTTGGTTGAGTATATATGAAAGGGAGAGTATTTCAGGATAAAATGACGCTATCAAATCAAACCAATATCTCTGCAAACAAGCCTGTATAACTGCGTTTCCACGATTTATTAAATTCTGTATCTATGAAAGGGAATGTGTATTTGAGGGTGTTTGAGGGTGTTTGTGGATCGCACAAAAAAGTTCAGTTTCCGCAAATGCTGTTGTAGAGAGCGATTCCGCGATTTATTAGATTCTGCATATTATGAAAGAGAGATAGTATCTCTCACAAAAAAATGAAAGGAAGATACAAAAATGAATGTAAACAAAAGAAACAACTATCAACTCACAGGGAGCATTCACACGCTGTCACTTATCAGTCTGCCAGTAACAGACATAGATGAAAGTATAGCCCCCTGTTTTGACACTCTGTCCAGCAGAGAAAACTTATCCTACAGCAAAATAAACGCCAATAAGCTAGTAGGTGACTTATTCTCCTACGATGAGTTTAAAACAGCTTTTGACACGATTCTGGGCGGTGCTGGCATAGAATCATACAGTCTTAGCCGCTTCGATATGAGATTCGATTCGTTTGACCGGAACACTACAGATTATGCCAAACTTAACAGATACCTCATCTCTGCCCTTGCAGTAACCTATAATGTTCAAAACTGCTACGACAGCAGGAATCTGTTCTCTCAGAAGCAAGTATCTGTAGCAATCAAGAATAAACGCTTCGAGTGTGAAAACTACGACAAGGAAGCAGAAAGCGGCGGCAGAGACCCGGCATATGCAAGGTTGGAGCTGAGAAGCAAGTGCCTGACAAGTAATGACATTGAAAAGCAGTTTCATGGTTGGTACATACGTCTGGACAAAGCACTAAAGAACCTTGATAAAGTGCATCAAAGATACAATGATGAGCTGGAAAAGATATACAAGGAAGAAAAAGACGACTT
>ENA-OQCE01000624-OQCE01000624.1-human-gut-metagenome-genome-assembly--contig:-NODE-624-length-16839-cov-12.863631_pt1 | contig 16839 bp, 18 predicted proteins | sample MGYA00242495_ERZ504572 | MGnify/ENA primary metagenome ERZ504572 (study PRJEB26092, sample SAMD00036228) | human gut metagenome | host: Homo sapiens | study: EMG produced TPA metagenomics assembly of...
GGCCGAGAGTTGCTGGCCAAGTCGCGCGCCGAAAGTGCCCGCCGCCGCGCTCAGGACGAGCGCCTGGCCGTCGCCGCTCAGTGGAACAAACGCATCCAGATCGCGGAAGCGAAGGAGAAGAACATGGACATCCGCAATCTCGAGGGTTCAATCGTCGCCCTTGTCACGCCGTTTAAAAAGGACGGCAGTGTCGACTTTGACGCGCTCGAGCGCCTTATCGATTTCCACCTGCAAAATGGCACCGACGCCATCCTCACCCTGGGCACCACCGGAGAGAGTGCCACGATGACCGACGACGAGGACAACTCCGTTGTCGCCGCAGTGGTCAAGCAGGTTGCGGGCCGAGTCCCCGTTATTGCCGGCTCGGGCTCTAACTCCACGCAGACCATGCTCACTAAGTCGCTCACCTATCAGGGCCTGGGCGCCGATGGTCTGCTGCTCATTACCCCCTACTACAACAAGTCTAACGAAGAGGGCATCTACCAGCACTTTAAGACCGTGGCCGACGCCGTGGACATCCCTTGCATCCTCTACAACATCCCCGGCCGCTGCGGCTGCGGCATCAGCGAGCGCAACGTAGAGCGCCTGGCCGCGCACCCCAACATCATGGGCATCAAGGAGGCCTCGGGCAACGTCGCCTACGCGGCCAAGATCGCCCACCTGCTGTCAGACGACTTCCGCATGTACTCGGGCGAGGACGCACTCACCGTGCCGCTCATGAGCTGGGCGCCTCGGGCACCATCAGCGTGTGGGCAGACGTTCAGCCGCAGCTCGTGCACGACATGTGCCGTGCCTATCTGGACGGCGACGTGGAGCGCGCCCGCGATATCCAGATTGCCGGTCAGCCGCTCATCAACGCCCTCTTTAGTGAGGTCAACCCCATCCCCGTCAAAGAGGCGCTCGCTCAGATGGGTATGATCGAGCAAACTACCGTATGCCGCTGTGCCCCATGGCCAACGACACGCGCGCTGCACTTACCGATGCTTTGAAGGGAGCTGGTCTACTTGATTAAGACCGTCATTATGGGAACGGGCCGCATGGGCTCGCTCATCCGCACTACCGCCGAAGGCATTGTCGACGCCGCCGGGCAGCCCGTTTTTGATATCGTGGCCCAGATTGGCTTCGATTTGAGCGAGCTCGAGAACGCACCGGCTGCCGACGTCATCATCGACTTCTCGAACGTCGCGACCTTCGACGCCGTCGTCGCCTATGTCGAGCGCACGGGCGCGGCGTTGGTCTCAGGCACCACAGGCTACACCCCCGAGCAGATGGACCGCCTGCGTGAGCTGGGCCAGAACACCCGCGTTATGCACTCGGGCAATTACTCCATCGGTATCGCAGCCCTGCGCCATCTGGTAGCGCAGGCTACACGCGAGCTGCCCGGCTTTGACTGCGAAATCGTCGAGACGCACCACAACCAAAAGGTCGACGCCCCCAGCGGCACTGCCAAGCTACTGCTCGACGCCGTCGTCGAAGCCGAGCCCGAGGCAGGCTACCACCCCGTCTATGGCCGCGAGGGCATGTGCGGAGCACGCGATCCCAAGGAAATCGGTATGCACTCGCTGCGCGGCGGCACCGTCGCCGGCGTGCACAAGGTGAGCTTCTTTGGCCAGGACGAGGAGGTCACGCTCACCCACCGCGCCACGAGCCGTCAGATCTTTGTCAACGGCGCTTGGCAGCCGCGCAGAAGCTCGTCACCCGCGAACCCGGCTTCTATACGTTCGACAAGGTCATGTTTGCCTAACCAGGTATCAACCGAATCCACCCAAAGGAGAGATAGCAAATGAGCAACGCAGCCGAGATGGATGCACAGGAGATTATCAACTACATCGCCACCGCGCCCAAAAAGACGCCCGTCAAGCTATACGTGCGCGAGAAGCCGGGCATGAAGGTTGCCTGGGGCGACGCACATGTCTACGGCGGCCGTCGCGGCAAGACCGTCTTTGGCGACTGGGACGAGCTCAAGACCATCCTGGACGCCAATGCCGATTCCATCGATTACTACGACGTTGAAAACGATTGCCGCAACTCCGCCGTGCCCATGCTCGACCTTAAGGGCATCAACGCCCGCATCGAGCCGGGCGCGATCATCCGCGACCGCGTCGAGATTGGCGACCGTGCCGTCATCATGATGGGCGCCATCATCAACATCGGCTCCGTTATCGGCGAGGGTTCCATGATCGATATGGGCGCCGTGCTGGGCGGTCGCGCCACCGTGGGCAAGAACTGCCACATCGGCGCCGGCACCGTGCTGGCAGGCGTTGTGGAGCCCGCCAGCGCCACGCCCGTCATCATCGAGGACGATGTCATGATCGGCGCAAACGCCGTGGTCCTGGAAGGCGTGCACGTGGGCAAGGGTGCTGTAGTTGCCGCCGGCGCCGTGTGCGTCGAGGACGTCCCCGCCGCGCCGTCGTGGCCGGTGTCCCCGCCCGCGCCATCAAGATGCGCGACGAGAAGACCGACAGCAAGACCGGCCTGGAAGAGGGCCTGCGCCAGCTGTAGAAGTTACGCGGTTTTGCCAAACCGCGTAACGGCTCGACGCTGCAAACGCCCCTAAGCGCAATCTGACGTTCAATCGTCGGTCGCGTACCGAAGTACGCTTCCCTCCTCTTTCACGTCACCTTGCTCGCTTAGGGGCGTTTTCGCTGACGTGAGCTCAACCTGCGGCGCAATGTCAGCAACCAAGCCGAAAACAAAAAAGGCCGAAGTCCCAAAAGGCTTCGGCCTTTGTTTTTTGCAACGTCCAAGAGCAGTTTATCGATTCTCAATACTTCCGATGTTCTTGAGCTCGATGGAGATGAGCCGTTGGGTTCGTTGACGAACTCGATGTACTCGGAGTTCGAGCCCATCTCGGCCGGAAAGCTGATCTCGATGCCCGTATCGGTACGAATCTTGTGGTTGCGCACGGCCGCGCGTTCGACCTGCTTGCGCTCCACGGGCACACGCTCAGGCACCTTCTCCTCAGTCAGTGCCGCGCGCACGCTCTCCTTGATAACCGGTTCGTCCTCAAAGACCTCATCGACGATATCCCAGGGCGGCAGCTCCTCGTCATCCTCGACTTTCTCGGCGACGGCAGCCTTAACCTTGGCGAGCGCCACGGCCGTATTGGCACCGTGCTCCTCGGCGACTTCCTCGACCACACGCGTCACGGTGTCGATGACCTCCTTGCCTGATACGCCCGTGTCGCACTGCAGCAGGCCATCGGGGATAAGCATACGGTCCTCACCGGCAATCTTGCGCTTCTTGTCCACGTAACCGATCTCCATGGTGCTCGCACGCACGATGGCATAGCTCGGCACCTTTTGCGAGGGGTTCGGCAGAATGGCGTAGTGGCGCGCGATGTCGTTGCGCACCTCCCCCTCCTCGCGGCCCACTTCGTGCATAAAAGCCTGCTTGGAGCCCAGCAGCATCACGGCAAACCAGCGGGCATCCTCATCGTCGTCAAAATCGGCCACGAGCACGTCGGTTGACTCGGCTTTCTCGGCTTTGGTGAGCTCGGAGGAGATAAACTCCGCAATCTGCTGCGACAGGTCCACGAACTCGCGCTCGCCAAAGAAATAGCCCTTGAGCTCGCCGCCAAACGCAGAGTTCTCGGCAAACGTGGCGCGTTTATTGTCGGCCGAGGTACGTGCGCGGCGCAGATGCGTGGTCACGAAGTTGCGCACGGTACGGCTCTCGATATCGAGCTCGCGCTGGCTCATAACGTTGACGGCAGAGTCAAAGTCCAGGATATGCAGAATCGCGTGATTGATTTTCATATACGGCATTCCGTTCTAGATCGATTTCGGCACGAACCAGTATAGCGGTCGAGCCCGCCCCAGGCGCATCGAAGCTTGGTGCATCGGGGACAGGTTGCTTTGCACCAATGGTTAGCGCAGGAGCTCGGACTGCCAAGCCTCGAGCTGTTCTGCCAAACTCTTGCCGGCAGCGGGCATGTCGATCTGGGGTCGTTTGGGCAGCAGTGCGCATTTAAGGATTGCCACGATGGTCTGCGAGACAAAGCGTCGCGTATCCTTGTCAAAGCCTTGTGCAGCCTGGAGCATCACGGGCAGGCTCTCGCGCAGATTCCCAGCGATATCCGCAAACCGCTCAGCACCCGTAGCCTCAAACACGGAGAACAATGCATCTACAAAACGCTCGCGCTCGGCAGGCCCCACTGCAAGCAGCATCTCGCGAATGGAGCCATCAACGTATCGAGCACCGGCGGACAGGCGCTCACAGTACACGAAGTCGCGACCATCAACCACCCAGCTAAAGGGATTGTGCTGCAGCAGGCTGAACTCAGTGCTCTCAACGATGGCATAGTCCTCCTGTGTCTCGAACATCATGCCAAAGATCGACGACCGAGGTAGCGTCTTATCGATGCGGCCGGAAAGATCGGCAAAGGCGTTGCCGTTCAGAAACTCCTCGACGAAGCCCGGACCATCATGGGAATACACCCGTTCGATTCGCTCGCGGGCGACATCGGAGCACATCGCCGCACCGTACACCGCAAGGTTTCCACCCTTGGAATGACCTCCGCACAAAAGCGGCCCGTCAATCGCATCCGCCGCCTCGTCCACATAACGTACCGCGGATTCCTGGGCCGGCACAGGACACCGAAACGCCATGTTAAAGTCCTCTTTCCAGCCCACAATCGTGCTGTCGGTCCCCCGGAAGGAAAGATAACTAAACCCCGCCGGAAACCGGAACGCCATGGCTGCAAACTGCTCTGTCGCTACCACATCGCTCACGGCACGATAGCCGCAAACGTGCACGCCACGGTAACGAGGGTTTGCTGCCACGGCCTCCAACAAGGCCCTGCTCCCCTCTGGATCCCACAAGTCGTCAATCATGTCCCGGTAGCACTCGGCACGCAGCAGTTCGCGTACGTCTAGGCCCTGCCAGTTCGTCAGCTCCGCCATATCACCCGGCAAACGCAAATAGGACAACCACGCAAAGACCAGGCTATCCACCGCGCAGAACGACCGCTCCTCAAACGGATCAAACACCGTCTGGGCATATGTCAAAAAATTAGGCGAATCCGACATGGCCCTCCCATCAACTATGGTGCATTGGGGTCAGGTTACTTTGCACCAAAAAGGCGCCCGGGCCGTGTGGACCCGGACGCCTTCATTGTAGCTTTTCGCTCTAGCGAGCTTGATTTAGCAGGAGAAGTCGACGCTGTCGATGATGTCCTTGAGGGCCTTGGCGGAGGCGGTGAGCTCATGCTGCTCGTCATCGTTCAGCGGCACGGGGACCCGACAGACGACGCCGTCGCGGCCAACGACCGTCGGCATGGATATGGCAAGATCGGACAGGCCATACTCGCCCACCATGAGCGAGGAGACGGGCAGAACGGTCTGCTCATCGCGCATGACGGCGGTGCAGATGCGCTTGACGGCCATGGCGACGCCATAGTAGGTGGCGTGCTTTTTCTCGATGATGGTGTAGGCGGAGTTCTTGACGTCCTCGGCGATGCGCTTCTCGGCAGCTTCATGCTCCAGATGACCGTGAAGCTCGCAGAAGGTGTTCAGCGGAACGCCGGCAACCTGGGCGCTGGACCAAGCGACAAACTCGGAGTCGCCGTGCTCGCCCATGACATAGGCCTGGACATCGCGCGGGTCAACCTCGACGTGGGCACCAAGCATCTGCTGCAGACGGCCGGTGTCGAGCACGGTGCCGGAACCGATGACGTGGCCCTCGGGCAGGCCGGACATCTTGATGGCGGCGTAGGTCAGAACATCGACCGGGTTGGAGACGATGAGCAGAATGCCGTCGAAGCCGGACTTCTTAATCTCGGGGATAATGGACTTAAAGATGTTGACGTTCTTGTTGACCAGGTCCAGGCGGGTCTCACCGGGCTTCTGAGCAGCACCAGCGGTGACGACGATCATGGCAGCGTCGGCGACATCGGAATAATCGCCGGCGTAGATCTTCATCGGCTCGGCAAACGTCATGCCGTGCGCGATATCCAGGGCCTCGCCCTCGGCGCGGTTCTTGTCCACGTCGATGAGGACCATCTCGGAGAACAGACCACTCTGCATCAGCGCGAACGCCGAAGACGAACCGACGAAACCGCAGCCGACAATAGCGACCTTCTTCTCGTTAACCATTAGAAACTCCCATCTCTCTCCACAAACAAGCCGCCCGGGAACGACCCGAGCGGCTTGCCGTAATCCCAATACATCCAATCGGGACTTTGATTATGCTCCTATTCGCAGCCAAATATCGACCGTTTACCGAAATTATTTGCAGGATTCGTAAAATAACTGCACGAAATCGGTTTCGAGCTATTGACGAGTCGAAACAGGTTTCTAATACAGACCCGCCTCGCGGATGGCCTCGACAGCCAAAGCAATCTGATCGGGCGGCAGGACCAGCGCCATGCGCACGTGTCCCTCGCCCGAAGGACCAAAGCTCGCGCCCGGCGTCACCACAACGCCGGCCTTCTCCATGAGCTCCTCGCAAAACGCCATGGAATCGGTGCGACCACCGGGAAGCTTGGCCCACACAAACATAGAGCCATGCGCGTTGGGACGCTCCCAGCCCAGGCCCTCAAGACCGTCGCACAGGGCATCGCGGCGCTCCTGGTACTTCAGACGCTGCGCCTCGACCTCATCGCGCGGACCGTTCAGGCAGGCGATAGCAGCCTTCTGGATCGGGAAGAACATACCAAAGTCGATCTGGCCGCGCAGCTTGGCAAAGGCCGAGACCACATCCTCGCGACCGACCAAAAAGCCGATACGCGCACCGGTGACGTTAAACGACTTGGAGAGCGAGAAGAACTCAACGCCCACCTCGAGCGCGCCGGGATACTGCAAGAAGCTGCCGCCCGGCTCGCCGTCGAACACGATGTCGGAGTATGCGTTGTCGTGAACGATGAGCAGGTCGTGCTCGCGGGCGAAAGCGATGACCTCCTCGTAGACCTCGGGCGTGCCCACCGAGCCCACCGGGTTGGCGGGCAGCGACACAATCATGTACTTGGCACGATCGGCCACCTCGGGATCGATACCCGCCACATAGGGCAGGTAATTATGCTCGGCAACCAGCGGATAGTATTCGAGCTTGGCATCGGCGATCTTGGCACCCGCCTCAAAGACCGGGTAGCACGGATCGGGAACCAGAATGGTGTCACCCGGATCGAGCAGGGCCAGGCCCAAATGGCCCACGCCCTCCTGCGTGCCGTTGCACGACTGCACCATAGACGGCGTAATGCCCGAAACGCCAAAGCGATGCTCATAGTAATCGCACACGGCTTGCTTGAGTTCGGGCAGGTCGCGCAGGGCATACTTCCACATCTCGGGATCTTGGGCTGCCTGCGTGAGCGCCTCGACCACGTGGTCGTACGGCTTAAAGTCGGGCGTGCCCACGCTCATGTTGTAAATGGTCTTGCCCTGAGCCTTCAGCGCGAGAAGCTTGTTGTTGAGCGAGGCGAAGACCTCCGCGCCAAAGCGGTCGAGACGCTGCGATGCCTGCATGGTGCCACCTTTCGATATAAAAAACGCGGCGCTCCGACAAGAGCGCCGCGCGATACGGGCCATCAGATTGCAAAAGTGTAACGCTTGCAACCCCCGTATTGGTTCAATTTAGCCAACCTTAGTCAACTGGATTGAGCGCGTCGATCTGCGCAAGCCACAGACACGAGCTAGCGTCACTCGGCATACGCCAATCGCCGCGCGGGCTGAGCGTCACCGATCCCACCTTGGGACCATCGGGCAGGCAGCTGCGCTTAAACTGCTGGGCAAAGAAGCGGCGGTAGAACGTACGTAGCCACGTGTGGACGGTCTTGACATCGTAGACGCCCTCAAAGCTCTTGAGCGCCATGTGGTAGATCTTGCCCGGCTCAAAGCCAAAACGTAGCAGGTAGTAGAGGAAGTAGTCGTGCAGCTCGTACGGGCCCACCAAATCCTCGGTCCTCTGCGCAATCTCGCCGTCGCCCGTGGGCGGCAGAAGCTCGGGGGACACCGGCGTATCGAGGATATCGAGCAAGACCTCGGCAATACGCCCGCCAAAGACATCGGCGGCATAGCGCACCAGATGGCGCACAAGCGTCTTGGGCACGCTCGCGTTGACGGCGTACATGCTCATGTGGTCGCCGTTATAGGTAGCCCAGCCGAGCGCCAGCTCCGACAGGTCGCCCGTGCCAATGACAAAACCGCCAGCCTGGTTGGCCAGATCCATCAGGATCTGCGTACGCTCGCGGGCCTGGCTGTTCTCGTAGGTCACGTCCTGCACGGCCGGATCATGCTCGATATCCTTAAAGTGCTGTTCCACGGCAGCATGGATTGAGACCTCGCGGAAGCTCACACCCAAGTCACGAGCGAGCGACTCGGCATTGGACTTAGTGCGGTGCGTCGTGCCAAAACCGGGCATGGAAACCGCCGTGATACCCGTGCGCGGCAGCCCCAGCGCATCGAAGGCACGCACGGTCACAAGCAGCGCTAGCGTGGAGTCCAAGCCGCCCGAAAGGCCGATGACCGCAGCTTGGTACCTGTGTGGGCGAGGCGGGTCTTGAGGCCCGCAGTCTGTAGATCAAGGATCGTCTCGCAGCGCTCGGCCAAGTCGCCGTGGTCGGCCGGCACAAAGGGCGCGCGCGGGAAGACACGGTCGATGTCGCAGGCATCGCGCAGGACAGGTTCTTCGGCCAGCACGCCCTCAAACGAAAACTCAACGGTCGTGGCCTCCGGAGCATCGTCGGTACGCGTCCACGTCGTCGAGCGACGGCGTTCGGCAACCAGGCGGTCAAGGTCAACGTCGGCGATGGCCATATCGCAGGTAAGCAGTTTGGTCGCGGCGAGCTTGGAGCCGTTTTCGTAGACGAGGTTCTCGCCCGCAAAGACCATGTCGGTCGTGGACTCGCCCTCGCTCGCGTCCGCGTAGGCATAGGCGCAGTACAGGCGCGCGCTCTGGTTGGAAATGAGGCTGCGGCGGTAATCCGCCTTACCGATAATCTCGTCCGAAGCCGACGGATTGAGGATCACCGTCGCACCGGCAAGCGCCATCTCGGTCGAAGGGGGCGCCGGCACCCACAGGTCCTCGCAGACCTCAACGCCCAGCACCATATCCTCGGCACCTTCATCACAGCAGCGGTAGACAAGCCCCGAACCCAGCGGAACCGGACCCCGACCGGCAAACTCGACCCACACAGGATCTGCGGGCGCCGGAGCAAACCAGCGGCGCTCGTAGAACTCGCCATAGTTGGCAGATACTTCTTGGCCGTGAGGCCCAAAAGCTCGCCCGCGCAGCACACGGCGGCGCAGTTGTAGATATTCTCGGCAACTGCAACGGGAAGACCGACGGTAAAGACAATCGGCAGCTCGCGGGTTTCATCGAGAATATGTGCCAGAGCAGTCTCACAGGCATGCAGCAGCGTGCGATTATGGAACAGATCGGCCGCGGTATAGCCGCACAGATTAAGCTCGGGCAGCACCAACGCACGAACGCCGCGCTCGGCAGCATCGCGAACAGCCGCCAGCGCAACCTCGGCATTGCCTTCGACATCGGCAACGCGAATCTGCGGCGACGCCGCCGCCACACGCAAAAAGCCATCAGACTGAGAAAGGTGAAGATTCATAAGAATGCTCCCGTGCGTAGACGCTATTCAACACAATTAGCAAGCCCTATTGTAGTTCAACCACCGGGTGGAACCGCATCCCACCAACTTGGTGAGCTATTGATGAGTTGATGGTATCTGTTAAATGTCACGTACGATTCACATCTGGTGGGTACCCTGATGGCTGCATGAAACGAAGCAGATTTACACCGGGAGGACCCCGTATGACAACCAAGTACACCGACGCGCCGCGCACGCGCGTCATGACACCGGCCGCGCTCAACAACGGCGTTCACGAAAACCATTCCATCGGACAGACCATGGCCATCGCGCCCAAAAAGGGCCTGTTCGATGACATTTCCATTCCTCAGATCATCGCTGGCGCCGCAGCCGCCGCCACAAGCGTCGCGCTTGCTTCCAAGATTGGTATCGCTGGTTCAGTAATTGGCGCCGCCGTGAGCTCGGTCATCACCGTTGTGTCCTCGCAGGTCTACCGCCACTTTATCTCTGCCAGCGCCAAAGCCCTCAAAGGTACGCACGCCGACGTCGACTACCCCGCCGGCGCCTATGAGCCCGTTGAGCTTAATGCCGAGGAGCACCTGGGCGGCGCCGCGACTACGCAGGAGATGCGCCAGGTTGCGGGGCGTGCGACCACGGCGCGCGTCGCCCCTAACAGCCTGCGCGCCAAGGCCGCGGCAGAGCGCAGCCAGACGCAAAAGAAGGTCATCGTCTTCTCAATCGCCATCGCCATCGTCGCGGTCATCGCCTGCACCGGCGCCATCCTTATAACCACCGCCGGTGAGGGTCTGGGCGAGCGTCCCGAGCCAATCCTGTCGTCGCGCACGACCGAGAGCGATGCAAATGGCAACACCCAGTCGCAGGATCAGCAGGCACAGACGGACGATACGCAAGACAGTTCTACCTCTGCCAATTCGTCCTCGAACACCCAAAACCAATCGCAGGGCACCGATTCCTCTACGGCCAACAGCAGCACGCCGTCCGGCACGACCGACTTAAGCCAAACGACTGGCGGTTCGCAGCCGAGCACGGGCGGCCAGACGAGCGACACCACTTCGGGAACGGGCACAGCAGACAGCAACAACACCAACAGCTCGAACAGCTCGAGCGGAACCGCGTCCGGCACGGCATCTGACAGCTCGAGCCAAGGCACGGCATCGGGCAACTAAGCACATTTGCCTCTCATAGATAACCGACCTGTACAACGGGCGCGAATCGAAAGCGGTTCGCGCCCGTTTGCCTTGGGCGCCGCCATGGCGAACACCATGCGATGGTAAGATGCTTTGGTGTGTAAAGAGGAGATTTGCCATGAGCAAGACAATAGTTAGGCCCACGCTTTCGCTGGGCAACCACATCTATCTGTATCGCCTGCTACGCGATGCAATCGGATGCGGCAAGCAAACGTTTATGACGCAGGTCGAGGAGGCGCTCGCCGCCGGCGACATGACCGCTTATGACCTGGGCTTTGAGTCCACGCGTGAGCTGCTCGAGGAGCTCGACGACTGCATTAAGCTGACCGTCTTTAAGGGCGGTCGCCTGTATGCCACCGTCATCGCCAACGAGGCTTGGGATGCCGCCCTTGCCAAGGGCGAGGACAAGCCCAAGGCAGCCAAGGGAGCCAAGCAGTCCTACAAAAAGAAAAAGCGCGGCGAGAAGGACCTCAAGGCCGTGCGTCCCAAGCACGTTAAACGTCCCAAGCCAGAAACCATGGTTGAAGCCGTGCCGGAGCCCGAGCCCGAGGCAGAGATCGAAGTCGCTATTGAGGTAACAGCAGAAACCGAAATCACCGCCACGACCGATCCCGAAGTCATATCTGAGCAGGAAACCACTGCGGAGCTCAACGAAGCTCCCAAGTCGACAACCGAAGAAGCCGCTGACCAGCCCGAGACGTCTGCATTCCAAAACAGCGATGTCTTTGGTGACAAGGCCGAGGACGATCAGTCCGACGAGCCCGCAGATCAAGACGCTACCGAGTCGGCGCCGGAGCCCGAGGCACCGCAGCCCGCCATCTCGCTCACGGTCGTCTATGACCCCGAGAACGCAAACGCCGGCATCACCACCATGGCATCCACGCCCATCGAGGCAAAGTCGAGCGTCGAGAATCAGAGCGCTCCGCAAGTCGAGTTCGACACCGCGACCGCAGACGCACCTGCCATCGTCGAACCCGCAGATTCCGCGGCGATGCCGAAAGCGGACACCGAATCAGTACTCGGCGCCGAACCCGCGCCCGTCATCGAGGTGACGCCCGTCAATGAGCAGGCCTTCGCACCGACGATGGTACCGGCCCCCGCACCCGTAGCGCCCGCCATCCCCGAGGACTTCCCCATCGATTTCGCAACCGAGGTCTTCTGCCCCGGTCCATTGCTACACCAGCTGTCGACCTATCTCCCCTACGGCGCCGATACCCTCGGCATCGTCGGCGAGTACTACTGGATCGCCCGCGAGCGCGGTACCATCGAGGCCGCGCGAAACCGCGCAAGCTTCCCCCTGCGCTACACGCAGGCCGGCGAGCGCCACGAGGTTGCCGTGCGCATCCGCCGCAACACCACCGGCGGTCTCGGAGCCACCTGGACCATCGATAAAGTCGAAGAACCCGAGCAGTAACGACAAACGCTCAAATCCAAATCAGGATTTGAGCCGTTTTTATTTGTTGATGTTGCGTAACCAACAGCGAGCGGGCCGCAAGTGCCCCAGGTTGCCGTGAAAGAGGAGCGACGCGTACTTCGGTACGCGAGCGACGGCTTGAACGGCAAGATGGGGTGCTTGCGACCCGCGCAGCGTCGAGCAGTTACGCGGTTTGGAAAACCGCGTAACGATCTAGTCGCGCGTCAGCTTACGGTGAATACGATGCGGCTGGGCTGCGTCCTCACCCAGGCGCTCGATACGGTTGGCCTGATAGGCCTCAAAGTTGCCCTCGAACCAATACCAGTTGCCCGGATTCTCGTCGGTGCCCTCCCACGCCAGAATGTGCGTGGCGACGCGGTCCAGGAACATACGATCGTGGCTAATGACCACCGAGCAGCCCGGGAACTCGAGCAGCGCCGCCTCGAGCGAGGACAGCGTCTCGACGTCGAGGTCGTTCGTGGGCTCGTCGAGGAGCAGCAGGTTGCCGCCCTGCTTGAGCGTGAGCGCCAGGTTCAGACGGTTGCGCTCGCCACCGGAGAGTACGCCAGCGCGCTTCTGCTGGTCCTGGCCCTTAAAGCCAAAGCTCGCCACGTACGCGCGGCTGGGGACCTCGGTCTCGCCGACCATCATGTGGTCCAGACCATCCGAGACGACCTCCCACAGGTTCTTGTCGGGGTCGATGCCAGAACGGTTCTGATCGACATAGGAGATCTTGACGGTCTCGCCCACCTCGAGCTCGCCCGAAGTCAGCGGCTCCAGGCCCACGATGGTCTTGAAGAGCGTAGTCTTGCCCACACCGTTGGGGCCGATGACGCCCACGATGCCGTTACGCGGCAGGGTGAAAGAAAGGTCGTCGATGAGCACGCGACCGTCGAATTCCTTGTGCAGGTGATGGGCCTCGAGCACCTTGTTACCCAAACGCGGTCCAACGGGAATGCGGATATCGGTCCAGTCGAGCTTCTGGCTTGCGCGGGCCTCGGCCTCCATCTCCTCGTAGCGAGCCAGACGGGCCTTGTTCTTTGCCTGGCGAGCCTTGGGCGAGCTGCGTACCCACTCGAGCTCGGCCTCCATGCGCTTGGCGAGCTTGGCGTCGCGGTTGCTGCGCCTCGATACGGGCGCCTTGGTCTCCAGATACGTGGAGTAGTTGCCTTGTAGGGATAAAGGTGACCGCGGTCGACCTCGCAGATCCACTCGGCAACGTTATCCAGGAAGTAGCGATCGTGCGTGACGGCAAGCACCGCACCCTGATAGTTGTGCAGGAAGTGCTCGAGCCACAGGATCGACTCAGCGTCCAGGTGGTTCGTGGGCTCGTCGAGCAGCAGCAGGTCGGGAGCCTCGAGCAGCAGCTTGCACAGGGCCACACGGCGGCGCTCGCCGCCGGAAAGCACGTTGACCGGCATGTCGGAATCGGGCAGCTGCAGGGCGTCCATGGCCTGGCCGAGCTTGGAATCGATATCCCAGCCGTCGGCGGCGTCGATCTCGTCCTGGAGCTTTCCCATCTCGGCCATGAGGCGTCCATGTCGCAATCCGGGTCGCACATCTCCTCGCCGATCTTGTTGAAGCGATCGACCTTGGCAATCATGTCACCAAATGCCATGCGCACGTTCTCGATGACGGTCTTGTCGTCGTCGAGCGGCGGCTCCTGCTGCAGGATACCCACGGTGTAGCCGGGGGTAAGCCTGGCATCGCCGTTGGAGACCTCCTCGATACCGGCCATGATCTTGAGCAGGGTCGACTTACCCATGCCGTTAGGACCCACGACGCCGATCTTGGCACCGGGATAGAAGCTCAGGGTCACGTCGTCAAGAATCACCTTGTCGCCATGGGCCTTGCGAGCCTGATACATCTGGTAGATAAACTCCGCCATTTGCCTGTTTTATCCTTTCTACCTGCTGTTTCCCTATTCTTGATTCGCTTTAGTGGAAACGAAATGAGGAAACCAGCTCTGAAACTTAACGAAAAAGGGGCATGGTTGCCCACACCCCCTAATACTACCTGGGAAAAGTCCCCCGGAACATACTATGAACTGCGTACGCTAGTTTTCCGCAACCTTAACGAGCGGCTCGCTGCGATTTGCGCCACAGCAGATACGAATAGACGTAGGCAGCTCCGGCTGAACCAAACGCCAGAACCGCAATCACCGCGGCGACGACTTCGCTCGACAGCACGCTGCCCGCCACGCCCATCACAATCAGCCAACGCCCAGCACCATAAAGCAGGCGCCGCCAAAACGCTGCGTACGGCGCCAGTTCTCGGGATCGGCAAGCGCCCAAGGCGTCTTGATACCGAGCGTATAGTTCTGCTTCACACGCGGCAAGTAGTTGCCTACGCCGATGAACAGCAAACCGATAGCACCGGAAATCAGCACGTTGACCGAACCGACCGCCGGCACCACGCCCCAGACCGTAAGCTAACCCAACCAGCTTATGGCACACATGAACAAGGTGAAGGCGATTACGAAGCCCTGATAGAACTTGCCCGAGGTTCGATATGCCTCACCTTTGGGATCGATGCGCGGCACCACGCAGAACATTGCGAGAAGCGCCAGAGGCAGCACGCCGAGCGCGGAGGCCATCCAGCTAGGACCCCAACCATCGACGGCGCCGTTCGCGCCCCAGTGCGTGGGAATCTGTGCAGGCAAGCTCGGCATCACCATGAGGTGCGCTACGACATTGGCAACGCACAGAACGACCAGCGCAATCCACACGCGCGACGATACCCCCGTGGGGTGAATGCCCTTGTTTTCGTTATTCATCCTTATCACCTTCCGTGTCTGTAAAGCCCATAAACCAGCCAATCAAGTCCTGCATGACGGTGGTGTTTAAGCTGTAAACGATGTTTTGGCCATGGCGCTCGTCGGTCACCAGCCCGGCGTTTTTGAGCGTCGCCAATGATGGCTCAATGACGGCTTGCTGATGTCAAAATGCTCGGCAAGCTCCCCGGCCGTACAATTGCCCTCGCGCAGCAACTCCAAAATGCGCCGTCGCGTTGGATCGGTAAGCGCCTTAAAACCCTCTCCCGGCATAGAACCTCCTCTCGCTATCTCTCGCGACGTGCACACTATACTCATTATTTAGATGTTTGTCTAATTATCTAATAGCAATGTTATGTATAGAACATTCGTTCGTTTTTAGATACAATGGGTCCAGAAGCAGATGGGCCAGCTCCCTCTTCCCAAGAAGGAGATGGACTATGAGTATTGATAATGTCCTGACGTTGTTATTGCTTGTAATCGCGGCTGTGGAACTCGGCATCCACATAGGAGGTCGAATGAAATAGCCGCCCCCGCGTAATGCGAAGACGGCCACTTCTCACGCTACAAACGTGTTTGGGAGTTGGCCAACCCGCTGCAACGGGTGCCATCTGCTTCATCTTATGCGAATCCTTGCCTCATTTCAACAAGCCCCTAGGGCTCAAATGGAATCGCGATAATACCTATAATGGTGATAGCTAAAACACGATTCGCTTCCCCATCGGAGGATGTCTATGACCGAAACCGCTGCTCTCGTCGAGACACGCGACACCAAACTCGAGATCATCATGGGCCGTGAGGCACTCGATAGACTCGCCAACGCCACGGTGCTGGTGCTCGGCTGCGGAGGCGTGGGCTCTAACTGCTGCGAGGCACTTGTCCGCGGCGGCATCGGTCATTTTGTGATTCTGGACAAGGATATCGTCGCGCCCAGCAACATCAATCGACAGGCCATCGCCTTTCACAGCACCGTCGGCAAGCGCAAGGTTGACGTGATGGAAGCCATGATCCACGACATCAATCCCGCCGCCAGCGTTATCAAGCGCACCGAATACCTGCTGAGCGACAACATCGACGAGTTCTTCGCGGGCGTTTTGGAGCAGACGGGTGGCAAGCTCGACTACGTCGTCGACGCCATCGACACCATCTCGGCCAAGCTCACCATTGCCAAATATGCTCAGGACCATGACATCCGTTTGGTTAGCTCCATGGGCGGGGCCAACAAACTCCATCCCGAGTGCCTCCGCTTTGCCGACATCTTCGATACGGTACGTGACCCCATGAGCCGCATTATGCGCAAAGAATGTAAGAAGCGCGGAATCAAGAGCCTACACGTACTGTTTAGCTGCGAGGAATCGGTTAAGACACAGCCCCGCGATCCTTCCAACATCCACGAGCGCACCGAGCTGGGAACCGCCAGCTTTATGCCGCCCATCATGGGCCAGATGATCGCCGGCGAGGTTATCCGTCAGATCAGTGGCCGCGGCACCGAGCGCGTGCGCGCCGATGGCCAGCGCCTAGACTAGCGGAGCGCGCCGAGATGGAGCCCCGGTTATTTGATGCACACTGCCATCTTGATCAAATGGCTCACCCGGACGCCGTTGCCGGTGAGGCAACGGCGCTGGGCCTGATTCTATTTGACTGCGGCGTCGATCCGCACGACTTTGCACGCGCCAAGAAGCGCGTCTGCGGCCGTTCAAATATCTTTGCCGGCATCGGCCTCCATCCTGGTGGCTCGCCGACGGACGATGTGGCAACGCTGAAATCAATCTGCTTTGCGAAGTCGCTGCACAAGAACGCTTGATCGGCGAGGTCGGCTCGACTTTTCCGCTCGTTTTGCCGGAAGCGAGCCGCTACAAGTACAGGCATTTGACCGGCTCTGCGATGCACTCGTGCAGCACCCTCTTGC
>ENA-OQCE01000626-OQCE01000626.1-human-gut-metagenome-genome-assembly--contig:-NODE-626-length-16743-cov-2.194210_pt1 | contig 16743 bp, 20 predicted proteins | sample MGYA00242495_ERZ504572 | MGnify/ENA primary metagenome ERZ504572 (study PRJEB26092, sample SAMD00036228) | human gut metagenome | host: Homo sapiens | study: EMG produced TPA metagenomics assembly of...
CATCAGGGTATTGCATGTGCAAATGGAGGAGCAACCATGCGCGTCAAAAAGGGTGGAACTGGCAACAGGAGAATGGTGCTCTTTGTCGACTCTGATGATACCATGCCTGCCGATGCTTTGCAACGTTTGTTTCAGGCGGCCTCGGAAGATACGGATATTGTAGTCGGGCTTTTACAGGAAAAAAGCGCCTGTGGGGGGGTAAACAAGCTTTCGCCGGCTTGTTACCGTAAGCTTTTAATCAAGGGCAGGCACAACATTTCGGCTACATGCGGAAAGCTGTTCAGGCGCACGTTGTTTGATGAGGATACGCTACGTACACCCCGGGAGATTGTGATGGGGGAAGACATGCTTATGAACCTGCGGTTGGCGTTCGCATCATCCAAGCCGGTACGTCTGGTTGGCGGAAACAGTGTCTATAACTATATACAACATGGTGGGAATATAACGCATGTATTCAAACTTACGGCTGATTACGAGCACATCTTCCATAAGGAGAGGCTGCAGGCCATTCCCGAAGAAGAACATGCCCGCTATATGCCTGTAATGATTTACCGCAGGCTGAGGATGCTGCGCCGCATTCTGCGGTGTGCGCAAAAAGACAATACGGTTGGAGAGCTGCGGACTTCTGTTTTTGTGAAAGAGCTGATTGCAGATATCCATGCTACCCGTTATGCATTCTGGCGTTATCCGCACTGGAGGCTTTGGCGGTTTCTCGCAAGTGCGGGGAAATAAAGCGGAATTATACGCTCTCTTTTTCCCACAGCTTTAATGCCGCTGCCACCGTATCGTCATGTCTGCATACGTATATTGCGCCAGTCTGCCGCCGAACAGCACTCTTTCCTGTTGCTGTGCCAGTTCTTGATACTGCTTGAAAATCAGGTTGTTTTTTTCGTCATTTACCGGATAATAAGGCTCTTTCCCCTGTTCAAAATCATCGGGATATTCATAGGTGATGACGGTAGAGTGCTGTTTGCCGAACTCAAAGTGCTTGTGTTCGATGACACGGGTATAAGGAGTTTCGCGGTCGGTATAGTTTACGACCGCATTGCCTTGGAAGTCTTCTATATCCGTGAGGTGTTTGTGTTCGAATCGCAGGCTGCGATATTCCAGGTGTCCGCATGCATAATCGAAGTATTCGTCTATGCAGCCGGTGTAGAGCACCTTCTCCGCCAATGCGTCCAGCTCTTTGCGGTGCGCCATGTAATCGGTTCCGGTGCGCACCTCGATGTTCTCCAGCAGGGCACCGATTAAACGGTTATAGCCTCCCATGGGAATGCCTTGATACGGGTCGTTGAAGTAGTTGTTGTCGAAGATAAACCGGAACGGAATGCGCCGGATGATAAATGCCGGAAGTTCTGTTGCCGGACGTCCCCACTGTTTCTCCGTGTATCCTTTTATCAGTTGCCGGTAGATGTCCTTTCCGCAAAGTTTCAGTGCCTGTTCTTCCAGGTTTTGCGGGTGGGTTATATGCTCGTATTCCCTGCACTGCTCCTGTATCTTTGCCCGGGCCTCTGCCGGAGTACGTACTCCCCACAATTGGTAGAAAGTGTTCATGTTGAAAGGCAGGTTGTACAGTTTCCCTTTATAATTGGCAATCGGGGAGTTGGTGTATCTGTTGAACTCTACAAGCCGGTTCACATAATTCCATACTTCCCTGTTGTCTGTATGAAAGATATGCGCACCGTATTTATGCACGTTGATACTGTCTACTTCTTCGCAGTAGATATTACCGCCGGTGTGTGGACGTTTCTCTATCACCAGACATCTCTTTCCGGCTTTATGAGCTCATGGGCAAACACGGCTCCGAACAGGCCGCTGCTACAATCAGGTAATCGTATGGTTTCATTCTCCTTTAGCATTGTTTTTATCCAGCTACAAAGCTACACAATTATTATCGGGATTGCAGAAAAAGTACCGGTTATTGTGCCGCGTTTTGATAAAAACAGTTGTTTCACATGCAATCGGCTGGTTTTTATCGCCCGGCGCGCAAAAAAGAACCTGTTCGTTTTATTCTCCCCCTGCTTTGTGCTATCTTTGCGCCCGATACGAACGTAATGAATTAACTGTTTGACCGAATGAAAGAATTCTTCCGACTCCTGCGGCGTTTTTGTTCCGCCTTACAAGAAATATCTGATATGGGCATTGTTCCTGAACCTGCTATCGGCTATTCTGAACATATTCTCTTTCGCCCTGATTATCCCTATCCTTCAGATACTTTTCAAGATGGATACCAAGACCTACGAGTTCATTCCCTGGGATGCGGCAGGACTCAATATGAAAGACATAGCGGTCAACAACTTCTATTATTATGTCACCGAGATGATAGCTTCGCAGGGCGGCTCATTGACATTGCTGATTTTAGGCGTTTTCCTGGCGGTGATGACCCTGCTGAAAGCATTTTCCTATTTCGCCTCTTCTGCCGTGATGATTCCTCTCCGCACGGGCGTGGTGCGCGACATCCGTGCGCAAGTGTATAATAAGGTGCTGCACCTGCCGCTGAGTTTCTTTTCCGAAGAACGGAAGGGCGACATCATAGCCCGCATGAGCGGCGACGTTACCGAGGTGGAGACATCCGTTACCAGCTCGCTGGATATGCTGATAAAGAACCCGATACTGATTATAGCCTATTTCGGTACATTGATAGCCATCAGCTGGCAGCTGACGCTGTTCACGCTGCTGGTGCTTCCGGGCATGGGCTGGGTAATGGGTACGGTAGGCAAGAAGCTGAAACGGCAGTCGCTGGATGCGCAGGCAAAGTGGAGCGACACCATGTCGCAACTGGAAGAAACCCTGGGCGGGTTACGTATCATCAAAGCTTTCATTGCCGAAAATAAGATGATGGAGCGTTTCAACAAGTGCAGCAACGAATACCGCGATGCTATCAACCGGGTAGCTACGTCAGGCATTGGCGCATCCCATGAGTGAGTTCTTGTACATGTGTCATCGTTATCGTGCTGTGGTTCGGCGGCACGTTGATTCTGAGCAACAGCGCTACTATAGACGCCCCCTCGTTCATTTACTACTTGGTGATACTGTACAGCGTTATCAACCCGTTGAAGGAATTCTCCAAAGCCGGATACAACATTCCCAAAGGACTTGCCTCCATGGAGCGTATCGACAAGATACTCTTTGCGGAGAACCCCATTAAAGAACCCGCCTTGCCGAAACCGCTTTCTTCGCTCAATGATAAGGTGGAGTTCAAGGACATCAGTTTCAGCTACGACGGTTCCCGCCAGGTATTGAAGCATATCAACCTGACCGTGCCCAAAGGCAAGACTATCGCACTGGTAGGACAATCCGGTTCCGGAAAATCCACACTGGTGGATTTGCTTCCCCGCTACCACGATGTACAGTCGGGCGAGATACGGATAGACGGGCTTAATATCAAGGATGCGCGCATCGCCGATTTGCGCGGCCTGATAGGAAACGTCAATCAGGAAGCCATTCTCTTTAACGATACTTTCTTCAATAACATTGCTTTCGGCGTAGAGAATGCCACCATGGAGCAGGTTGTGGAAGCTGCCAAGATAGCCAATGCCCACGATTTCATTATGGACACCGAGAAAGGTTACGATACCAATATCGGCGACCGTGGCGGTAAACTCTCCGGCGGACAACGCCAGCGCATCAGCATTGCCCGTGCCATCCTCAAGAATCCGCCCATACTGATTCTGGATGAGGCCACCTCCGCACTCGATACGGAGTCGGAACGTCTGGTGCAGGAAGCTTTGGAGCGGTTGATGAAAACCCGTACCACGATTGCCATTGCGCACCGTCTTTCCACAATCAGGAATGCGGATGAAATCTGCGTGCTCTACGAGGGCGAAATCGTAGAACGCGGCAGACACGAGGAGTTGCTTGTCAAAGACGGCTATTACAAAAAGCTGAATGATATGCAATCTTTGGGATAATACCCCCTCTGTGTTGTTTTTCGTTTTTTCTCGTCACTCATCACCTATAGCGCTCTATCCCTGTCCCGGAAAGGATAGAGGAACTGTTGACAACGGTGACGAGCGTGATGACAAATTGTTGGTCGTCACCCTCTGTCGTCATTTTACCCTTCTTCTCTGTTGTAAAATGCTTATATACAGCTACAAAACGCGCATGATGCAGAACGTGTTAACAGCGGTTAAAATCCTCTGTTTTCAGGGGCGGAGCATCTCAATCTCTGCGTTTTAATGTGACTGTTGCCCATTGGTTTTGTCGTTTTGGCGCATGTATAATACAGGAAAGCCGGATGCAAAACCTCGTTTTTCAACTGCGGGCTCCCCGGTTGCCGGCTGCGGGCCGTACGGTTGCCGTATGCGGGCTGTCGGGCCCGCAATTGCGGGACGAAGTTTCAGTAGAAGGATAAGGATGTTTTTGTAGGGGCATAACGACATTATCCCCCGTGTATACGAGGGTTTTGTCATGGGGATATGGGTGTTCCGCCCTGTTATTTTCTTCCGAAGTCCGCGGGTATTTCTCCCCACTGCCTGGTTTCCCATTTCAGGATAGGGGTGGAGTAGGTGTTTTCACGCAGCCATTTCTCGGCGCGTTCTATCAGCAGGAAAAGTTGTTCGGTTCTGGAGTCGCGGGGTAGCTTGGTCTTGCATTTCTTCTGTTTGACCCAACCGATAGCATTGACGCTGTCGCTGTAAATAGGCATGTCGAAGCCCTTTTGCTTCAGCAGGGCAAGGCCATGCACGATGGCAAGAAACTCTCCGATGTTGTTGGTTCCGTACACGGGACCGTAGTGGAAAACCTGCTGGCGGCTGGCAACGTGTACCCCCCGGTACTCCATTGCTCCGGGATTTCCGCTGCATGCGGCATCTACGGCAAGGCTGTTTTCGAGGACGGCGGCGGGGTAGGGAGCGTCTGCATTTTGAGACGGCTTGGATGGCGTGCTGCCTGCGGATGTATTGCGCTTGATGTACTCGTACGGTGAAGCGGCAAAGGCCTGCTCTGCTTCCTCGCGGGTGTCGAACGATTTGAACTTTGCCCCCTCATAGCCTTTGGTCTGTAGCTGGCATTCGGTCCAGGATGTATAAATGCCCGGAGTGACGCCTGCCCATACAACGTAGAATTCTCTTTTTTCATAACTGCGGCAAAGGTACGAATATATTTCACAAATGCGAACAATCGGCTCCGTTCGCTTGTTCTTTTAATTTGAGGAGAAGTGGGAAGTAAAAAAAGAGTATCGGTCCAATTCCTTGAGTTTGTAATTTTATATAACTCATTTATTCTTAATAAGAACAGACAATAAAATAAAAAGATATGAAGAGAACATTTGCAGAAGCGTTGGAACATCGGCGCAGTTATTATTCCATAGGTAGCGACTCTCCTGTTTTGGATGAGGAAGTGGTGCATATTATCCGTACGGCGGTGAAGAACGTGCCGTCGGCCTTTAATTCGCAGTCAACAAGAATCGTCCTGCTGCTGGGCGACGAGCATAAGAAACTATGGGATATTGTAAAAAATACGTTGAAGCAGCGTATTTCGCCTGAGGCTTTTGCAAAGACGGAAGCTAAGATTGACGCTGCTTTGCTGCCGGGCATGGCACTGTGCTTTATTTTGAGGACACGACGGTTGTAAAGAAATTGCAGGATGCGTTTCCCTCTTACAGCGAAAACTTCCCGACTTGGTCGCAGCATACATCGGCCATGCACCAGCTGGCTATCTGGACCATGCTGGAAGACGCAGGCTTAGGAGCTTCCTTGCAGCATTACAACCCGCTGATTGACGACGAGGTGCGCCGTACCTGGAACTTGCCGGAGAGCTGGATGCTGATAGCCGAAATGCCTTTTGGCACGCCCACTGCCGAACCCGGCGAAAAGGAGTTCGGGGAGTTGAGCGAGCGGATTAAAATTTTCCGCTGATTGTGAGGTAGTCTCACTGTAGAATTGCTTATCTTTGTACACAAACGGTAAGCAACTATGATACGTATCTTTCTGACCGGTTACATGGGAGCCGGTAAAACAACTTTGGGAAAGGCTTTTGCCCGCGAACTGAATGTACCTTTCATTGATTTGGACTGGTACATCGAAGAACGTTTTCACAAATCCATCCGTGAACTGTTCGCCGAGCGGGGAGAGGCCTCTTTTCGTGAATTGGAGCGGAATATGCTGCACGAGGTGTCCGAGTTTGAGGATGTCATTATCTCGACCGGCGGCGGCACGCCCTGTTTCTTCGACAATATGGACTACATGAACGGGCGCGGGCAAACCGTGTTCCTGGATGTACATCCCGATATACTGTTCAACCGTTTGCGGGTGGCAACCCATCAGCGCCCCATCCTGCAGGGAAAGACGGACGAGGAGCTGCGCGCCTTTATTGCGGACGCATTGGAGAAACGCGCCCCTTTCTACGTGCAAGCCCGCTACCGTTTCGATGCAGGACATCTGGAAAGCAGGCGGCAGATTGCCGGGTCCGTGCAGCAGTTGCGTACCCTGCTGGGCGTTTAATCTCTTGTAAATGTGTGTTTTTCGCCCTAAAAGGCAAGATGTTCCAGATTTATATGTATTTTTGTACCCCTTTTTTATAAATAAACTACTAAAACAGCAGAGTAACAAGAAATGAGAAAATGGCGTATTGAAGATTCGGAAGAGCTGTACAACATTACAGGTTGGGGCACTTCGTACTTTGGTATCAATGACAAAGGTCATGTTGTAGTAACACCGCGTAAGGACGGCGTCGGCGTCGATTTGAAAGACCTGGTCGACGAATTGCAACTGCGTGACGTGACGGCGCCCATGCTGGTGCGCTTTCCCGACATTCTTGACAACCGGATTGAGAAGATTTCCTGTTGTTTCAGACAAGCGGCGGAAGAGTACGGCTACAAGGCGGAGAATTTTATTATCTATCCTATTAAGGTGAATCAGATGCGTCCGGTGGTCGAGGAGATTATCAGCCACGGCAAGAAATTCAATCTCGGACTGGAAGCAGGCTCCAAACCCGAACTGCATGCGGTGATTGCCATCAATATGGACTCCGACTCGCTGATTATCTGCAACGGATACAAGGATGAGAGCTACATAGAGCTTGCTTTGCTGGCGCAGAAGATGGGAAAACGCATCTTTCTCGTAGTAGAGAAAATGAATGAGCTGAAGCTGATAGCCAAAATGGCGAAGCAGTTGAATGTAAAGCCCAATATCGGCATACGTATCAAGCTGGCTTCGTCGGGAAGCGGCAAGTGGGAAGATTCGGGCGGCGATGCAAGCAAGTTCGGACTGTCGTCCAGCGAATTGCTCGAAGCGCTCGACTTCATGGCAAGCAAAGGCATGCAGGACTGCCTGAAGCTGATACATTTCCACATCGGAAGCCAGGTAACGAAAATCCGTCGTATCAAAACCGCTCTGCGTGAAGCGTCGCAGTTCTATGTGCAGTTGCACAACATGGGATTCAACGTGGAATTCGTGGACATCGGCGGCGGCCTGGGAGTGGATTATGACGGAACGCGCTCGTCCAACAGCGAGGGGAGCGTGAACTATTCCATCCAGGAGTATGTGAACGACTCCATTTCTACTCTGGTGGATGCCAGCGACAAGAACGGCATTCCCCATCCCAATATCATTACGGAGAGCGGACGCGCTTTGACGGCGCATCATTCCGTACTTATATTCGAGGTGCTGGAAACCACCATCTGCGAATGGGACGACGATGAAGAGGTGACCGAAAACGACCACGAACTCTTGCGGGAGCTTTACGGCATTTGGGATACACTGAACCAGAACAGGATGCTGGAAGCCTGGCACGATGCGCAGCAGATACGCGAAGAGGCGCTCGATTTGTTCAGCCACGGCATCGTGGACCTGCAGACCCGCGCCAAGATTGAGCGTCTGTATTGGTCTATCATGCGCGAAGTGAACCAGATAGCCGGCGGACTGAAGCATGCGCCCGATGAATTCCGCGGTCTCCCCAAACTGCTGGCGGATAAGTATTTCTGTAACTTCTCGCTCTTCCAGTCCCTGCCGGACTCCTGGGCGATAGACAGATATTCCCCATCATGCCTATCCAGCGTCTGGACGAACGGCCGGACCGGACGGCTACCTTGCAGGACATTACCTGCGATTCGGACGGTAAGATTGCCAACTTTATCTCTACCAAGAACGTGTCCCATTACTTGCCGGTACACTCCTTGAAGAGTAAGGAACCCTATTATGTGGGGGTATTTCTGGTGGGTGCCTATCAGGAAATTCTCGGTGATATGCACAATCTGTTCGGTGATACGAATGCGGTGCATGTATCCGTGAGCGATAAGGGGTATACGATAGAGCAGGTTATCGACGGTGAGACGGTGGCGGAAGTGCTGGATTACGTGCAGTACAGTCCGAAGAAGCTGGTGCGTACTTTGGAGACCTGGGTGAGCCAGTCGGTAAAGGAAGGACGCATCTCCCTGGAAGAAGGCAAGGAATTTTTGTCTAATTACCGTTCCGGTTTGTACGGATACACATATTTGGAATAATGAGAGAGAAACTGACTGTAATCAAGGTGGGTGGCAAAATCGTGGAAGAGGAAGCCACCCTCTGCAAGTTGTTGGATGACTTTGCCGCCATCGAAGGATATAAAGTCCTGGTGCACGGCGGCGGACGTTCGGCAACGAAAATCGCAGCCCTGTTGGGTATTGAAAGCAAAATGGTGAATGGACGCCGCATCACCGATGCCGAGACTTTGAAGGTGGTGACAATGGTGTATGGCGGATTGGTGAACAAGAACATAGTGGCCGGTTTGCAGGCACGAGGCGTGAATGCGCTCGGCCTGACGGGTGCGGACATGGACGTGATCCGTTCCGCGAAGCGTCCGGTAAAGGAGGTGGACTATGGTTTCGTGGGCGATGTGAAGCAGGTGAACGGAGCGTTCCTGAGCGAACTCATCCATAAAGGCGTTGTTCCGGTAATGGCCCCGCTGACACACGACGGCGAGGGACACATGCTGAATACGAATGCCGATACGATTGCCGGAGAAACGGCCAAAGCCTTGTCCAGACAGTTTGACGTGACGCTGGTATATTGCTTTGAGAAGAAAGGCGTGCTGCGCAACGAGAATGACGACGACAGCGTGATTTCCCGGATTACCCCGGAAGAATTTAAGCAGTATGTTGCCGAAGGGGTTATCCAGGGCGGCATGATTCCCAAGCTGGAGAATTCTTTCGAGGCTTTGGATGCCGGAGTCACGGAAGTTGTAATTACCTTAGCCTCAGCTATAAACAGTGATGGCGGAACCCGTATCAAAAAATAAATCAAAAAAAAAAGTGGTGGCAGACTGTAACTTTCTGTTTGCTGAACCGTCAATTAATTAGAGATGCAGGAAATCAGTTTTCGTAATGACATTCTCCCTCTGAAAGACAAGCTCTTTCGGTTGGCCCTGAGGATTACATCCGACCGGGCGGAAGCGGAAGATGTTGTGCAGGAAACACTGATTAGGGTATGGAACAAGCGCGAGGAGTGGACGCAGTTCGGTTCTGTCGAAGCCTATTGCCTGACAGTGGCAAGGAATCTGGCGATAGACCGCAGCGAAAGGAAAGACGCCCAAGCGGTGGAACTTACCCCCGATATGGAAGAGGCTTCCGAAGCATCGGGCCCTTACGAAAGGCTGGTGAATAAAGAACGAATGGCTCTGATACACCGCCTGATAAACGAACTTCCCGAAAAGCAGCGGCTGATTATGCAGCTGAGGGATATGGAAGGTAAGAGCTACAAGGAGATTGCGGTTGTCCTGAGTCTGACAGAGGAACAAGTGAAAGTGAACCTCTTCAGGGCAAGGCAAAAGGTTAAACAACGGTTTATTGATATAGAAGGTTATGGACTTTAAATATATAGAACAACTTTTAGAACGTTATTGGCAGTGTGAGACTTCTCTTGAGGAAGAAGCGCAGTTGCGTACTTTCTTTACAGAAGAGGACGTTCCCGAACACTTGTCGCGTTATAAGGATTTGTTTGTATATCAGCAACTTCAGCAGGAAGAGCATCTGGGTGCGGATTTCGATGCACGGGTGCTTGCCGAGATTGAAGCTCCGGTTGTGAAGGCCAGGCGCATGACATTGACGGCGCGCTTCATGCCGTTGTTTAAAGCCGCAGCCGCAGTGGCAGTGGTGCTTTCATTGGGCAATGTGATGCAACATTCGTTCTTTGCCGATGTAAGAGAGGTGGCTGCCGCCGATACTATCGGCAAACAAATTTCCGCTCCGTCGGTCGCCCTTTCGGGGGATAGGGCCGCAACGCACGAGAAGCAGATATTGGATAGTCTGCATCGTGTAAGCAAGGAGAAGGAAAGCAGACAGTAGATATTTTCATTTGCTTTTAAAATAACATTTTCATTTGCTTTAAATATAATATAGTTAGTGTGCTTTTATTAAAACAAAAACAGAGGCTGTGAAGTTTCAATTCTCTCAAAATTTTATAGAAACTAACTAAGATAAATGGGACGCCGCGTGATGCAGCGTCCCTTTTATTATTGTTGGGGGAGCGGAAAGTTGCCCCCTCCCTCTGCAGTGTATGTAGAATCAAAGCTTGTATAATCCCTTCTTGGGGAAGTCCAGTTCCGGGTTGCCCTTATAACCGATGTTTCCGCTGCCGCTGGTACGTGCTTTCAGGAAGTCGGTGGCATGGCATTTGATGTCTCCCGAACCGGATACGCTTGCCGAAACGCGTTTTGCCTGCAGACCGGATGCAAACAGGTCGCCCGAACCCGCTACACGGTAATCGGCTTCCTGGGAAGTTCCCGTCAATATTGCCGTGCCCGATCCTGAGACGGATGCTTCGGTGCCGGCGGCCGATACGTTGTCAAGCTTCAAATCTCCGGAACCGGCTATGGATGCCGTGAGATTGGCGCAAGTGATGTTGCTGCTTCTATGTCGCCCGACCCAGCCACGGATACGTTAAGATTGCCGGTGCAGGTTATGTTGTCCGCGTCGATGTCTCCCGAACCCGCTACGGATACTTTCAGGTGGTCTGTTTTCAGTCCGTTGGCTAACTCTACATTACCAGAGCCGGCAACGGAGATGTTGTTGAGTGTCTCGGAAGAGACGCGTATCTCCAGCTTGTTGTAAGATACGCTGACACCTTTCTTGAACTTGATATTCAAGGTGTTGTTAACTACATTGATGTCCAGAAGGTCTACGATATTGTCGGAAGTATACACTTCCACTTCGGGTTTTCCCGCCTTTTGGGTGTAAGTAACATTCGGGCTGCCTGCCAGGTTCAGACCGGTGAAGTTGTCTACTTTGATATTCTTGGTTACATAGTTCCTGCTGGCTTTGACTGTTTTTCCGCCAAACAGACCGGAGTTGCACGTGCAGGCTGTTGCGCTTAATGCGAAGATGCCTGATACGATGATTGCTGTTAATGTTTTCATGTTCAATGTATTTTAAGTGTTCTTGTTTGTTAGACGTAGTCTTCTCTCAAAAAGTTGCAGGGGATTATGACTTTTTACCGGGAACTTCTTGCTGCCGGTTCTTATTCAAATCCCATGCCATAAGCATAAATCTTTGTTTATTAGGATATAATGGAGGAAATGCGGTGTCCGCTTTTGAACACATTGTTCGTTTTTGGTAGACAGCCGTTTGCTTTTTCGGACGATTCTTCGTTCTTTTGCCCTTATTTCAAGGAGGAAAGAACAGATGATAATGGAGCATGTTTTAGAGGATAAGGAGCTGGGACGTTTGTTGGTACGGGTGAATGTCCGTGCCCGGCGTCTGACTTTTCGTACGCGTGAGGATGCCATTCATGTAACTGTTCCGCCGGGCACAACCATCGGGGAGGTAAAGAATGCTGTGGAGCAACTGCGTCCCCGGTTGAGGGCCGCCCGAGAGAAGCAAAGCCGTCCGCTGATTGACTTGGATTATCGGATTGATACGGAATTCTTCAAGTTGAGTTTGGTCGGCGGAGAACGCGACCGTTTCCTTTCGCGCTCGGAACTGGGGGAGATGCAGATTATCTGTCCGCCGGATGCAGACTTCTCAAATAAGGAGTTGCAGGCTTGGCTGCGTAAAGTGATTGAGGAAGCCTTGCGGCGTAATGCCAAGATTATTCTTCCGCCTCGGCTTTATGCACTCTCGTTGCGGCATAATCTTCCTTATAAGAGTGTGAAAATAAACTCCAGCAGCGGGCGTTGGGGAAGTTGTTCCGCCCGTGGAAACATCAATCTGTCCTATTTCCTTGTCCTATTGCCCAAACACTTGATAGACTATGTGCTGCTGCACGAGTTGGCGCATACCCGTGAAATGAATCATGGCGAGCGCTTTTGGGCGTTGCTTGATGGCATGACGGATGGCAAGGCGCAACTGTTGCGCAGCGAACTGAGAAAGTATAAGACAGACTTCTGAAGCAGGCCGATTATAGTGGGAGAGGTACGGAAGCGGGCTACTGTGCCAGCAGTTTCACTTCATAGCCGTCTTTTTCAAAACGATAGTTACCGCCTTTTTCGCTCAACTCAAACAGAGAAAGTCTGTCGGTTGCCTTGTCCACTATCATCAGTGCGCTTTGTTCGGCAAACCGTTTTACCTCGATATTGAAAGGCTCTTCACCGATGCGCCGGTCTGCCAGCACGCTGTCATTGAGAAGGATGGATATGGAATCGCCGGCAAAGCCTTTCATCAAAGTGATGTTGTAGGTTTCGGCAAAGTGGCGTTCGCCCTCTTTCTGCCGTTGCAGGCGCATGCTCATGTAAACGAAGATAACGACAACGAATATTACGGCAAAAGCAAGGATGCCGTTGCCTATCATGAATTGTTTGTTGGTATTCAGGTGATGTGCCATGACGATTGAGTTTAAAGAACCCTGCAAATGTAGTGATTAATTTTGAATGGAAGATAAATTCGGGCAGGAGTGCTAAATATTCTTTTTTTCTCCTATTATTTTGTAGTCGAACAGATTATTTATATCTTTGCAACCGAAACGGATGAAAGGTGGAGGGGCGATTAAGCTCCTCTTTTTTGTTCCTAATGGTTAATCTATGATAGAAAAGAAAACTGTTTGTCAGATTGTTGACGAGTGGCTGGAAGATAAGGAGTACTTCCTGGTGGAGGTCATAATCAGCCCGGATGACAAGATTGTGGTGGAGATAGACCACAAAGAAGGTGTTTGGATTGAGGATTGTGTAGAGTTGAGCCGCTACATAGAGTCCCGGTTGAATCGTGAGGATGAGGATTACGAACTGGAAGTCGGTTCCGCCGGTATCGGACAACCGTTTAAAGTGCTGCAACAGTACGTCAACCACATCGGCAAGGAAGTGGAAGTATTGGCAAAAGACGGCCGCAAGCATTGCGGAGTGTTGAAAGATGCCGACGAGCGGCAGTTTACCGTTACTGTTCAGAAGAAAGTGAAAGAGGAGGGAGCCAAGCGTCCTAAAATGGTGGATGAGGACCTGACCTTTACATACGAAGAGATAAAATATACTAAATACTTAATTAGTTTTAAATAAGACTATGGCCAAGAAAGAAGAAACTATCAGCTTGATAGATACCTTTTCGGAATTTAAAGAACTGAAGAATATTGATAGAACCACCATGGTGAGCGTACTCGAAGAGTCGTTCCGCAGTGTGATTGCAAAGATGTTCGGAACCGATGAGAATTACGACGTGATTGTGAACCCGGACAAGGGTGACTTCGAAATATGGCGTAATCGTGAAGTTGTGGCGGATGAGGACCTTGAAAACCCGAACCTGCAGATTCCTTTGAGCGAAGCCCGGAAGATTGACGCTTCGTACGAGGTGGGAGAGGAAGTGACGGATGAGGTGAACTTTGCGAAGTTCGGCCGCCGTGCTATTCTGAACTTGCGCCAGACATTGGCTTCCAAGATTTTGGAACTGGAAAAAGACAGTATTTACAATAAATACATTGATAAGGTGGGTACTATTATCAATGCAGAGGTTTACCAGATTTGGAAAAAGGAAATGTTGCTGCTCGATGACGAAGGCAATGAATTGCTGTTGCCCAAGACCGAACAGATTCCGAGCGACTTCTACCGTAAGGGTGAGACTGCCCGCGCCGTGGTAGCCCGCGTCGACAACAAGAACAATAATCCGAAGATTATCCTGAGTCGTACGTCGCCCGTTTTCCTGCAACGTCTGTTCGAGATGGAAGTACCCGAAATCAATGACGGACTGATTACTATCAAGAAGATTGCCCGTATTCCCGGTGAGCGTGCCAAGATTGCCGTTGAGTCATACGATGACCGTATCGATCCGGTAGGCGCCTGCGTCGGTGTGAAGGGTAGCCGTATTCATGGTATTGTCCGCGAGCTTCGCAACGAGAATATCGATGTTATCAACTATACGTCGAATATCCAGTTGTTTATACAGCGCGCCCTCAGCCCTGCCAAAATCTCTTCTATCCGTCTGAACGAGGAAGAGCACAAGGCGGAAGTCTTCCTGAAACCGGAAGAGGTGTCGCTGGCTATCGGTAAAGGCGGTTTGAATATCAAGCTGGCCAGTATGTTGACTGAGTACACCATTGACGTGTTCCGCGAATTGGATGAAGCGGTAGAGGATGAAGATATCTACTTGGATGAATTCCGCGATGAGATTGACGGTTGGGTAATCGATGCCATCAAGGCTATCGGTATTGATACCGCCAAGGCTGTGTTGAATGCACCGCGCGAGATGTTGATTGAAAAGACTGACCTGGAAGAGGAAACGGTGGACGAAGTATTACGCATTTTGAAATCGGAGTTTGAAGAAGGGGAAAATTAGTGATTAGCGATTAGGGGTTAGTGATAAGTGATTTTTGGTATGTATAATAAAATCATCACTAAACACTAATCGCTAACCCCTAATCGCTAATCACTAACCACCACTTCTTTCTCCATTATTCATTAAATTAAAGTATGACGATAAGGTTAAATAAAGTAACAAGAGATTTAAATGTAGGAATCACGACGGTAGTTGAGTTCTTGCAAAAGAAGGGATATACCATTGAAGCAAATCCCAATACGAAGATTACCGACGAGCAGTACGACTTGCTTGTGAAAGAGTTTAGTACAGATAAGGATCTTAAATTGAAAACGGAGCGTTTCATTCAGGAACGTCAGAGTAAGGAACGCAACAAGGCATCGGTGGCTATTGACGGTTATGACAAGGAAGCACAGGAAAAGCCGAAAACTGAAGAGGTGGTAAAGGCTGTGGTTCCCGAAGATGTACGTCCGAAGTTTAAGCCTGTCGGGAAGATTGATTTGGATAAACTGAATCGCAAACATACTGTGGAAAAAGAGGAAGAAGCGGTGGAACCGGAGATGCCGGTGGTTGAAGAAGTAAAGGCGGAAGAACCTGCACCTGTTGTTGAGACTCCGAAACCGGAACCCGTTCCCGAACCTCAGCCCGAGCCGACACCTGCTCCGGTGGTTGAACCTGCTCCGGCGGCAGAAGAAGAAAAAACAGCGCCGGTGGCTGCAGAACCCGTACCGGTTTCTAACGCGGAGCCTGCTCCCGCTGCAACCGAAGAAGCTGTTTCGGAAAATAAAGAAGAAAAAGAAGAAATATTCAAAATACATCAGCCTGAGTTTGTATCGAAGATTAACGTCATCGGACAAATAGACCTCGCTGCGCTGAATCAGTCTACACGTCCGAAGAAGAAATCGAAAGAGGAAAAGCGGAAAGAGCGTGAAGAAAAAGAAAAGCAGCGCCAGGATCAGAAGAAGCTGATGAAGGAAGCCATTATCAAGGAGATTCGTCGTGACGATAATAAGACGAAAGATGGCAACGATGCCAACGGCAAGAAAAAGCGCGTCCGCATTAACAAGGAAAAGGTGGATATCAACAATGCATCCAACTTCCAGCGTGGCGGAAACGATCGTCTGAAAGGCGGCCAGCAAGGGGGTAATAACCAACAAGCCGGTAAGAACAAGAATAAAGACCGCTTCAAGAAACCTGTAATCAAGCAGGAAGTAAGTGAAGAGGATGTGGCAAAGCAGGTAAAGGAAACTTTGGCACGCCTCACTTCCAAAGGCAAGAATAAGGGTGCGAAATACCGTAAGGAGAAACGTGACATGGCATCCAGCCGTATGCAGGAGCTGGAAGACCAGGAAATGGCGGAAAGCAAGATATTGAAGCTGACCGAGTTCGTGACTGCCAATGAGTTGGCGAGCATGATGGATATTTCCGTTACGCAGGTTATCGCTACTTGTATGAGCATCGGTATATGGTTTCCATCCAACAGACGTCTGGATGCGGAAACAATCAATCGGATAGCGGAGAAATCGGTTTTGAATAACAGAATATGTAAGTGCGGAAGTGGCTCAGGCAATCGTTGAGGAAGAAGATGCCGAGGAAGATTTGCAGCCTCGTGCTCCGATTGTAACGGTGATGGGTCACGTAGACCACGGTAAGACCTCGTTGCTCGACTATATCCGTAAGGCAAATGTTATTGCCGGTGAGGCGGGTGGTATCACGCAGCATATCGGTGCTTACCACGTGACATTGGAAGACGGGCGCAAAATTACGTTCCTCGATACTCCGGGTCACGAAGCGTTTACCGCCATGCGTGCCCGCGGTGCCAAGAACGGATATCGCCATCATCATTGTGGCTGCCGATGACAACGTGATGCCGCAGACCAAAGAAGCCATCAACCATGCCATGGCTGCCGGTGTACCTATTGTGTTTGCTATCAATAAAATAGATAAGCCGACTGCCAATCCCGATAAGATTAAGGAAGAACTGGCTGCCATGAACTTCCTCGTTGAGGAATGGGGCGGTAAGTACCAGTCTCAGGATATTTCAGCCAAGAAAGGTATCGGTGTAAGCGATTTGATGGAGAAAGTATTGCTGGAAG
>ENA-OQCE01000629-OQCE01000629.1-human-gut-metagenome-genome-assembly--contig:-NODE-629-length-16706-cov-11.577417_pt1 | contig 16706 bp, 18 predicted proteins | sample MGYA00242495_ERZ504572 | MGnify/ENA primary metagenome ERZ504572 (study PRJEB26092, sample SAMD00036228) | human gut metagenome | host: Homo sapiens | study: EMG produced TPA metagenomics assembly of...
GTAAAGAGCAAAAGGCCCGTGGTGTCGCGGTCCAGACGGCCCACCGGAAGAGCCCCGGAAAGCGGTCACGCGGGACCAGGTCGGCCACGCAGGGCGCTCCTGCGGATCGCTCATGGTGGTGAGATAGCCGGTCGGCTTGTAGAGCATCAGGTACACGGCACCCTGGTCGAGCTTGACGGGCATACCGTCAAGTCGATATGGTCGCGGTCCACATCGACCTTGGTGCCCAGTTCGGTCGCGACCTGGCCGTTGACGGTCACGCGGCCGGCGGTCATCAGGTCCTCCGAGCCGCGGCGGCTCGCAACACCCGCGCGCGCCAAAAAGCGCTGCAGGCGCATGGTGTGCGGGTAGACGGGCTGGGGGTCGATCGCGGGCGCGCCCGTGGCACCGGCGGCGCGCGTCTCCCCTGCTTCGCTAGTCCTCGTCATGCGTATCCTCCGCAGCGTCGTCGGTGGCAAGTGTTTCCTCGCCACCGACTGCCTCGACATCCTCAACATCGGTATCCAGCAGCTCGCGCTCTTCGTCCAGGTCCTCGACCTGCTCCTCGAGCGTAGACTGAATGCTGCGGCCGCTCAGGCGCTCGCGGATAAACTGGCGCGACTGCTCGTCGGGGGCAAACTGCTCCAGATCGGGCAGGTCGCGGGTGGAGCGCAGACCGAACTTCTCCAAAAAGGCGTTGGTCGTGCCGTAAATGATGGCCTGACCGCGCTGGGGGTCGCGACCGAGCTCGCGCACCAGACCCTTGTCAACGAGCGACGCGATGACGCCGTCGGAGTTGACGCCGCGGATGCCCTTGACCACCTCGCGCGTAACGGGCTGGTGGTAGGCGATCACAGCAAGAGTCTCGAGTGCCGCCTGCGACAGTTTTTGCGTATCCCAGCTCAGCACATAGGCCTCGACCACGTCATGGTAGGCGGGATGCGTAAACAGGCGCCAGCCGCCGGCGACCTCGCGCAGCTGAAAGCCACGATTGGCCTCCTCGTACTCAACTTTGAGCTCGGCCAAAAGCGACGCACACTCGCCCGGGGCGATATCCAGCGCATCTGCCAGCGCGGGCGCGCTCACCGGATCGCTCGAAACCAGCAACAGCGCCTCGAGGGCGCCTTTGAGGCTGTTTGCCTCTAGCGTAGAAAGGGTTGACATGGTTGCCGCTCCTATTCGGTGAGCTCGGGGCCCTCGCCGGGCACATAGGCCTCGGCGCCCTCGACGCGGTTGATTTGAATAGTTCCAAAGATCTCGTCCTGGCTCAGTGTGAGCGAGCCGCGCTTGGCGAGCTCCAGCATGGCCAGGAAGGTGACGACGAGCTGCTCGGTGGTGGCGTCGCCGTCTAACAGCTCGCGGAAGGTGCAGGTTTGGTGCGCCATGGTAAAGCGGTCGACCGAGGCCACCGTCAGGTCGAGCGGCACGCGATGCGGTGCACGTGCTCGGCCTCCAGCAGGAAGGTCTGGCGCTTGCCGTCCAGGTCGGCACAGATGACGGCCAGGCCGCGCAGCGTGATACCGGCCAGGTAGTCGGGCATAAGGCCCAAAAACTCGGGGTCGGGGCCGGCCACACGCGGATGCATGCGGCTTTCGGCTGCATGCGCGCGCCAAGAGCCGCCGCCGCGCCCTTAAACTGCTTGTAGGCGATCAGGCGCTGGATCAGGACCTCGCGCAGGGCGTCGCCGTCGAGTGCGCTGAGTTCCTCGAGGTCTTCGTCAATCTCGTCATCGTCGTCGGCTTTGTGCGGGGCCTCCTGGGGCACCAGCGAGGCGGCCTTGATGTCCAAAAGGGTTGCCGCGACCAGCAAAAAGTCGCTCGCCACGTCCAGGTCCAGCGCCTCAATACGATCGACCTCGGCAAGGTACTGCTCGGCCACCTCGCTGATCGAGATGGCGCCGATATCAACTTTTTGGCGGGTTACCAGCTGCAGCAGCAGGTCGAACGGTCCGCTGTAGACCTGCGTCGACACGCGATACGACATCTTCGACCTCCTTTGACGGCGCCTTCGCGGCGCGGTTTGGGTGCATGTTGCGACCGTTTTGCACGGTCGACCTGTAAGTTTACCCTAGATGCCGGCGATTGCGAAGTTAAGCAGCTGCCCAGCGAGCGGATACACGGTAACGTCGAAATAGCGGCCGATCACATCGATGCCGGTCCACATGGGCAGCAGATACAGCACCAGGATGAGTATGGGCATGGCGTATTGCTGCAGTTGGTAGTAGTTGGTGAGCGCCTTACCTTTAAGGAACGGCACGATGATCGACGAGCCGTCGAGCGGCGGAATCGGGATGAGGTTAAAGAACGCAAGCGACAGGTTGACCACGATAAAGGTGGCGCCGAAGTTCATGATTTGGGACGCCACGGCAAAGGACATGCTGGTGTAGAGGTTGCCATATGCTGCGTGCATGAGGGCCGCGGCAAGGCATGCCAGTGCGATGTTCGATACGGGGCCGGCCGCGCTCACCAAGACTCGTCGCGCTTGGGGTGCTTGAGGTTGTTGAGGTAGACGGGCACGGGCTTGGCGAAGGCGAACACCGGGCCGCCGGCCGCGAGCATGAGCAGCGGCAGGATGATAGTGCCAAACGGGTCGATATGGTTGAGCGGGTTGAGCGAGACGCGGCCGCGCGAACGGGGCCTGTTTTGTCGCCGAGCGCCCAGGCCGCGGCGGCGTGCGCGCTCTCGTGGATCACGATGCCACGATGACGGCGACGGCGCTGGCGAGCAGGTTCATGAAGTAGCTGCTGGACATGGTGCTCCCCTAGCGGACGCGGCGCGAGGCGCGCGTGAGCAGGTAGTCGGCCACAAACAGGATGACGGCCACGATGGCGTAATCAAGGCGGAACACGCCGCCAAAGGGCGATGTGATGACGCCATAGCCGGCGATGGCGGTCGGCAGCGCGCGAGAAAGCTCAACGACAAAGCCCACGATCTGCAGCTTGGCGGTCAGGCCGCTAAAGCACAGCAGCACGGTCATCGCGCTCATAAAGATGCCGCAGATGCGGCACGCAATGGCGATGATGCTCATCGCCACGGCAGCGGCCTTACGAGAGTTCACGCGCGGTCTCCTCTTCGATCTGGGTGGAAAGCTCCAGCCATTCGTCCTCGAGCTTGGGCAGCTCTTGCTTAAGCCCGTTATATTCCCCCAGGCGGCGTTGAACTTATCCTGATCGGCATAAAGCTCTTCGCTCGCCATCAATTCCATAAGCTCGTCATAGCGGGCGCGCTTTTTGTCGAGCTCTGCCTCGATCTTCTTGAGCTGGTTGCGCACGCCCTTGAGCTTTTTGTTGAGCGCAGCGCGGGCCTGGGCCTCGGCACGCTTTTGCTCCTTGGTCTTTTTGCCCTCGGCCGGCTTGGGGGCTGCAGCGGGGGTATCGGCCTGGGCGGCGCTGGCTTTGGTGGGCTTGGCCGCGGAAGGTGTGCTCTCCCCTGCAGCCTCGGCGGCGGCGCGGGCTGCGAGGTCCTCGCGCTTGTAGAGGTAGTAGTCGTAGTCGCCGTCATAGACCGTGACATTGCCATCGCGGATGTCGATCACGCGGTTGGCCACGGCTCGCACCAGGTGCTCGTCGTGGCTTATCAGCACGATGGTGCCGGGGAAGTTTTGCAGGGCGTTCTCGAGCATGTCCACCGAGTCGATGTCCAAGTGGTTGGTGGGCTCGTCCAGGCACAGAAGTGCCTCGGGGGCCACGAGCATCTTAGCCAGGGCCAGACGCGCCTTTTCGCCGCCGGAAAGAACGCGTACCTGCTTTTCGATAGAATCGTTGTCACTAAACAGGAAGGCGCCCAGTAGGCTGCGCTGCTGCGGCACGGTCCACTTGGGCGTAACGGTGTCGATTTCTTGCAGGACGGTGTTGGACTCGGTCATGCCCTCGAGCGCGTGCTGGGCGTAATAGGCCACGCCCACGTTGGTACCCAGGTCGCGCGTGCCGGTAGTGGGCGGCTCCAGGCCGGCGATGATCTTCATGAGGGTGGACTTGCCGGCGCCGTTAGGGCCGACGAGCGCCACATGCTCGCCGCGATAGAGCTTGAGGTCGATATCACTATAGATGTGCTTGTTGCCGTAGGACTTGGACACGCCCTCCAGGCCCACGACCATGTCGCCCGAGCGCGGCGGGTCGGGGAACTTAAAGTCGATGTGCTTGTGGCCCTCGGGCAGGATGACGAGTTCCTTTTTGATCTGCTCGATCTTGCGGATGCGCTCCTGCGCCTGGGCGGCTTGGTGGGCTTGTAGCGGAACTTGTCGACGAAGACCTGCATGTGGGCGATGTCGCGCTCCTGGGCGGCACGCTTGGCGCGCATCTGCTCCAGGTTGTCCTCGCGCTGCTTGAGGTAGCTGCTGTAGTTGCCGGTGTAGGTGGTCACGCGGCGGTTCTCGAGCGCGGCGACGTGGTCGACGCAGGCGTCCATAAAGGCGCGGTCGTGGCTGACGATGAGCACGGCGCCGTCGTAGTTGGCGATAAAGCCGCGCAACCACTGGACGCTTTCGAGGTCCAGGTGTTGGTGGGCTCGTCCAGAAGCAGCAGGTCGGGATGGCGCAGGAAGAGCTTGGCCAGCGCGATGCGCATCTGCCAGCCGCCCGAGAACTCGGAACACGGCGCTCAAAGTCGGTGACCTTAAAGCCCAGACCGGACAGGATCTTGCGGGCATTGCTTTCGAGCTCGTAGCCGCCCAAGTGCTCAAAGCGGTCCTGGACCTGGCCGTACTCGTTAAGGAGCGCGTCGACGTCCTTGCCCTGCTCAGAGAGCTCGGTGATCTGGGCTTGCAGCTCGTTGGCGCGCTCACCCATGCGGCGGATTTCCTTGGCGGCGGCCATGACCTCGGCGAGGATGGTCGTATCCTTGTGCTCCAGGTTGGTTTCCTGCTCGAGGTAGCCCACCTGACAGTCCTTGGAGTACTGGACCTGGCCGGCGTCGGGGCTGTCGATACCCATGATGATTTTGAGCATGGTGGTTTTGCCGGCGCCGTTGGGTCCCACGAGCGCAAAGCGTTCGCCGGGGTTGATCTGAAAGGACGCGCCGCTAAAGAGGACGCGCGCGCCGAAGCTTTTTTCGATCTTGTCGACCAGGAGGATCATGGTGCCGCCTTTGACCTTGTGTGCCTATATGAAAAAAGGCCCCAACTTGCGTTGGAGCCTCATTCAATGCTCGGGTGGAGACGAGGGGATGCGAACCCTCGACCTCTTGACTGCCAGTCAAGCGCTCTCCCAGCTGAGCTACGCCCCCGTGCGAAAAAGTACTATACGGGAACTCCTCCAAGGGTGCAAGAACAATTTTGAAGAAACTTTTTTGATCACACTCTCTGTGTCAAAAAGAAAAGGCCAGAGGCTTATCACCTCTGACCTGTGCTTTTGATGGTGGGCGATACAAGATTCGAACTTGTGACCCCATCCGTGTGAAGGATATGCTCTACCCCTGAGCCAATCGCCCGTCGCCTTTCGGCAAAAGAGATACTAACATAGCAACGCGAGGATTACCAAGAACTTTTTGGCTTCGATTTTAAAATCGTATGCAGACCACTCCGACACAATCCGTGTTTACGGCATACTTGCAGCACAACGACCTGTTCCTACACTCGTCGTCAAAACCAGCAGCTAAACCAATTTTCATACGGCAAGACCTTCTCGTAATAGGTGTCGAAGATCTTGGGATGCTCGTACTCGTAAATCCCGCTGGACCACGCCACCATTTATTGAAATGATTAAACCTTTTTATAGACTTGCGCCGTAACGCCCGCCACGAACACAGTCAACCAATTGAGCCTATCTATAAGAAAAAAGCCTCCGGTTTTCGAAGGCTTTACATTCACGATGGTGGAGACGAGGGGAATCGAACCCTGACCTCTTGACTGCCAGTCAAGCGCTCTCCCAGCTGAGCTACGCCCCCGTGACGAGGAGATACTATAGGGGAATGTCTTGCTTGATGCAAGAGATTTTTGTTGAAACTTTTTCTTACGGGTTTTCCTGGGACGGGGCTGAATTGACTGATTTTGACTTCGGCAAAATCAGTCAATTAACCCACCGTCCCGATAAAACCCTCACGGTATAAAAAACCGATCGCGATGCCTTGGTGGACTTGAATCTTAGCCGTTTTCCTTACGACATTAGAGATGCCCGTGTCAGCTAACAGGCCTAGAGGGCTGTGGTCCAGTTCCCACTCTAGGCCGTGTTCGCTTACTACTGTCCCAGGGGCTATGGCGATGATGGAGAAGGCTTTGCCCTCGGCATCCTCGATGATCCAGGTCTCGCCTGCGTGAAGGATGCGGGCAATCACCTTGTCCTCGGCAATCCAAATGGGGGCATCCTCGTAGCCTGCAAGCAGCCCAGTTACGGAAAGCGCCATGTCCGGGCGACCGCCGGTGGCGCAGGTCGCAACCACTTCGGCACCCGGCCAGCGGCGTCGGACGGAATCGAGTGCAAGTGCCAGATCGGTATAGTCCTTGTAGGGGTCGTGGCGCTCTACCTCAAAGGCCTCGGCGGCATCGACCAACGCGCGACCGGTGTCGCTCACCGTGTCGGCATCTCCTACATACACGTCGCAACCCAGGCCAGCGCCCAGCAGCGCGTCGAGCCCGCGGTCCACGGCGACAACGTGGTCGCACTCCCCCGCTAGTCGACGCAGCAGATCCGCGCTCGCCACCACGGGCGAGCCACAAACCACTACTACTTTGCAAGCCACGGCCCTCGCCTAGCCCTCAAACGCAAGCACGCGGGCCAGATCCAGGTCCTCATAACTGTCGATAAAGATGTCGCAGTTGTCGCGAACCTCGTCGCGCTCCATACGGCCGTGCGGGTCATAAATGCCCATGCGCTTAAAGCCTGCAGTGCCAGAGCTCTTAAGGCCAAAGACGGCGTCCTCAAACACCCACGCGTGCTCAAACTGGTGCCCGTGGCGCTCCTCAAGGCGGCGCAGCGCCAGCTCGTACACATCGGGGAACTGCTTGGAGCGGCCCGCCTCGCCCGTCGTGGTAATAAACTCCATATAGGCGTCGAGCCCCGCACCCGCGAGTGCGGACTGCACCAGCTCGGCCGGCGTGGACGTGGCCACGCACATAGCAATGCCGGCCAATTTCGCCTGCTCCAAAAATGCCAGGAGCCCCTCGCGCGGCGGCACCTTGGAGTAGCCATCGATCAGGATGTCACTCAGCTCGCGATACAGCTCCTCGCCATTTTCGCCAATGCCCCACGTGTCGTGGTAGGCTGGCACTCGTCCTCGAGCGACAAATGCTCAAACTGGGCAAAATCGTCGACCGTTACATCAATGCCGTGACGCCGCAATAGTTCGGGCTGGGCATAGGCCCAAACGGGGGTGCTATTTACCAGTGTGCCGTCGCAATCAAAAATAAAAGCAACATTAGAGGCGGCTGTGTGGTTCATTCGCAAACCTTTCAATGTCAAATGGTAAACAACCTGCTAAAAACGTTTTACCAAACGTAAATCTAAAAATCTTGAAACCCTAATTGGTAAAACTGCCAAGAGTTTTACCATCGCAATTCTGTCAGTGGCATAAACATGGCGCTCACCGATTAAACGCCACCGTAAATCCACTTTCGTCCATAAAACTAACGGACAGGTGTTATTGTGGTTTTTGCCGAAAGTTCCACCGAGCACGCGAGGTGGGACGAATCATAGAGCTATCGCCGTCCCTTCGATTCGTGCAGCCTTGGACCTTTCGCATCTAGTCACCAAGGCAACACGCTGCCGCGTCATGATGGGATCAAACGTGAGCGATACAAAGCTAAAGCCAGCAACCAAAAAGCCCGCTACCCGTAAAGCCGCCCCGCACGCACCGGAACTCACCAAGGACGATGTCTATCTGTTTGGCATTGGAATGTGGGAGCGCAGCTGGGAAAAGATGGGCGCGCATCCCGACACGCAGCAGCGCACGCGCGGCTGGCGTTTTTGCGTTTGGGCACCCGACGTTAAGAGCGTCCACGTTATCGGTGAATTTAACAATTGGGACGAACAAGCCAACCCGCTGGTGCCCGTACACACGAACGCTATCTGGGAAGGCTTTATTCCTGGCGCCGAGCAGGGCCAGCTCTATAAATACCTCATCGAGACCAACGAGGGCGAAAAGCTCTACAAAGCCGATCCGTACGCCTTTAAGGCCGAGTGCTCCGGGAACGGCGAGCGTGCTGTGGACCCTCGATGGCTACCAGTGGAACGACGCCGCGTGGCTCAAGCGCCGCGCCGGCCACAACCACATGTCGCAGCCGCTCAACATCTACGAGGTGCATATTGGCTCGTGGAAGCGCCACGGAGACGAGCCACAGGGCGAGCCGGACGAGTACGGCAACTACCCCGGTCCCATGGACCCTTCCCTGCGCAGCGCGGCGAGTTTTACACCTATGACGACCTGTCGGTGGAGCTCGTGGACTACGTGCGCGATATGGGCTACACGCATATCGAGGTCATGCCGCTTATGGAGCACCCCTTCGATGGCTCCTGGGGTTACCAGACGACCGGCTACTTTGCCGCCACGTCGCGCTACGGCAACCCGCAGCAGCTCATGCACTTTATCGATGCGTGCCACGAGGCGGGCATCGGCGTGATCATGGACTGGGTGCCCGGCGGTTTTTGCGCCGACTCCCACGGCCTTGCCACCTTTAACGGCCACATGCTGTTTGAGCACGAGATTCACCCAACTGGGGCACGCACAAGTTTGACTTCGCCCGCGGCGAGGTCCGCTCCTTCTTGGTCTCCAACGTGCTGTACTGGATCGAGAACTTCCATGTGGACGGCATTCGCATGGACGGCGTGTCCAGCATGCTGTACCTCAACTTTGGCATTGACGATCCTGGCCAAAAGAAGTTCAACAAGTACGGTACCGAGGAGGACCTGGACGCCAGCGCGTTTATCCGTCAGGTCAACTGCGCTGTTGAGGCGCACTACCCCGACGTGATGATGATGGCCGAGGAGTCCACCGCGTGGCCGCTTGTGACCTATCCGCCGCAGGACGGCGGCCTGGGCTTCCACTACAAGTGGGACATGGGCTGGATGAACGACACCCTGCACTACATGCAGACCGATTTTCCGTGGCGCCCCGGCAACCATGGCTTGCTCACGTTCTCCATCATGTACGCCTTTACCGAGAACTTTATCTGCCCGCTGAGCCACGACGAGGTCGTGCACGGCAAGTGCTCGCTCATCGGCCGCATGCCGGGTGACTGGTGGCGCCAGTTTGCCGGCCTGCGCACGCTCGCCTTCTACCAGATGACGCACCCCGGTGCCAAGCTCAACTTTATGGGCAACGAGATCGGCCAGTTTATCGAGTGGCGCTACTACGAATCTATTCAGTGGTTCTTGACCGAGCAGTATGAGACCCATGCACACCATCAGGCGTTCATTAAGGCGCTCAACCACCTGTATACCGCCGAGCCTGCCCTGTACGAACGCGGCTACAATGACGACGGCTTTACCTGGATCGACGCGGACAACTCCAAGCAGTCCATCGTGAGCTTTGTGCGTCAGGGCGAAAACGTCGATGACGACCTCGTGATCCTGATCAACTTTGACCCGGCGGCCTACGAGAGCTTCCGTGTGGGCGTTCCGCGTGAGGGCGACTGGGAGGTCATCTTTGACTCCGACCGTCCCGAGTTTGGCGGCAGCGGCTATGCTGGCGAGGAGCCCTACACCTGCTCGAGCGAGCCCTATCCTGGAACGGGCAGATGGACTCCATTGAGATTAAGGTGCCCAGCCTGGCAGGCGTGGTGCTTAAGCGTCGCGGCCCCAGCAGCTATAAGCCGCCCGTGGTCGAGGAGCCCAAGAAGGCGACCCGCAAGCGTGCGTCCTCGGTGAAGCCCAAGCCAGCGGCCGCCAAGAAGGCTCCGGCCAAGGCAAAGGCCACGACGACCAAGGCTATGGCTAAGGCCGCCGCAAAGCCTGCTGCCAAGCTACCGCGACCAAGAAGCCGGCTGCCAAAAAGGCCGCTACCAAAGCCAAGTCTGCTTCTGTTAAGTCATCACCTAAGGATGCGTAACAAAGCCGTTACAGCTGTCATTACCCGCCCCAGCGGGGCGTAGGATACAAGTCACAACCGTTCCGGGAGAAACATCCCCGGGGGAAGGAACGTATGAATAAGATCTTCGACAACAAGCAGGAGTTTACCGAGCTCTATCGCGATGCCGTCATGAGCATTAGCGGCAAGAGCGTCGAGGCAACCAGCGATCTGGATCGCTTTAACGCCCTGGCCAAGCTCGTGGCCGAGAAGGCGCGCACCGTTGCCACCAAGAGCGACGCCCGCGCCACCGCCGAGGGCAAGAAGCGCGTGTACTACTTCTCGATCGAGTTTTTGATCGGCCGCCTGCTCGACAACTACCTGCTCAACTTTGGCGTGCGCGACATGGTCGCCGAGGCGCTCGACGATATGGGCCTTGACCTGTCCGTCATCGAGAGCCAGGAGCCCGATCCGGCGCTGGGCAACGGTGGCCTGGGTCGTCTGGCCGCATGCTTCCTGGATTCCATGGCAGCCGAGGGCATTGCCGGCTACGGCAACGGCATGCGCTACCGCTACGGCCTGTTTAAACAGGAGATCGTCAACGGCAGCCAGGTCGAAACCACCGACGAGTGGCTCACCAACGGCTATCCCTGGGAGGTCCGTCGTCAGGACAAGGCCGTGACCATCAAGTTTGGCGGCCATGTTGAGGGCTTTGAGGAGAACGGCCGCACGTTCTACCGCACGGTGGACACGCAGGACATCCTGGCCGTCCCCTATGACATCCCCGTTGTGGCTATGCCGGCGAGACCGTGAACAAGCTGCGCGTCTGGGCCGCCGAGCCGGTCGAGGAGCACTTTGACCTCGAGGCCTTCAACCGCGGCGACTATGCCCTGGCCGACGCCGAGCGCGCCGAGGCCGAGGCCATCAGCGCCATCCTCTACCCCAACGACGCCGGCGAGCACGGCCGTCTGCTGCGCCTGAAGCAGGAGTACCTGTTTGTCTCGGCCGGCATCTACAGCCTGCTCGACACCTTTGAGAAGGAGCACGGCGAGAATTGGGAGCTGCTGCCGCAGTTTGTTGCTATCCACACCAACGACACGCACCCCGCCATGTGCGGCCCCGAGCTCATGCGTATCCTCATCGACGAGAAGAAGCTCGAGTGGGATGACGCCTGGAACATCGTGACGCAGGTCGTGAGCTACACCAACCACACCATCCTGCCCGAGGCTCTGGAGAAGTGGCCCATCGGCACGTTCTCCAAGCTCCTCCCCCGCGTGTACCAGATCATCGACGAGATCAGCCGTCGTTGGCACGAGTCGTTCGACACCACGCAGGAAGGCTGGCAGGAGCGTCTGCGCCAGACCGCCATCCTGTGGGACGGCGAGATTCGCATGGCCAACCTGTCCGTGATCTGCAGCCACAGCGTCAACGGCGTGGCCAAGATCCACTCCGACATCATCAAGAACATCGTGCTCAAGGATTTCTATGCCCTGACGCCCGAGAAGTTCAACAACAAAACCAACGGAATCTCGCACCGTCGCTTCTTTGCCGAGGCCAACCCCACCTACGCCAAGCTCGTGACCGAGGCCATTGGCGACGGCTGGCTTAAGGACGCCTTTGAGCTGGAGAAACTCAAAGAGTTCCAAAACGACACCGAGTTCCTGAAGGCCGTGGGTGCCTCCAAGCGCGCCAACAAGGAGCGCCTGGCCGCCTACGTTAAGGCCGAGACCGGTCTGGTCATTGACCCCAACACCGTCTTTGATGTTCAGGTAAAGCGCTTCCACGCCTACAAGCGCCAGCTCATGAACATCATGAAGGTGATGGACATCTACAACCGTCGCATCGCCGATCCCAATTTCCACGTGACGCCGACGACCTTCATCTTTAGCGGCAAGGCTGCCTCGAGCTACACCTTTGCCAAGGAGACCATCCGCCTCATTAACTCCGTGGCCGACGTCGTCAACAATGACCCGCGCGTCAACGAGGTCATGAAGGTCTGCTTTATCCCCAACTTCCGCGTGAGCAACGCCCAGCTCATCTACCCCGCCGCCGAGATCTCGGAGCAGATCTCCACAGCCGGCAAGGAGGCCTCGGGCACGTCCAACATGAAGCTCATGATGAACGGCGCCATTACGCTGGGCACCCTCGACGGCGCCAACATCGAAATCGCCGACCTGGCCGGCCGCGAGAACGAGGCCATCTTTGGCCTGACCGCTCCCGAGGTCGAGCAGCTCTGGGCATCGAACAGCTACTTTGCGTGGGATACGCTCAACAACGATCGCGACCGTCTGGGCCGCGTGATGGACGAGCTCAAGGACAACACCTTCGCGGGTCTATCGGGCAACTTTGAGAGCATCTACAACGAGCTCATGAACAACAACGACCCCGACCTTGTCATGGCAGACTTCCGCAGCTACGTGGATGCGTGGGAGAAACTCACGGGCAGCTATGGCGACCAAGAAACCTGGAACCGCAAGGCCCTGCTCAACACCGCCTCGAGCGGCTGGTTCTCGAGCGACCGCACCATTCGCGAGTACCGCGACGAGATCTGGCACGCGTAAAGGCGCGCGAGCTCCCCTATGCCAGCACGGCATTACTCGACGGGCGTGACGTTGCGCCGCGCCCGTCGCTAATGGGTTTAGGAACATCGATGACAGAAGGAGAAATCGATGAGTAAGAAAGAATGCATCGCGATGCTCCTCGCAGGAGGACAGGGCAGCCGATTGGGGGCACTCACCCAAAAGATCGCTAAGCCGGCGGTTAGCTTTGGTGGCAAGTTCCGCATTATCGACTTTTCGCTCTCCAACTGCTCCAACTCGGGTATCGACACGGTGGGCGTTCTGACGCAGTATCGCCCCTACCTGCTGCATGCCTACGTGGGCTCTGGCGAGGCATGGGATCTAGACAGCCGCGACGGCGGCGTTTCGATCCTGCCGCCGTACGAGACGCAGACCGGCGGCGCATGGTATGCGGGCACGGCCGACGCCATTACGCAGAACCTGGACTACATCAAGGCCAACGACCCCAAGTACGTCCTGATTCTTTCGGGCGATCACCTGTATCGCATGGACTACCGCAAGATGCTCAAGACGCACATTGAGAACAACGCCGACCTCACGGTGAGCGTTATGCCCGTGCCGTGGGAGGAGGCCAGCCGCTTTGGCATCCTGACCACCGACCCCGAGGACGGCCGCATCACCAAGTTCACCGAGAAGCCCGATAAGCCCGATTCGAATCTCGCGTCCATGGGCATCTACATCTTCTCGGCAGACGTGCTGATCGAGGCGCTCGAGGAAGACGCTCTGGACCAGCGCTCGAGCCACGACTTTGGCAAGGACATCATCCCCAAGCTGCTCGGCGAGGGCAAGCGCCTGTACAGCTACGAGTTCCACGGCTTTTGGAAGGACGTTGGCACCATCGCCAGCTTCCACGAGACCTCGATGGACCTGCTGGGCAACAACCCCGAGTTCGATCTGTTCGACAAGCACTTCCCCATCATGTCCAACATCACCACGCGTCCGCCGCACTACATTGGCCCGGACGGCCGCCTGGACGACTGCCTGGTCTCCAACGGCTGCAAGATCTACGGCACCGCGCGCCACTCGATCCTTTCGACCGATGTCATCATCGAGGAGCGCGCTGTGGTCGAGGACTCCGTGCTGCTGCCGGGTGCGCACGTTAAGAGCGGTGCGCACATCTGCCGCGCTATTTTGGGCGAGAACTCCACGGTCGAAGAGGGCGTGAAGCTCGGCTCTGTCGATACCACCAAGGATACGGCCGTCGTTGGAAATGACGTCGTTATCGGGAAGGGGGAATGATCCGATGATCAATCGCAAGGCCATCGGTTATATCACCGCTAACTACTCTTCGACCTACGGCAGCGTGCTGCTCAAGGACCGCCCCATCGCGTCCGTTCCGTTTTTGGGCCGCTACCGCCTGATCGACTTCCCGCTGTCCAACATGATGAATGCCGGCATTAAGACCGTCGGCGTCGTCATGCCGGGCAATTACCGCTCGCTGATCGACCACGTGGGTTCGGGCAAGGACTGGGGCCTGGACCGCAAGAAGGGCGGCCTGTTCATGGTGCCCGGCAACGCGTATGGCACCACCAAGGGCGGCATGCGCTTCCTGCTGCGCGACATCATCTCCAACAAGACGCTGTTCCAGCGCTCGGACAAGCCCTATGTTGTGATGATGGGCACCAACATCATCTTTAACATGGACCTCAACACCATCATCGACGCGCACGAGAACTCCGGTGCCAGATGACCGTGGTGTACTGCAAGGCCACGCGCAACGTCGATGACGAGACCAAGCTCGAGATTAACGAGAACGGTCGCCTGACGGGCGTGAGCGCTGGCGTCGTGTACGGCGACAACGCCTCTATGGACTGCTGCATCGTCAACCGCGAGACGCTGCTCGAGATCATCGACCACTACCAGGCCGCCGACTATCTTGACCTGCTCGAGGCACTCCAGGGCGACTTTGGCAACATCGACGTGTGCAGCTACGAATACAAGGGCGAGGTCGTGGGCGTGTTTAGCGAGAAGTCGCTGTATCGTCGCAGCATGGACCTGCTCGACCAGACCGTGGCGACCAGCTCTTCGATCCCGAGCGCCCGATCCTGACCAAGGCCCACGACGTGCCGCCTTCGCGCTATGCGACCGGCAGCCACGCATGCAACTCGATCATCTCGGCCGGCTGCATCATCAAGGGCACCGTGCGCAACTCGATCCTGTCTCGCGGCGTTGTGGTCGAGGAAGGCGCTTCGGTGACCAACTCGATCATCAACCAGAGCTGCATCATCAAGAGCGGCGCCCGCGTTGAGAACGCCATCCTGGACAAGAACAACGTGGTTCCCACCAACACCGAGCTTCGCGGCACGCCCGAGAACATCCTGGTGCTGGGAAAGGCTCCGTTAACTTCCGACACCACCATCGTACGTTAACGTTGACACCGCAACATCGCTCGTAACATGTAGAATAGCCGCCCGGTTAGCGCCAGGCGGCTATTCTCGAATTGGAATATGGGAGACAATATGGCAGATTCCAGCAAAAAGATGCAGATCGTGTTTGCCTCGGCCGAGTGCGCACCGTTTGTTAAGACCGGTGGCCTGGGCGACGTAGCGGGCTCGCTGCCTGCGGCACTCGTGCGCGCCGGCGCCGAGGTCATCGTGATGGTGCCCAAGTACGCCACCATCAAGGACGAATACAAGGCGCAAATGGAGCACTTTGCCGACTTTTACGTGAGCCTGGGCTGGCGCAATGAGTACTGCGGGCTGGAGAAGCTCGAGCGCGACGGCGTCACCTATATGTTCGTGGACAACGAGCGCTACTTTGCGCGCGACTATCCGTACGGCTTCTTTGACGACGGCGAACGCTTTGCGTTCTTCTCCAAGGCCATCACCGAAAGCCTGCAGCACCTGCCGGCCGGTTTTGAGTGCGACATCCTGCACTGCAACGACTGGCAGACGGCGCTGGCGCCCGTGTTCTTGCGCGAGTTCTACCAGGCCTGCCGCTGTACGACCGCGTCAAGACCGTGTTCTCGATCCACAACGTAGCGTTCCAGGGCCAGTTTAGCGACACCGTGATGGAGGACATCCTAGGTGTGGCGCATATTCCGGCGGCAGCTACGCAGTTGCGTTGCGACGCCTGCAGTATCAACTACATGCTGGGCGCGCTGCACTATGCCGATGCCATCACCACGGTGAGCCCCACCTATGCGGGCGAGATCCAGACGCCCGAGTTTGGCGAGGGCCTGGACGGCGTGCTGCGCGAGCGCTCCTATGCGCTGCAGGGCATCCTCAACGGCATTGACGTGGCGGCCTTTGACCCGGCAACCGACAAGCGCATTGCCGCCAACTACACGGTTGACGACCGTTCCGGCAAGGCCGTGTGCAAGGCCAAGCTGCAGGAGGAGCTGGGCCTCGAGGTTCGCGACGACCGCCCGCTTATGGTGATGGTCACGCGCCTGACGCGCCAGAAGGGCATGGACCTGGTCATGTACGCGCTCGACCGCATCCTGTCCGGCGGCGTGCAGGTGGCGGTGCTGGGCACCGGCGACCGCGACTACGAGGACGGCCTGCGCTACTTCCAGGACAAGTACCCCGGCACCATGGCCGCACGCATCGAATTTGACCCGGCGCTGTCGCAGCGCATGTACGCCGCCGCCGATATGTTCCTGATGCCTTCGAAGTTTGAGCCTTGCGGTCTGTCGCAGATCATCGCCATGCGCTACGGCACCCTACCCATCGTGCGCGAGACCGGTGGCTTGAAGGACACCGTGATCCCGTATAACGAGTTCACCGGCGAGGGCACGGGCTTCTCGTTTAGCAACTTTAATGGCGACGAGATGGGCGACGCGGTCTTCCGCGCGGCGCGCCTGTTCTGGGATAACCGTGAGGCATGGAACAAGCTGGTCACGCAGGCCATGAGCCAGGACTTTAGCTGGACGCGCTCGGCCGATAAGTATCTGGACCTGTACTTCTTTATGCACCCTGAGATTGAAAGGCCGGCGGCTGTTGTCGACGAGCCTGAGGTTGTTGTTGAGCCGGTGGCCGCTGAGGAGCCCGGGCCGAGGAGAAGCATGTTGAGGCTGAGCCCGTTAAGGCCGAGCCTGAGGTGAAGGCTGAGGCTGCTCCTGAGGCAAAGGCCGAGGTCAAGCCGGCTGCAAAGCTGCAGCTAAGAAGACCACGACCCGCAAGATGACCGCTAAGAAGGCTACGACGACCAAGCTACCGCGACTAAAACGACGGCTGCCAAGACAACGACTACGCGCAAGCGCACGACCGCCG
>ENA-OQCE01000630-OQCE01000630.1-human-gut-metagenome-genome-assembly--contig:-NODE-630-length-16700-cov-2.155011_pt1 | contig 16700 bp, 16 predicted proteins | sample MGYA00242495_ERZ504572 | MGnify/ENA primary metagenome ERZ504572 (study PRJEB26092, sample SAMD00036228) | human gut metagenome | host: Homo sapiens | study: EMG produced TPA metagenomics assembly of...
GGATTAGGGGTTAAGGATTAGTTATTAATGATTAGTGATGAACTGCACAGGCTAATCCCTAATCCTTTAATCCTTAATCCCTAATCCTTATTCTCACTCCTTCATTCTGTCCACATACATATTATACAGTTCTTCCACCTTCGGCTCGTAGATTTCGGCGAGCTTGGAGTTGTACTTCTTCATGGCCTTCACCTCGCATCGAGTACAGCCCAGTGGTATTCAAATTCACGGGTAGAAATCATGAAGCGGTTGTCGTCCAGGCTCAGATACCAGGTCAGGTACTCTACAGCCTTGTCAGCAAGGGCTTTCATCATCTCGTCCGCCTTGGCGGTTTCGCCCAGTTGGTAGTAGGCTTCCGCCATCTGTACGGCACCGTTCTGCCAGTCGTAAGGCACGTTGTAGGCGGGAATCATCTTTTCGGCATAGTCCAGGGCGGCTTTTGCCTTGTCTTTCTTGCCCTCACGCATCAGCTGCTGCACGAGTTGGGAGAAGATGCGACGGTGAGAGTGACACATGCGCATGGCGTTCTCGTCGATATAGATGCCCGGCTTGTCGATGCCACCGAACTTGAACTTGTTCATCAGGTTGTCGTACATCTTTTCGGAGTCTATTGTCACGCCCGTCTTACTGGTGTCGAACGGAGTGAAACGATAGGCAAGACCTTCCTGAACGAAGTGGTTCTCCATGTTCAGCTGGTTCTCCCTGCCTACGCTGACAGCGATATAGATGGGGCGTTCCCAGTTGGCCTCGCTCAGCATTTCGAGCATCATCAACTCGCTCTTGTAGAGGGCGCGTTTGCCTTTCAGCGAAATGTGCATGTAGTCGGGGATTGAGTCGCCCGGTATCATCATGCCGCTGCGGCGCACGGCTTCCTTGTCTACCTTGATGACAATGCTGTCGGTAGGAATCACCTTCAAGTCCTGATTCTTGTTGCGCACCCAGTTCTTGAGGATATTCTTTAGCTCATACGGGTTGTCACCGAATTCTTTCTTTACATTGACCAGTGCTTCGGGATTACCGTCCAGTGCCTGCTTCTCGGCTTCGGCATAGAGCTGGTCGATGCTTTTCTTGTACTCAGGCTGGATGGGGACGTATTCGTTGGTGCCTTCTACGTACTCCATTCGGTCCCACGTGATGGGGAGAGAAGGACTGTCGTAGGCGGGGCGCTTCATCTGGTCGATGTACCAATCGGTCTGCAGGTACGAGAGGTTGCAGGTGCGGGCGTCGGTACGGAAACCTTCGGTCTCCTGGTTGTACCAGAGGGGGAAGGTATCGTTGTCACCGTTGGTATAGATAATCGGGTTGCCGCTTTCTTGTAGGGACATCAGGTAGTTCTGGCTGAAGTCGCGTGCCATGTAGCGGTCGCTGCGGTCGTGGTCGTCCCAAGTCTGGCTTGCCATCTGCACGGGGACAAAGAGGCAGGCTACGGAAACGATGGCGGCAGCAGGCAGTTCCTTCATCTTGGCATAGTCTTGAAGCAGACGGACGAGTCCTGCCACACCCATACCAATCCAGATGGCGAAGGCGTAGAACGAACCGGCGTAGGCATAGTCACGTTCGCGCGGTTGGCTCGGAGTCTGGTTCAGGTAGAGCACGATGGCAATACCGGTCATGAAGAAGAGGAAGAAGACCACCCAGAATTGCTGGATGCCTTTCTGCCCACGGTAGCTTGCCATAGCAGGCCGATGATACCAGCAGCAGGGGCAGGCAGTAGAATACGTTGTGTCCCTTGTTGTCTTTCAGTTCCTGAGCAAGAGGCTCTGGTCGCCCACCAGCCAGTTGTCGATGAACGGGATACCGGTAATCCAGTTGCCGTGTTCAATTTCTCCGCTGCCTTGTATGTCGTTCTGGCGTCCGGCGAAGTTCCACATGAAGTAGCGCCAGTACATCCAGTTGAGCTGGTAGGAGAAGAAGAACTTGATGTTTTCCCACTGTGTGGGCATGTTTACCATAATCATGTTGCCGCATTTGTCATAGGGCACATCGTAACCCTTGATGTCCTGCCAGGCATGGTATTGTTGTGTATGGGCACTGCTGTACATACGCGGGAACAGCATGTTCTGGGCGTATTCGTACTCAATGCGTCCGGGGATTTCGATGTACGAATCCTTTTCGTCGGGCGTAGCTTTCTCCTTGCGGATGAACTTCGTGCCGTTGTACTTGATGCGCGGTTCGCAGTAACCGTCTTTCACGTCCAGCGCCACTTGCGAGGAAAAGGCAGGGCCATAGAACAACGGGCGTGTGCCATACTGCTCGCGTCCCAGGTATTCGCCCAGTGTGAAGATGTCTTCCGGAGAGTTCTGGTCCATCGGCGTGTTGGCGGTGGAGCGGATGACGATAAGTGCATACGAGGAATATCCGATGACAATCATCATGGTGCAGAGCAGCGAGGTGTTCAGCGTGCGTGCCGATACGCGGAATTTCTCTTTGACGGCTGCCTGCGTCTTCGGACGGAGGTAGAGCCACAATGCGGCAATGACGATGATACCGATAACCACCGAGCTGGTGCCGTGTCCGTAGAACGGGATACCCAGCATGGCGATGGTGAGTATGAACGAGAGTGCCATACGTGCCTTGTTGCGTTCGGTATAGCTTTCGTAGATACCCCAGATGAGGCAGGCTGCCAACAGGATGATATATACGATGACACCCGTGTTGAAGGACATGCCCAGCGTGTTGACGAAGAGCAGTTCGAACCAGCCGCCCACTTTCACGATACCCGGCACGATGCCGTAGAGTACGGCTGCTACCAGTATGCCCGAAGCGAGCAATGCCAGCAGGGAACCTCGGGCATTGGCGTTGGGTACTTTCTTGTAGTAGTATACCAGTACGATGGCGGGCAGGCAGAGCAGGTTCAGCAAGTGCACGCCGATGGAAAGTCCCGTCAGGTAGGCGATAAGAATCAGCCAGCGGTCACTGTGAGGCTCGTTGGCAACGTCCTCCCATTTCAGTATGAGCCAGAATACGACGGCAGTGAACAGTGAGGAGAAGGCATACACCTCGCCTTCCACAGCGCTGAACCAGAAGGTATCGCTGAACGTGTAGGCAAGTGCGCCCACCAGACCGCTACCCATGATGGTAACCATCTGGCCGCGTGTGATATTGTTTTCGTCTGTCACCACAAGTTTGCGTACCAGGTGCGTGATGCTCCAGAAAAGGAACAGGATACATGCGCCGCTCATCAGCGCGCTCATGTAGTTCACCATCTTGGCAACGGTGGAGGCATCGGAAGCAAATTGTGAGAATAGGTTGGCTACCAGCATGAAGAACGGTGCGCCGGGCGGGTGTCCTACTTCCAGCTTATAGCCGGTGGTGATGAACTCCGGGCAGTCCCAAAAGCTTGCAGTAGGTTCGATGGTCATGCAGTAGACCGTCGCTGCAATGAGGAAGGTAATCCAGCCTACAAGGTTGTTTACGGTTTTGTACTGTTTTCATTCGGATGAAATTCGTTATTATTTCAGTTTTGTTTTTTACAAGCTGTTTTGCCATCGCTTAGTCAACGTATTGGCATATATGGGCGCAAATATAATGATTTCGCTTCTAAATAGGTGACAATAAGCAGCATTATTAGGATAGGTTAAGGGATTTGCTGCATCTATAGATGCAGCACGGTGGAAGTATAGATGCAGCGCGGTGGAAGTATAGATGCAACAATGATGATTCTATAGAGGGAATATCCGGCCGATAAAGGGGGATGCGGAAAGGAAATATCCTCCTTGCTTGTCTAAATGAATCTTTCGTTTATAACCGAAAATCTAGCCTTTTTCGCAAATTTTTTAGGTTATGAACGAAAGAGTTGATAGAAATATTCGTTTATAACCGAAAATTGTTATCTTTGCAACTAAAGTTTAGGTTATGGACGAAAGAATGGATATACTTAGGAAGTACAATCTCTGGACAGAAGGAGATTTTGACTTTGGTTTCATGCGGGTAGCTTATACCGGCAGAATCATGGACTACGTAGGTAATCGTCTTGTAAAGGTGCTTATCGGTCAGCGGCGTACCGGAAAAAGTTATGTGTTGAGACAGATAGCAAGGGAACTGATAAGAAACGGTGTCCCTCCGCAGAACACCTTGTTCATCAACCGGGAACTGAGCGACTTTGCTTTCTTGAAGACTCACAAGGATTTGGAAGAGTTGGTGGCGCTTTATAAAAGCGAACTGCACCCTCAGGAAAGGATGTATATTTTCATCGACGAAGTGCAGCTCATCCAAGAATGGGAAAAGTCGGTCAATTCTTATTCGCAGGACTATACCGAGGAGTACGAGCTCTTTATCAGCGGCTCCAACTCACGGATGCTGTCCGGTGAGCTTGCCACGCTGCTTTCCGGGCGATACGTCCAATTTCCGATATATCCCTTCAGCTATCAGGAGTATACAGAGATAAGGCATCTGGAACAGAACCGTGAGAGCTATATGGCTATATGAATACGGGCGGAATCCCGGAACTTTTTGTCTTGCCCGAAAAGCAGGAGGTGCAGCGCAATTACTTGTCTGCCTTGAAGGACACCATCTTGCTGAAGGACATCATCCAACGCTACAGCATACGTGACCCCCGACTGCTTGAGGACCTTTTTGCGTTTCTTGTAGCAATGCCTCTAATTTAGTGTCCATCGGCAACATCGTGAACTATTTCAAGAGCCAGGGCCGGAAGACGAGCTATGATGCCGTGGCTGCCTACATAGGCTATATCGAAGACTCGTTCTTGGCGTATCGTTGTGAACGCTTTGACTTGCGCGGAAAGGAAATACTGTCCGGTACGGCGAAATATTACATCAACGACCTTGCCTTTAAGAATTTCCTCTATCCCGGAACAGCCTATGATGTGGGTTATAAACTGGAGACTCTTGTCTATCTGGAGTTGCTTCGGGCGGGCTATGATGTCTATACCGGATGTGCTAAAGAAAAAGAGGTGGACTTCATCGCTCGGAAAGGTGACCGTACGATATATCTGCAATCCACCTACATGCTGGTAGATGAACAGACGGTGCGCCGTGAGTATGCTTCGTTGGAGGCGATACAAGATAATTATGAGAAACTGGTTGTCTCGCTTGATGACTTCTGCCTGCCGTCCAATGAAGGAATACGGCATGTGCGGGCGTGGGAACTGGTGGATTGCTTGAAAGATAGGGATATTTCTGTAAATGTGACAAAAAGCATTGCTTTTGTCTTTGCTTTCTCGGCGTATCAAGGCTTTCGGAGATATATTTTCAATTTATTAGGAGGAGGAATGTTTTGATATATTCCTTATAATCTGTATTTTATATGTTTTTGTTCTCGAATTTCCTTTCGTATAGACAGAGAGATGGAAATACGGGGGATCCTCATACGATAGAAAATACAAAGTGTCAGAATGGTAAAAGTAGAATACCCACCATTGATGTGAATAACATTAATGATGGGCATTCTACAATGTGTTGAGTTATATCGACGTTACGTTACTTCATTCGTTATCAAGCTTGCCACTTCGGAAGTTCCGATGGTGCGGACACTCACCACGCGGTGTGCTCCGTTTTCATCTTGCTCAAAGCATAGTTTCTGGTTGTGGGTATCGTTCTCATAGACATAAAGTACGCCGGCTGAGTATGTTCCCGTCAGGGTGAACTGCGGTTCCACTTTGGCTGTAAAGGTGAACGGCTTCGTGTTGTCTATCTCTGTAAAGATAACAGGTGAGTTGTTGATGGCAGTTCCATCCGGCGAACGGAAATAGTCTGTCTGCGGACCGGCAACAAACTTCAGTGTGTCGTTGAATACGGTGACATTGTTCTCCGCCCCGTTCTTGGCTTGGGTAAATTGTATGTTACTGAGTTTGACGTTGCAGGATGAAAGTGTTTCTTTCTCTACTGCCGCATCCGGTTTACTCTCGGCGCAACCGGTCATTAAGATGCTCATAAGCAATCCAAAGTATGAATGTTTATTCATTGTGTAATTGTTTTTTGTTTATGTTGCAAAGTTAGTGAATTTAGAGTCTTTCAGTAATACTCCCTCTTGAACCACAACTCAAATACCGGGTTGGAGAATATGTACTGCTCCCCTTTATCGACCAATGTGCCGTATTGAAAAGGTGATTTTATGGGCTGCTTGTTCTTGATTTAATGACAAATATACAGATTATACATTCATGTATAATTTCTTTTCTTTTATTTCTATTCAGCCTTGTCGTTTTCCAATCCCCGCCCTAATTCTGCTCAAACTCACCGGAGTAATCCCCAGATACGTAGCAAGGCATTCCAGCGGGATTCTTTGCAGCAGTTCCGGGTTATTCTTCAGCAGTACTTCGTACCGTTCGGCTGCGGAAGTAAACAGCAAGGGGATGAATTTCTCTTCAGTCTGCAGGAATTCTGTCTCTGCAAACTTGCGTTCCCAATTGGCGATGTGGATGTCTTCTTGGAACAATCTTGCCAGGACACTCTGTTTCAAGACGTAAAGAATGACGTCCTCCATGCATTCCACGGTTTCATAACCGGGTGCGTTGCCGATGTAGCTTTTCAGTGAAACGACTGTGGCTCCCTCGGCACCAATCCAGAAGGTGATTTCTTTGCCTTTTGCTTCCACGTAGGCGCGGACAATACCTTTCCCGACGAAGAAAATGTTTCTCTCCGTCTTTCCGGCTTCCAGTATGAGGGAACCTTTGGGGTAAGCTACTTCCGCAATGTTCTCCACCAGCTTGTCGACAGATGCCTTTGGCATTGGATATATGGTATGGATAATATCGTATTTGTTCATTATCAAGCAAGTATTGGTTCTTAGTGTGGCAAAAATACGATTTTCGACCTTATCCGGTGCTTCTTATCAAATGTAAAGTGGCAGGAGTACGGGAAAGGTTATCTTTGCTCCCTCTTTAAATGTATAATGAAACAGAAGAATTGAGTATGAACTGGATTATTTTGGTTGTAGCCGGACTGTTTGAGTCAGGCTTTGCCTTTTGTCTGGGAAAGATGAAAGGCGTTACGGGTACGGAATATTATCTTTGGGGTGCAGGTTTTCTTGTCTGTCTGGCCATCAGTATGTTGCTGCTTGCCAAGGCGGTGCATACGTTACCTATCGGGACGGCCTATCCCGTGTGGACGGGGATAGGTGCGGTAAGTACGGTAATATTGGGGATTGTATTCTTTGATGAGTCGGTTTCCTTCATCCGTTTGTTCTTTATTACTACGTTGATAGCTTCTATTGTAGGTTTAAAGATGACTTGATTCCTACGATTGCTGCGGAACAATGCGATGTAAACTTTTGACTTGAAAAAGGATGAACGTGAGCAAAAAAGCCCTATTTTTGCTCACGTTATTGAATTCTGAATAAGTAGTAAACATAAATATGCCATGAAAAGTAAAACTCTTGCATTGATTCTATTATGCTGCACCGCTTCATTGGGCGCCAAGGTAAAACTGCCTGCACTGGTAAGTGACAATATGGTTCTTCAGCAACAGACGGAAGTAAAACTGTGGGGAACGGCTGCACCGAAAGCCGAAGTACGCGTCACGCCTTCGTGGAATGGACAGACAACGACTTGCCGTGCCGATAAGGACGGACGTTGGCTGCTTGCCGTGAAAACTCCGGCAGCAGGATACACGCCTTATGAGATAACCTTTGATGATGGAGAAAAACTACGTTGACGAATGTCCTAATCGGTGAAGTATGGCTTGCTTCCGGTCAGAGTAATATGGAAATGCCCTTGAAAGGTTTTGCCGGCTGTTGCATCATGAATGGGGTGGATGATATCATAGCTTCTGCCGAAAATAAGGGTGTGCGCATGTTCACCGTTCCCAAGCATCAAACGTATGAACCGCAAACAGACTGCGAAGGTAGTTGGAACCTCTCCTCCATCGAGACCGCACCCGATTTCAGTGCAACAGCTTACTATTTCGCAACTTCACTGAGCCGTGCCCTCCGTATTCCCGTGGGTATCATCAGCAGTGCCTACGGTGGAGCCACTGTGGAAGGTTGGATAAGCCGGGAGTTGCTGGAAAACTATCCGGACATTTCCCTCAACCCCGATTCCATCGAACGCCTGCACCCCATGCACCGCCCCATGCTGATGTACAATGCCATGCTGAAGCCGCTTCAGAACTATACCATAAAGGGATTCATCTGGTATCAAGCGAGTCTAACGTAGGCCGCCATGAAACATATGCCGAGCGCCTGGCCGACATGGTGCAGCTGTGGCGCAAGGAATGGGGACTGGGCGAATTGCCTTTTTACTTTGCAGAAATAGCTCCTTATGCCTATGGAGCACTCAGCAAGAGAAAGCTGCCTACCTGCGCGAAGCGCAATTTCGTGCCCAAAGCCAGATTCCGAACAGTGCCATGATTTCTACCAACGACCTTGTGGAACCTTACGAGATATACAACATCCATCCCCGCAACAAGAGGAAGGTGGGCCAACGTTTGAGTTATCTGGCATTGAACCTCACCTATGGATTGAAGCAGATACACTGTTTCGGCCCACAATATAAGTCATGGACTGCTAAAGGCAATGAAGCCTGGGTTTCTTTCGACCACCTGGAAATGGGTATCTGCCGTAACTATGACCTTCGTGGCTTCGAAGTGGCAGGCGAGGACCGTGTATTTCATCCTGCCGATAAAGTATGGCTGCACTGGCAGACGAATGAAGTGGTAATCTCTTCAGAAAAGGTATCCCATCCCGTCAGCGTGCGCTACTGTTTCCATGATTTCCAGATTGGTACGATGATTGGCGGAAATGAATTGCCTACCATTCCGTTCCGTACGGATAATTGGTGAAAGAACGGAAAGTAGATAAACACTTTCATTATACTATAATATTAGGCGCGGGTTACGCGGAATCCATGGATGCAGTAAACTAAATCCGTGTAATCCGCGCCTAAAAGAAAATATCCAGAGGGTTTTGTTCCCCCCTCTGTCTTTCTTATTGTTTCAGCAACTGTTCTGCTGCAAGTACCAGGAACATATAGTGGGACGAACCTCCTCCCAACACATACTCAGTCTGTTGCCAGAGGAACGGGAACGTCAGGAGTTCCGGGAAGTCGGGACGGATAAGCGCTGTACCGGAAATGACTCCACCGGGAATGTACGACCAGTCTGCGCGGTTCAGTCCGTAGCCTACAGTGGCTGATTGTGCGCCAACACCCGAGGCGAAGGAAGCCTGGTTGGAGCCCGGGTGGCATCCGAGAATGAAGTTGAGGGCATTGAATACCGGTGCTTTCGGGAATATTTCCGGATAGGCGGTTGTCAGGAAGTAGTGCTGGAAGCCGAAACGCTGTATATCCCAGCCTGCACCCCAGATATTCGGACGGTAGGGAACGCCATAAGGAGTTTCATGCACTTGCTTGTCCAGTTCTTGTTTGTATCCGGCCAGAGCTTTGCGGAAAGCGGTAGAGAAGGCTTTGGCTTTCTTGTTCTTCATCTGTGCAAACTGTTGTTCTACGCGTGCCGTGTACCAGCCGATTCGGCCTATCTGCTTGATGATGAGCTCCTGGTTGTCCAGGATGAAGTCCATATAGGGTTGTTCGCCCGTGGTGAGGTACAACTCTACGGCTGCCTGCACTTTGGGGAACAAGGCTCTGTTGTTGCCGCTTTCGGTAGAAGCATATACTTTGCGGGCAATGTCGAGACAATGTACACTCAATGTATCATTGAAGCCTTTCAATACGCGTGATACGGCAGCAAGTTGGGCGGCTGTCGACAGTTCTCGTCCGGGGTTGTCCTCTGTAAATATCCAACGGTCGTCTTCATTACCGATTTTTCCGTCCGTCATGGCGGCGGCATCACCCAGAAGTACGTATTGGCGAAGGTCGTTGCAGATGATTCCCCGGTAGAGACGTCCCAGTGCCAGGTAGCCGTTGACTACCGTAAGGGCGCCGTTCTCTACTTGTTGCAGCAGGTCATTCTTACCGTCGGGCTGGTGGATTTCCGTCACACGGTTTATCTGGTCGATGGAAGTCACGTCGAGATTCGGGCGGAAAGCTTCGTAGGCCAGTGCCAGGATATAGGATTCTCCGGCTTGGGATTCGATGCGGAGGTCAAAGTCTCCGGCATCGTGCCAGCCGCCTATGTTCACTCCGGGAACCACTTCACCCGGTTTGAATTTGGACAGGCCCTCTTTCTGGTCGTAGCCGTCGATATGATTGTGTGCCGGTGCCATCCGGGCATCGTCCATGTGGCAGCAGTCGTGCCATACGCGGTATTTCTCGTTGACGCGCATGTGGCACATCTGTACGGGAAGGAAGTATTCCAGTACGGGTTGCCATACGCCACGGGCATATACGTCATTGTCGATGCGGAAGATAGGAGATACGGAGGTATCGTATTTAATCTTGTAGAGTCCCGGTTCCTTCACATCCGTGAAGTCCACCTTCAGATAGTTGTATCTTAGGAACTTGCCCCAATTGGCAGGAGTGACGTTCTTGACCACTTTCTCGCCGTCTGCGTCAATGCGGATGATTTGTGCCGTTTCCTTTCTATTGTCACGTATATCCATTTCGATGACGGCTTCCTTGTCCTGGGCGGGATGATAACCTATCTGTGAAGTCTGGATAACCGGCTGATACATCCAGTCGGCCACTACGTTCGGAGTGATAATCCATTTGACGACCCCTTTGGTGACACCCGGTTTTATGTTGCTGCGCAGTACGAACCAGCCGTTATTGTGGTTCATACGCCCGTCAAACAGTTGTAGGTCACCACTCAATGATTCGATGGTTACTTTGTTGTAAGGGTCGTCGGGGCGGGAGGTAAACTTACGGCCTTTGGCATAAGGTTCGCTGATGATGTCGTCGGCCACAATCGGGCTGTAACCTTTTCCTATCAGTTTGTCCATGTCTGCCAGCGATTGCTTGCCGTCATGATAATTTCCCGTATGCAGATAGTTGGGTTGGGTTGTCATTAGGGGGGAGTTGGGTTGTTGCGGGAAGATGCCGCTCTGACCGTCCATAATCCAGGCTTGCCGAAGAGGGAACCGGGAAGAATTCAAGGTTGAAGCCCACTTTTCCGATGAATTCCTGGGGAATGGGGCGGTCCAGGTCTACGGTCACCTCTATGTGTTTACCTTTGCTTTCCACTTGTACCGTATATATAAGGTGGAGATCCGGGTAAATCATCGGGTTGAATCCGGTGAGGTGGCGTGAGGAGTCGGGATAGCAGAGCGTAGCGGTGATGCTGTTGTCGCTGAGCTTCCGGTCGAGTTGTTTCGGTACGGGCTGCCATTGTCCGGGGGTGGCTTCCAGTCGGATGTCTCCATTCGTTGCTACGCGGTGTCCATTCATGATGATACATACTCCTCCTTGGTGTCCCTCGGATAGATGTCATCAAAGCCATGACGTCTACTCCCTGGTTCTGAAATAACCGGAAGATGTCAGCTTGAAATCTTGTGCATGCAGTGCACCGCTACTGCAGAGCAGTGCCAGGGCGGATGCGAATAGAAAATGTCTCTTTCTCATAGTATCTATTTTTGAGTTACAGAATTCTCCACTAATATACGGACTAAAAAGGAAACGGATGGTTTTTGTTTGTAGCCAATAACGTTATAAAATGTATCTTTTTCCGGTGTTTGCCTATGTTTCTGGGGCAGATATTGTAGCACTTGACGAACACTGGTGTTTGACAAAACAAGGATTCAGTACCCAAAAATGACCTTTATCGGAACCAATTGTATCCCTTGAAAAAGGATGGCAATGAGTAATGACAACTTGTTTTTTTGTAAATTTGCAGTGTAACTATGGCCAATTTCTTAAATCGCTACATTATGAGACACCTATTTCCCGTTTTTCTGCTGATTGTAGTAGGCTGCTGATTGCACCTTTCCTAAAAGCGCAATCACACGCGGATAAGATTTTAAAAGATGAGATAACCTCAGACTTGAAAGAGAATATCCTCTCTTTTTGGGAAAAATACAGTGTAGACCCTTCCGGAGGTTTTTACGGTTCATTGGGACGTGACGGTGCCCCGATAGCGGATGCTCCCAAAGGAGGCGTACTGAATGCCCGCATCCTCTGGACTTTTTCAACCGCTTATCGGATGTATGGCGATGCTGCCTACCGCAAACTGGCTGACAGGGCGCAACGCTATTTCATAGACCACTTCATCGACCCGCAGTATGGAGGCGTATATTGGCTGATAAAAGCAGACGGTACTCCACTGGATACGGACAAGCAGACTTACGGCTGCTCTTATGCCATCTACGGTTTGTCCGAACATTTCAGAGCAACAGGCAACAATGAAAGCCTGCAAAAAGCCATAGAGCTTTACCGGACCGTGGAGAGCAGAATCAAAGACCCCGTAAACGATGGTTATATAGAATCTTTCACCCGCGAATGGGAAGTTCCCAAAAAGCTGGGATATGATGGAGATGGTGTTGCCACCAAAACAATGAATACCCATATCCATGTATTGGAGGCATACACAGCGTTATATAAAGTATGGAAAGATGACGGCCTTCGCGAGCGCCTTGCAAAAGTGATAAACTTGATAACAACCAAACTGTATAACTCACAAACACATCACCTGATATTATACTGTGATTCGAACTGGAACAATCTGGATGACATTGACTCTTACGGGCATGACATCGAAACTTCCTGGCTGCTGACGGAAGCTGCAGAAGCTCTGGGTGACCCGGAGGTCATCGGGAAATGCAGGGAAGTGGCTTTGGAACTTGCAGACGCTCCTTGAAAGAGGGCATCAACCCGATGGGTGCCATGATGTACGAACGGCATAAGGACAAAATCAGGAAGGATGCTTCCTGGTGGTGCCAGGCGGAAACTGTGTAGGATGCATCAATGCCTGGCAGCTGACCGGTGAACAATCTTATCTGGACAGTGCCGTCCGTACCTGGAACTTCATCAAATCACGGATGATAGACAAGGAGTATGGCGAATGGTTCAGAACTGTGCTGGAAGATGGGACTCCCCGCTACAAGGAACCTAAAGCAAGTATGTGGAATTGTCCTTATCATAACAGCCGTATGGGGTTTGAGATTGATACAAGACTGAAATGACAACCTTTTATATATTTGATATAATGAAGAATTTACGAATTTTCCAGTTGGGAATGGCTGCATTGCTGTGTGGCATATTGTCTCTGCCGCTTTCTGCCCAGACGGAAGTGATGGCATGGAGCAATATCACGGGTGTCCGTGTAGACGGTGAATTGATAGACTTTGAGTCGTCCCTGCGTGTCGGAACCTTGAAAGGGGATATGGAGATTACCGGAAAGGAGAAGCAGGTCCGTCCCGTTTTCCATCGTGAGGGGGATATGCAGGAAGTGACGACTACTCTGCGAGGTGTAAAGTTCCATCAGAAAGTGACTGATAAGGGAAAAGGCTTGGTGGAGATTTCTATTGATGCGCTGTCGGACACTACTTTGAACCAGACAGCCTATTACTGTATTGCTTTAAGTCCGGAAAACTACGCTGATGCCAAAGTAAGGACAAGTGGCAGGAAGCTGACCGTTACTTCGGCTAATAGGAAGTTGGAATTCAAGTTCAATAAGTCTGTAAAGGCCACGGTTGAAAAAGAATCCACCGGTACCGTAGTTTATATCTCGCTGATGCCGACTCTGAAAAAGGCTGAGAGAACTGCATTGTCCATGGCACTGCATGCTTCCGGAGTGATAGATCATAGTGACGCGGAAATTATATTGGATATGCAGAATCCGGGCAGTCTGTTTACAGGCTTTGGAGGGAATTTCCGCCTGCAGAATCCTGCTGCCGACCCTAAAGTGATAGATTACTGTCTGGAAAATTTGCGTGTAGCCTATGGACGTGTGGAATTTCCGTGGAGATTGTGGCAACCGGAAGAGGAAGCCGACCCTATTGCCACCGCACAGAATGGGGGACTGAACAAGCGGGTGGAGGAAAGTCTCCTCATGGCAAAGCGCTTGAAGGCGATGGGAATGCCGGTAATACTAAGCTGCTGGTTTCCACCTGCGTGGGCCATTGACGGAGGTCCTGCAAGTTATGCTCGTCAAGGCGGTGTCATTGCTTATCGTCTGGATAACCGGAAAAAGGAGAAGATTTATAAATCCATGGCAGATTATCTGTTGTATGCCAAACAGTATTATGGTATTGAGTTCTCCATGTTCTCGTTCAATGAATCGGATTTGGGTATTGATGTCCTCCACACTCCGCAGGAACATGCAGATTTCATTAAGGAGTTCGGTGCTTATCTGGCAGGGTTGAATCTTCCTACCGCATGCTGCTTGGCGACAATTCGGATGCCACGACTTCGATTTCATCCTTCCTGCTTTGAACAATCTTGAGACTCATAAGTATATTGGTGCAGTTTCTTTCCATTCATGGCGTGGTTGTGATGATGTTACGTTAAAGAAGTGGGCGGATGCTGCCAAAGCGATCAATGTACCACTCTTGGTTGGTGAGGGTAGTACGGATGCCGCTGCTCATGGTTATGCCGAGATATTCAATGAGTCGACGTTTGCACTTTATGAAATCAATCTGTATACGCGTATTTGTGCCATTTGCCAGCCATTGTCCATCTTGCAGTGGCAGCTTACTTCAGACTATTCGTTGTTGTGGGGAGACGGCATTTATGGTTCCAAAGGTCCTTTGCGTCCTACGCAACGTTTCTGGAATATCAAGCAACTGGCCTCCACTCCGGCCGATGCCTTGGCCATTCCGGTCAGTAGCAGCAAGAAAAACGTAAACTGTGCGGCTTTCGGAAATATGGTGCGTGGGGAATATGCCGTCCATATGGTCAATAATGGGGCGGATTGCGAGGCGGTCATCTCCGGTATCCCTGCAGAAGTGAAGGAACTGAAAGTCTATGTGACCAATACAAAAGACTGCATGAAGGAAACTGCAGTGAAAGTGGAGAATGGGCAGGTACGGGTACACTTGCCGGCCATCAGTTTCATTACCTTATTGTCTGATAAATAGTTTTGAAATAGAATAATATAAATGATTACTAAAGAATAGTGATATGAATATAACTACATGTCTGTTTACAGTTCTGGGAGGGATGGCCACTTTAGGGCATCCTTCAGAAACTATACGTTTGAATCAGTTAGGGTACTATCCCCAGCAGGAAAAAGTAGCTGTGGTGAATACCGGTGAGGTCCGTGAATTTACCATAGTAGATGCAGCCACGGGTAATCGGGTATTTTCCGGTAAGCCCGGATATATTGCTTCATCTGCTTGGTCGGATAAGAGCAGGACGATATTGGATTTCAGTGACATCACGGCACCGGGAAACTATTTTCTGATGGTTAACGGAGATTCAGTGGCATTCGAAATAAAAGAAAGAGTACTGTCCCCTTTGGCCGATGCAGCTTTGAAATCTTTCTATTACCAACGTACGGGCATGCCCATCGAAGCGACTTATGCGGGTCGGTGGAGCCGTCCGGCAGGCCATCCCGATGACAAGGTACTGATACATCCCAATGCTGCCGGGCCGGAACGTAAGGCGGGAACGGTGATTTCTTCTCCGGGAGGATGGTATGATGCCGGAGACTATAACAAGTATATTGTGAACTCCGCCTATTCCATTGGACTGATGCAGGCGATTTATGCCCGCTTTCCTGATTATTTTATCCGTCAACAGGTGAACATCCCGGAAAGCGGAAACCACACGCCCGATTTGCTGGACGAGATGTACTATAACCTGAGATGGATGCTGACTATGCAAGACCCTGCCGACGGAGGAGTCTACCACAAGCTGACTACCCCTTCGTTCGAGGGATTCATCAAGCCTACGGAGTGTAAGCAGCCTCGTTATGTGGTTCAGAAATCAGTAACGGCGGCATTGGACTATGCTGCGGCTTTGGCGCAGGCTTCTGCCTTGTTTACTCCTTACGAAGAGGATTATCCGGGCTTTTCGACAGTGGCTTTACAGGCTGCCGAACGTGCTTACGCCTGGGCAGAAGCGTATCCGCAAGCGCTCTATCATCAGGACCTCCTCAACAAGCAATATCAACCTGCCGTGGTTACGGGAGCTTACGGTGATCGTAGTGCCGATGACGAATTCTTCTGGGCGGCTTCCGAGCTCTATCTTGCTACGGGAAAGCCCGTTTACCGGGAACAAGTGAAGAAGCATCTGCCGACTGCATATAAGACTCCTTCTTGGGGCAATACCACTGCGTTGGGCGTGTTTGCCTGGCTGCAACCGGGCAGGGAATATCAGGGTGAAGACGTGGAATTGGCAAATGCCATGAAAGACCTGTTACTGGACTATGCTGTCGAGGCTGTGCGGGGTGCTGACCGCTCTCCTTTCCATGCTCCTTACGGCAACGATGCCAAAGATTTCTTCTGGGGATGCCTTGCCGAAGGGTGTGCTAACCAAGCCACTTCACTGGTTTGCGCCTATTTGCTTACGGGCGAGAAGTCGTACCTGACGAACGCTACCGCAATATGGACTACATTTTAGGAAAGAATGCTACGGGATATTGTTATGTTACCGGTTTCGGGATGAAGAGTCCTCTGTATCCGCACCATCGTCTTTCTACATCGGATGATATAGAGGCACCTCTTCCCGGTTTCCTGGTTGGCGGTCCCAATCCTGGGCAGCAGGATGGCATTGCTTATGCTTCCAACCTGCCGGATGAGTCTTATGCAGATGTGGAGGGTTCGTATGCTTCCAATGAGATAGCCATTAATTGGAGTGCCGCTTTGGTGGCGTTGGTGTCTTCGTTGGATGCTTTGATGTCAAAATAATGTTTCTATTCAGCTGCTGCCTTATAAATTCGGATGGGCTGATGTTGAACTCTTCTTTAAAA
>ENA-OQCE01000631-OQCE01000631.1-human-gut-metagenome-genome-assembly--contig:-NODE-631-length-16686-cov-17.338366_pt1 | contig 16686 bp, 19 predicted proteins | sample MGYA00242495_ERZ504572 | MGnify/ENA primary metagenome ERZ504572 (study PRJEB26092, sample SAMD00036228) | human gut metagenome | host: Homo sapiens | study: EMG produced TPA metagenomics assembly of...
CTTCTTTTTTCTTTTTGCCCAAAGACACAAACAAATCTCGCATTTTCAAGATATCAGGCAATAAAGTTTTTCTAACATAATCTAGTACCGCCTGATAGCGAGGATCATCCGTTTTATATCCTTGACGATTGCTTAGAGCCATATCGGGTAACTCCGTCAGTTCAAAAATATCAACATGAAGTTGACCTACGACATAGACTTCATTCAATTTATTTTGTCCAACAACAGGAAGTATATTAAATTCGCCCATTTTTTGGTTGGCATACAGAGAAATAAAATTATCAGGAAAATCCGTTAACTCTACTTTTCTGCCGCGAGTTGATGTATAAGTTCCTATCCATCCTTTGATTTCTACGTTATATGTATGTTCAACACCAGATTTGTCATCCATGCTAATGGGCATTGTTGCTAAAGGTTTATTTTTGCGGAGTTCTGCTATTTCATTTCCATATGGTGTCTGGAAAAAATCATTAAGATATGTAAATTCATCCCCTAAAGTAATTAGAGTAGAGAGTTCTGAAATCATTTCCTTATCAAAGTTCTCGATGGTTTCCGCTTCCGTTCCCCGAATTAGGTGAATTTTAAACTTCTCATTTACTAACGGGAATATCTTAAGTAAATTGCGTTTAATTGCCTTTAATGTACTATGAAGTTTGTACTGCGGATTCTGCATAACGACAGAAGTACCGTTGCCAGATACTCTTTCGAAAGAAATTTGCTCGTCAGTGAGCGGCACAAGTAAATTATTGTCGTTTATATGGCGAGATAATACAAACCCTGATTTTTCTCCATTTGAAATCGTCTTTATAAGAACGTTCTCAGAAACCGATAGGGCAGCTAGTTTTCCTACGCCTTTACGCCCCATTTTCTTCCGTTTCATAGGGGTTAGAGATTCGGCATCGGTATTTCTAGAAACCGCGGCAACATTAAGGTATTTCTGGATATCGCCGTCAGCATATGACATTCCTTTGCCGTCATCTTCAACGGTAATATCATCCTTGTTAGCAATGATATATACATTGTGGGCATCTGCATCGTAAGCATTAGCAATTAATTCAGCTAGCACATAATAAATGTTTGTATACAGGCTTGGACCTAATAATTCCAAAATACGGGGATCAATATTAAGTTTGTATTCTTTCTCTTTCATTTGCAATCGTCGCTTTCTTTTGTCTCTTTTTAGGTAAACTTCTAATTATACTTTCTCCAATCACTTCGCCCAAACGAGGCGGAACAGCATTTCCTATATGGCGTGCTATTTTCCTTATCGGAACTTCAACATTGCTAGGCGAAAATTGATAATCAGGAGGAAAAGACTGTAAAATAGCGCCTTCCCGTAAAGTAATCGCCCTGTCCTGTTCTGGATGTCCAAAACGTCCGGTTCCATAACCGATAAATTGTGTGGTGATAGTAGGAGACAAATCATCCCACTTCATTCTACCATATACTGATGCATAAGTTTTTCCGCCTTCTTTTTTATGGCAGTTTAATACTAAACGTTCAGGCCAATCACGCCATGTACCGCCGGGAACGGAATGTTGTATTCGTTCCAAATTGATAGGAGAGAGTGCTGGCGAAATATGAAGCCTATCGTTTTCATTTGCCTCTCCAGCGGAAATTCTCGGTAAGCTACCAATAGCGTCTCTAACTGTCAGATGTTTTTGATGTGTTGCATCAATAAGTTTTATTTCTTTGCGACGCGACGCAAGCAAAATCAACCTTTTTCTCCGTTGCGGTACGCCATAATTTGCGACATTTACAACTTGATAATTTACAATATAATTCAAGCCTTCTAACGTGGAAACAAAATCTTTAAAAACTTTTTCTTTTTCTAATTCTGGCACATTCTCCATTGATACTATGTGGGGACGAGTTTCTTCCACCAACCGCCCAAATTGGTATAGTAATTTCCAGTCTTTATGTTTAGAACGGTTTTGCTTATCTTTTTGATGGCTTGAAAAAGGTTGACATGGCGCACATCCGACGAGTATTTTAACGTCAGCGCCTCGCAAAAGGGCGCGTATTTCTTTTCCTGTGACATCTTCAACGCTTTTATGAATAAATGTGCAGTTGTTGTTGTGAGTATAAGCGTATTCGCAAGAATCATCAATATCAATTCCTGCTACAACTGGAATTCCCGCTTTTTGCAAACCATAGGTAAGCCCGCCTACGCCGCAAAATAAATCAACAGCTTTAATTGTCATCGTTGTGTCCTTTCAGAAGAACGACTCAATATTGACTGAATTTTTTCGACTAATATAGTTTCGTTTCTCTTTTTTAATTCGCATTCCCAAATACGCAGAACTTTCCATCCGCGTGCCTCAAACATGGCAGTCACATCTTTATCGTGCTTCATATTACGTTCGCATTTCTTTTGCCAGTATTCCTTATTTTCTGCCGGGCGTGTATTTCGGCAATCATGACCATGCCAAAAGCAACCGTCTACGAATACTGCAACTTTTTCTTTTAGAAACACAAAATCGGGATGTCCTTTGACCGGATAATTGCGCTTCCATCCAGTAATACCATTCTGTTTAAATATGTCTATCAATCGCAGTTCTGTTGATTTGTTCTTTTTTGATTTAACTTTTCGCATGATTTCAGAGCGTTTTTCATTATTAAAAATATCCGCCATGATAAATCATCTCGCCTCAAACTCAATGCGAAGGCTCGGATCAGTTTCAGCCTCAAGAACAATTTCGTTATAACGACCAATAATATCTGAAAGCGTAGAATTTCTCTTGCTTTCATCAAAAAGGCTATGTTCATATACATTGGACGAAAGGAATTGCTGAATATCCCAAACCTCAACGCGCCCGGCAAGGCCCGCATCTTCCGCAAGATTTAATGCTGTATGTACACGCTCAAAAATTGTAATGATGACAGGATGGCATCCGCCGCGCAAGTTCGCCTTGCATTTTTCAATCAGCAAAGCGCCGGGCATTGTTGTACAATGGATAATCGTGTTGTTTATAACAAAATCGCCGCTTCGTTCAGTTGGCGCGTCCGCAACAGAAGCGCCATGAATCTCAAATGCATTTTCAGGCATAATAAGACATAATTTCGCGGCTACTAAGTGCTGCAAAACCGTTCCCAAATACTGCGTTCCCGGATTTTGTTTCTGACGTTTCTTAGCCTGTTCAAATAGTTCGTCTAAGTTTGCTCCAATAGTTTTGGAAGTATCGGCGGTCAAAACAAACGGCTGATTTCTGAAATATTCTCTAACTTGTTCCGCCCAAAATTCTTCCACGATTGAAAAATCAACAGTTTCTTCTTCGTTCCATGCGTTGAGAAAATCAACGTACTTTATCATTAACCCCATACTTCCGCGACTGGTGCGCCCGCCTTCTGCGGATAATTGTTGTGTAATGCCATGCTCTTTTAATATTTTTTTGAGATTACCGCCGCCAAGTCCAGCAACCTGTCCTTTACTGCTTGTTTGAAAATCGTCTGGATTTAAGGGAAAATCCTTGTTCTGAACAAGTCGAGTAAATTGAACTACTAGCGACAGCGGCCCTTTCGTATAGATATTATTTTCCTCTTGAAATGCTTTTAATCTTTCTTCTGTACTAATCATCGTATACGGCCTCCGCAAGTTTTGTTAGGAAATTTTCTCCTATGAATTGAGCTACCGGCATTGCGACAGCATCTCCCATCGCTTTATAACCATCGTTGTAGCTACCGGGGAGAATAAAACTATCCGGCGCTCCCATCAATCGAGCGGCTTCACGAACAGTCAATAGGCGAGCATGAATCTCATCATTTTTTTTCACAACTAAATACTGTTTGCTACTTCCGCCTTCTGGCGTTCGTAAACAACCGGCAATACCATCGAAGCGCAATTCTAGCTGCTGCTCTCCATGACGTGTTCGGCGATAGCCCGTAGCATAAACCGTGTCATGCTCATTTAGCTTGATCTGGTGCCGTTCTGGAACAAGCGGCAGGACAGTATCTTTATCAAATTTTGTTTCTTCTTCAATAATATCTTTTAATGTGCTGTGCGGCGCAGAGGTTTCTCCGCTTGCCACCAAATCCATCCGGGTAAAGACCGACCCAAATCAGAGGCAGCTTTATTATGCAGCCAGCAAGGGGCATCTCCGGTCAGATACGCCGGGATTGCATATCCATGTTGCACAGCAATAACAAAAACCCTCGGTCTTGACTGCGGAACAAAATGGGAAGCGTTTAAAACGATAGCTCCACAGTCGTAACCACGCTCCACAAGTGCCATATGGAGAACCCGATAATTATCGCCGCCATTTGTGGAAAGCAAGCCGGTTACATTCTCTAAAGTCAATATTCGTGGCTTTTCTTCCATCTCATCCAACACACGTAGCCATTCCCACACCAATCCGCTTCTGGATGCGTGAATACCGCCTAAAGAACCAGCCAAAGACAAATCCTGGCATGGAAAACTGGCCCAAGATAAATGAGCAAAAGGCAAATCCCTACCATTCACATCTTTTATGTCGCCAAGTTCAAAATGTTCGCAACCAAAATTAGCTTCATATACAGCCGCTTTCTGTTCGCTAATATCGTTAGCCCAAATTGGTGCAAACATACCTTTTAAGCCGTAGGCGACTAAACCGCTTCCGGCAAAGAATTCATGCATTGTCCAAGGCGCGGAGGACAAGTCGATATTTTGTTTTTTATACAGAGTGCGTTGCAGCAAACTTTTTTCCTCCCGTCTTATTTGAAGTTCGTTTGGTATTGGTCGGTTTTTGAGCATTCTCAGGAATAATCCAAATGCGGCTCATACGCATAGCGCCAACAATTCTGTTCTCTTTACAAAGAATTTGAACTTGACGCGGCGTTACGCCCCATTTTTCAGCAGCTTCCTGAACTGTTATATACCCATTCACTTGCGGCACCTCGAACCTGTATTTTGGATTTTGAAAACTGATATAATTATATTCGTTTGAGCGAAATAAAGCAAGGGATTTCAAGAGGATTTCTCGGCCAATTCTACAATAATACTACTCTGCTGATACAACCAGTCCGTAAATTCTTTCGGGCTGGCTGTTCTTTCTTTTACAGCCCGTTTTCTCTGCAACGCTTCTTTCTTGAACGCTTCAAAAGCGGTCAGCATTTCTTCCAGCCGGTCAGCCGGGAAGCCCGCTGTCCTTTTTGCCTTGTTGATCTTGTTGCGCCAGTTCTGGCACTCGTTTTTGTAGAGCAAATCGTAGTTGTTTTCTCTTGCCCTCTCGTCAAACTCCCTCTTGTTTTGAAGTGCCTGCTTCTTTCTGCATTTGTCGCTGCATAGTTCGTACCGCTGGCTTTTTGCGAGGAAGATATGTCCACAGACTTTGCATTTTCGGAAGCACAACCCCCAATCATTCAGCCGGTTCAGATAGTAGGTTATCAGCGGATAGAACGTGGTATAGGCCGCGACACATTCTGTCGTACGCCGGTTGTCCGGATACCAAAGGTCAAGCCGTGTTTCCGCTGCCGGTACGGAGCCGAATATCCGGCTGGAAATATGGAACGGCTGCGGCCTGCCGGTATCGCTGTCAAATTGAAGCGGGCTTCTCTGCTGAAAGGTCATGGTAAAGTGACTCATTTTATCCATGAAGCGGTCACAGGCTTCCGCACGTTTCGCCGGTTCCCTTGCCAGCAGATAGCCATTCCAGATACGGAACGCAGCATACATCCGCAGCGGATCGCCGGTATCAAACTTTGTTTTCAGAAATTCCCCTGCGGCCTGCTCTAAGGCTGGCTGCTTCCAGCGGTTTGAGTGCAGGGCATCCCTCAGTGGAGCCAGGCCAAAGCGGTTCCATTCCCCGTCAGGGTCATGTTCAAACTCTGCAAGGAACGTTCCAAGCGGGCGTGTTGTATCGCACAGCACATCCGCATCCATATCCCCCTGTAATCGAAAGCGCACCTGTAATTCTTCCCCAATTAAAATCCGCTCTTTCATTTTCTTCCTGTCCAGCGTCAGGACGAACAAAATCCGGTCATAACACGGCTCATGCCGCACAAATTCCATTTCCATTCTATTTTCCTACCTTTGCTTATGGTAATTTTATAATTCTGTTATATCAGTTACACTCATAGTATCGTAAAAGTATTGTTTCGTCAAGGAGAAGTCGCTATGATAATTGCACATGGTAATTTCGTTCCATGTAGTACCTTGGCAAGTAAATGACCGTCCAAAAGGGATATGACCGGCAGGAGAAGTGACGCATCCGGCGCACCAATGCAAGGAAACGCCGCAGGAATGGGGCAGGATAACGGCTTTTGGGTAGAACGGCAACAGGAAGCAAGAGAATTGATTTTAATATGGGAGGAACTAAATGAGCGATAACAAGAGATTAAAAAATTATGATGATCTTCCGCTGGTGCTGGACGTGGCGGACATCCGGCGCATTATGGGAATTTCCAGAGTGAGCGCCTATGAGCTGGTTCACACCCCCGGTTTTCCGGCGTTCAGAAGCGGCAGGCTGATTAAGGTCAGTAAAAAGGCGTTCTTTGACTGGATGGAAAAGGGTACGGAAACCGTACCGAAAGGCAACAAATGAGCGCATGGTATCTTTCCCTATCTGGAATACTGCCGCCCTTTTCAAAGGCGCATACAGAGGGGAAAAACCTTGAAAATGACACCGAAACGCTACACCAAAACCGTCTATCTGCGTATGTCGGATAGAAACGGGGAAAGGAGCCAATTACGCCGAGAATGAGCAAGAAGCGCCGGTTGGAGTGGTCTTTCTTCTTAAATGACCGCAGCCGTGTCACTTATAACGAGCTATGCCGCAGATGCTGCCGTGACTGCAAGCAGAGCTTCCGGGCAGTCGTGATCGAATGTCCGAAGTATCTTTCCAAGCGTTCCCGCAAAGGAGCGGAAAAAAAGAGGGAAAACGGAGCAGAGCCGGAAACGGCAGAAATCCCTTTGGAACAAAGGGCGCACTTCTATACACATAGTCTGACGACCATGTATCGTGCGTCCTGCGGAGCCGCCCCCTGACCGCTGACAGCATCAGCAATCCGGGGGCCTGCGTCACTTCGTTCCGTACAAGGGGCTGCACCCCTTGCGCCGCTAAAGCGGCTATCCCTGCGCACCCGATGAAAAGATACACCCGCTTTGCGTCTGCATCTTTTCATCGGGTTTGATAGACGAATACCGACACCCTGACCGTTATCCATACGGTCATTTTTATTTCAGAGCAAAGGAGTGAGAACATGAGCAAATCTTTGGAAGAATTGCAGAGAGAGTACGAGGAAAACACCGTCAAACTGGAACAGGAAAAACGAAAGTTGCGCCGACTGGAAAACCGAAAATCCTATCTGGACAGCGGTTCCCGCAAACAGCGCAGCCATCGGCTGATTATCCGTGGGGCGGCGATTGAGAGCGTCATGCCGGAAGTGAAGATACTGACCGAGCAGGAATTTTATTCCCTGATGGAGCGCATTGCCGAATGGCAGCCGGTTCAGAACATGGTACGGCTTGCGGTTGAAAATCACAGCCAGCCGCAGGATGGTAACTGACGATGGCGCTTTATCATTTAACGGTCAGCCAGATCAGACGCAGCGCCGGACAGAGCGCCATTGCCGCCGCAGCTTACCGGGCCGGGGAGTGTCTTTACAGTGATTACTACGGCGAGTACAGTGACTACACCCGCAAGGGCGGCGTGATCTGTTCCGAAATTTTGTTGCCGCCCCATGCCCCGCTGGAATACCAGGACCGGGCGACCTTGTGGAATACGGTGGAACAAGTAGAGAAACACAAGAAAGCGCAGCTTGCTTACAGCTTTGATATTGCTTTGCAGAATGAACTTTCGATGGAAGAAAACATTGCGCTGGCGAGGGAGTTTGTGCAGCGCTGTCTGGTGGACAAAGGAATGGTTGCCGATTTTGCCGTCCATGCCCCGGACAAGGAGGACGGAGGCATCCCCAACCCGCACTTCCATGTGATGACGACCATGCGCCCCATCAATCCAGACGGCACATGGGGACAGAAGCAGCGCCGGGAATATGTGCTGGATGATGAGGGAAACCGGGTGCTGGATAGGAACGGCAAGCCCATGTTCAACGCCGTACCCACTACCGACTGGGGCAGCCCGGAAACGCTGGAAGAATGGCGGGAAGCATGGTGCCGGATGGTCAATGAAAAGTTTGCGAAAAAGGGGCTGGATGTTCGTATCGACCACCGCTCCTATGTGCGGCAGGGGATTGACTTGATCCCCACCGTCCATGAGGGGCCGACTGTCCGGCAGATGGAAGCAAAGGGCATCCGTACCGACAAGGGCGAACTGAACCGCTGGATTAAGGCGACTAACCGGCTGATGCTGGACATAAAAGAGAAAATTAAATCCCTGTTCGGCTGGATTTCAGAAGTCAAAGAGGAACTTTCCAAGCCTAAGACACCGAGCCTTGCCGACCTGCTGATCTCCTATTATCAGGACAGAAACGCCGGGGCATGGAGCCAGAAAGCTAAGGGCAAGAACCTGAAAGAATTTGCGGAAGCGGTCAACTACCTGATGGAAAACAAGCTGCCGACGCTGGAAGCGTTGGAATCCCGCCTGTCTGCTGTCAGCACAGAGTTTGACACATTGAGCGACACCATGAAAGCGAAGTCAGCCCGGATGAAAGAATTGCAGGAGTTGATACGGCAGGCCGAGAACTACAAGCGGCTGAAGCCGGTGTATGACGAGCTGAACGGTATCAAGTGGAAAAAACAGCGGGAGAAATTTGAAACCGCCCATGACGCTGATCTGCGGCTGTTTTATACGGCCCGCCGGATTTTGAAAGAGAAGCTGGACAGGAAGCCCATCACCCTGGCCGCATGGAAACAGGAATATGACCGGCTGCAAGCGGAGTATGCCAAGCTGTCCCCGCAGTATAAGCCGCTTCGGGAGGACTTAATGAAAATGCGCCGAGTACAGTACTGCGTTGACCGGGTATTGCAGCGGCGGCAGCCAGAACAGGAAGCGCCGAAAAAGAAACAGGATATAGAACTATGACATTTACGGGAGGAAGCATTTGAATGTGTTTGAAGCGGTGAAGCAGTCCGTCACTACCCGGCAGGCTGCTTCTTACTATGGAATACGGGTAGGGAGAAATGGCATGGCCTGCTGTCCATTTCACAATGACAGAACGCCCAGCATGAAAGTGGACAGCCGCTACTATTGCTTCGGCTGCGGCGCTTCCGGGGATGTGATCGACTTTGCCGCTTCCCTGCATGGTTTGGGAAAACGGGATGCGGCGGTCAGACTGGCAGAGGATTTTTCAATCCCCTATGACGGAGCCATCCGCACACCGGCAGCAAAGAGAACGCCGCCCAAGCCTACGCCGGAGCAGAGGTTACGGCAGGCGGAACAGCATTGCTTCAAAGTGCTATGTGACTATCTGCATCTATTGGAACGCTGGAAAATCGAATATGCTCCACAGCCACAGGATGCCGCCTGGCATCCTCTTTTCGTGGAAGCATTGCAAAAAAACAGCTATGTAGAATATCTGCTGGATATTTTGTTGTTTGGAGAAATGGAAGAAAAAGCGGCGCTGATTGCCGAACAGGGAAAGGAGGTGGTGCGGCTTGAGCAGCGAATTTCAGAACTTACCGCCAGCAGCGCAGGAAGCAGTTATGCGGACGATGGACGCAATGGAACCGGCGCAGACGCAGGAAGAAATCCGGGAAATGCTGGAGGGGACGCAGAAAGGCGGCGTGAAGAACAGCATCAAGAACTGTCTGACAGTGTTCCAGCGTGACCCGCTGCTGCGTGGAGCAGTCAGCTACAACATTCTTTCCGAAAGGGTGGATATTGTGAAGCCGCTGGGATGGGAACGAACCAGCGCCACTCTGACCGATATGGATATGAAATATTTGCTTTTGTATCTGAAAGAACACTACGGACTGACCAGCGAAAAGAAAGTAGAAAATGCAATCCAGATCGTAGCCAACGAAAACCGCTACCATCCTGTCAGGGATTATCTGAACAGTCTGCAATGGGACGGAACCGAGCGCATCCGCTATGCTCTGCATCACTTTCTGGGAGCAGACACGGACGAGTACACCTTTGAAGCCCTGAAACTGTTTATGATGGGAGCCATCCGGCGGGTATTTCAGCCGGGGAGCAAGTTTGAAGTCATGCTCTGTCTGGTAGGCGGTCAGGGAGCCGGAAAATCCACCTTTTTCCGACTGCTTGCAGTTAAGGACGAGTGGTTTTCAGACGATTTGAAAAAGCTGGACGATGAAAACGTGTATCGGAAGCTGCAAGGGCATTGGATTATGGAGATGTCGGAGATGATCGCCACCGCCAACGCCAGAAGTATTGAGGAAATCAAGTCGTTTCTAAGCCGCCAGAAAGAAACCTATAAAGTGCCGTATGAAACCCATCCGGCAGACCGGCTCCGTCAATGCGTGTTTGGAGGAACCACCAACCGGCAGGACTTTCTTCCCCGTGACCGCACCGGCAACCGGCGCTTTATTCCCGTGACCGTGTACCCGGAACGGGCGGAGGTTCACATACTGGACGATGAAGCGGCGGCGAGGACATATATCAGCCAAATGTGGGCGGAAGCCATGACAATCTACCGCAGCGGGAAGTATAAGCTGTCATTCAGCGCGGAAATGAACGCTTACCTGAAAGCCCACCAGCAGGATTTTATGCAGGAGGACACGCAGGCCGGTATGATTTACGCCTATTTGGAGGACTACACCGGCGACAGGGTATGTTCCAAGCAGCTTTATGAGGAAGCGCTGGGAAACTGCAATCCCCCGGCAGAGTGGGAAACACGGGCAATCTGCGAGATTATGAATACCGGCATTGCAAACGGCAGCATACAGGGCTGGACAGCCTACAAAAGCCCTAAGAGATATAAGAAGTACGGTTCACAAAAAGGCTGGGAGCGTGTCAACCAGCCCCCAGCAGACAAGGATGGTTTTCGGGAAATCACAGAGGAAGAAGCCCGGCAGATGGAGCTTCCATTCTGAAAAAGCCCCCGGTTGACAGTTTGGTTGACGTTTCAGTTGACAGCCGGTTGACAGGAAAAAGTCTGATATTTCAGGCACTTCTCCTCTTTGTCAACCATGTCAACCAAGAAATCAAAGAAAAAGTAAAATAGAATAATAGAGCGCCTGAGGATTGTTTTCAAAGTCTTTTGTGCCGGTTGACACGGTTTGGTTGACATTGGAGCAGTCTACGCCACACATAGCCTGACATTGCCTTGTCGGGCATATTTCATTTATGGAGGTAAATGCCTATGGTAAAAGCCAAGAGCGAAAATAACACCAACAACAGCGGCACGATGCTTACCGCTGCGGACGGCACCCAGTATTTTGTCATGGGGAAAATTCGTATCAAGGTATCGGAGCATTTTGCAGAGAACGGGAAGCCGCTGAACAGCCTGCTGGAAGATGTAATCCAGCACGCCGCCGCTGCTTCCTGAAAAAAGATAGATTTGTGACTGTCAATCATCCCACGCTTATGATATACTTGTACCAGCGAGTATTGTATAAGCGTGGGTTGTTTCTTTTTAAGGAGGATTTTTGATGAAACAACCATACAATACAACGGTTTATAACACCGCACTTTATTTGAGATTGAGCCGTGACGATGAGCTGCAAGGCGAAAGCGGCAGCATCCAGACACAGCGCATGATGCTTCGGCAGTACGCCGCCGAGCATGGATTGACCGTAGTAGACGAGTATATTGACGATGGATGGAGCGGCACGAACTTTGTTGAGGTAAGATAACGATACCTTTTTTGCAGAGGGTGTTATCTTACCTCTTTTTGATGTATGTTAGATAGCATAACTCTTTACGTCGGCTCCTATCTGTCTGAAATAGGAGATACTTTCGGTAGGCTTGTCACCTGTATCAACTCTGCCGACAAAGCTATAAAAGATTTCGATTTTGCGGGTGTTCGTTTCCTTATCCAGTTCGTGAATAAGAATACGGTCAATAAATTCATGGACGTTTTCGTAGGTCAGTTCTTCAATCGCTGTGTATCTGCGTACCAGTGCGACAAACCTTTTTACGTCCGCGCTGCGCTCGGTGGCGTTGTCGATTTCCTGTGACAGCTCCGCAATCCTCCGGGTCAGCGTCTTTTTTTCTTCATCATAGCCGGAAGTCAGAAAAGCAAATTGTTCATCTGAAAGTTTCCCTAAAGCGTTGTCCTCGTAGAGCTTGCGGAATAAGATGTTCAGCTCGTTAATACGGTTCTGCGCCTTGTCAAGCTCTTTCCGCTGCTGTGTCAGCGTCTTTTGTACTGCCTTTGCGCTGCACTCGTTGGCTGTTTCGATAAACTCCTGTTCATGCTCTTTCACATAAGACGTTACTCGCTGCAAGTCTGCAAGGACAAGTTCTTTCAATACGCTTTTGCGGATATAATGCGTAGTGCAGAGCATATCATTTCTTGCCCGGTTGCGGTAGTTGCCGCAAGTGTAGGCGTGTTTCCGTTCAAGCGTCCCGGCTCCGCGTACTGCATACATTTTGTAGCCGCAGTCCCCGCAAAAGAGCAGCCCGGAAAACAGGTCAATTTCATCAACCTTTGTCGGGCGTTGCCGGGTGGCAATCCGCTTCTGTGCAAGTTCAAAGGTTTCTTCATCAATCAAAGGTTCGTGAGTGTTGGGGAAGAAATACCTTTTTTCCTCCGGGTTCTTTTTCGTCTTTTTCGACTTATAAGATACCTTGTAGGTTTTCCCGGTTATGGTATGCCCTAAATATTCTTTCCTTGTCAGAATGTCGTACAGCGTCTTATCCGGCCAGTTGTACCATGCGTTGAGCTGTGGGCGGGGGTGGCGTTTGCTCCCTGTCCTGCGGTAGCGCAGTTCCCCGACGGTCAGTATTTCATTGTCCCGCAGCCAGTTCTGGATTTCACACATACGGTCGCCCCGTACATACATTGCAAAAATCTGTTTTACGACGTGCGCCGTTTCCGGGTCGGGTATCAGATGATTGCGGTTATCCGGGTCGATAAGGTAGCCGTAAGGAGCTTCGCCGTTGACGCGCTCGCCTTTCTGCGCCTTTGCCTGTTTGACAGCCCGGATTTTCTTTGAGGTGTCGCGGGCGTAAAACTCGTTGAACCAGTTCCGCAGAGGGGTAAACTCGTTATCTTCCCTTGCTGTGTCTACACCGTCGTTAATGGCAATGTAGCGCACTTCATATTCGGGAAAGACAATCTCTATCAGCTCCCCGGTTTTCAGATAATTACGTCCCAGACGGGAAAGGTCTTTTGTTATGACGGTCGCCACGTTCCCGGCTTCAACCTCATGCAGCATGGCTTGAAGCCCCTCACGCTCAAAGCTCACGCCGGAAAATCCGTCGTCTACGAAAAAGCGCGTGTTGAAAAAGTGGTGTTCGTCAGCATACTTTTGTAAAATCAGTTTTTGGTTCTGTATGCTCTCGCTTTCCCCGGCTTGCATATCTTCCTGGCTCAATCTGCAATATAAAGCGGTAATCTTGTCTGTCTGTAACATTTTGTCCTCCTTTCCGACGACAGACAAGCATGGTATTTGTACTGTCTATATTATACCACATACCGCTGCCTGTGTCATGTATAAAATGTGAAGAAACGCCCTATTTCCGGGCGTTTGCGGGGTTCAGTTCCATGTCTTTGCGAATGAGTTTTTTTATCTTTTTATCCAGTGTGTCCGTTGCGCGTTCACTTGCGGACGAACATACAAGGTAAGTAACTTTTCCTATTTTATGCTCCGTTGTGGTAACGGGCGTTTGGTTTTGCGTCAAAGAAAATCCCCCTTTCTTTCGCAAACATATAATATAGTCTATGAATAGCAGCAAGTCCACTATTCAATAAAACAAAGGCTTTAATCGGACGGTTATTAGCATAACCTCATGGGAATTTCACCCCGGCATGGTTCTCATGCCGCCCTACCCATTGCCTGCGACGCTCTTAACGCTCGGACTGTGGCTGTAAGGAAGTATCATTGTATATTCTGCGTGTCGTCGCCCGCAAGCCGCTACACTTGCTTTCCGGCGCGGTGTTGGTCGCTCGGCTGTCCGGGCGGGGATAACCTCACCCGGATAGCGTCATGGCGCACCCGCCGTATGGCTCGGCGCAAAAGGAACGTATCCGATTTGCCCTATGCTGCGCCGCCGTTATCTTGCGCCGCTTTCTTTGTCAAGGTTCAGAATGGCTTTGCTGCCGCGTCAGCAGCGGAACGGAAAAGGGGGAGAGAGAAAGCGTCCCGCCGCCGCTGCGGTTTATTCCTCTGCCTTAAAGGTGAGGACAGCCATCATCAGTTTTGCTTGCAGCCGTTCCCGAATGTCGTGGTCTACGCCAAAATAGACGTTCCCGCGCTCGTCGTACAGCTTCCGCATGGAGAGGCGGGCTATGTAGCCGCTGAAATGCTGCAAGACAATCTTCATAGCGTCCGGGTCGCCCTTTGTCGCTGCCAAAATGACAGGATAGGGAACAAGGGCTTTTTCCGGGTAGCCGGGTTCGTTACCATTCGTCCCATTCATCAGCATTTTCCTCCAGATATTTTTTTAGCAGCTCAAAAGAGCTTGTCCGCCTGTACTGTATCGTGCTTCTCGACGTATCGAACAGCTCCGCAATCTCGGTGTCGTTCATTCCCTCGAAATAGTACAGGAGTACGGCTTTGCGCTTTTCTTCCGGCAAAGTACGGATTGCTTCAAGAAGCAGCTTCGGCGTGATTTTCTTCCCGGCTTTCTCAAAGACGGTTTCGGCGGTTTCCCGTTTGAAATATTCATCAAAGGTATGAAGTTGCCGCGCTTCGTCTAAGGGCAAATCGGAAAAGGTGACTTCCCTTGCCTTATGCCTGTGCAGCTCCCTGTGAGCGTCACACGCTTCATTGTGCAGTACCGTATTACAAAACTTCTGAAAAGCACACTGTTTGTAAAACTCCCTGCTATTAGGTTCCACATTCTCACCTCCTCGTTGAAAGTTGGTGGTGGTTCCCCCTTTTCGCGGGGCAATACGGCGTTTTGAAAATATGCCAAATATTTCGAAATTTTCTAAAAATTTCGGACGACAAAATGTGCCTGCCTGCAAAACGCAGACAAGCGCAAAGGAATTAAAAAAGGTATTCAGATGATTTGAAAGTTCATACTGATAGCTAGAAGTGTCCCCGGCGGTGGACGAGCTTTTTTTGATAAGCTGAAATGTGCCGTACTTTGTCGATACGCTATATATATCATGGCAACTACCTCCATTAGTCGTCGAAATTTAGGAATGGCGCGTGAAAATACCTCTGCTCTACGATGGCTTTTTTTCTTTTGCCGTTGTCCGGCAGATTGTAGTTCTATTCTTTACCTATATGCTATATGGAAAGTTTGTAGATTTCATAAAGATTTGAAAAAATAATGAGCGATACCGCAGTACCGCCACTACTTTTAATATGGAATTTTGATAATAACCTGTGCGCCGCCAGTTCTTTTTAGAATTGCTTAAAACAGCTGTCCGCCAATGTTGCTTGATAATGCTGCTTGTGATATAAAGTCCCATACCAAAGTGCATATTAGAAGTTCTGTTTTTGTCGCCCATGAAAAACTGTTCCTGTGCATGGTGTAGGGTCTCTGACGTGAAGCCGCTTCCCTCGTCTGTTATGGATATGTGCAAAAAGCAGTCTGTCATTTGCGCTGTTACATAAATTGTCCCCTGTGTTGGAGAGTAGTCTAACGCATTGCTTATCACATTCATAATTGCCCGTTCCAACAGCAACTTATCCGCTTTGAGTGCGCCCAGGTCAGCTCCCGTTTCCATGTGCAGACAAATTCCTTTAGTAAGGCATAAAGAGCTTGCCTGCGTTTCAATCCGTCTCATGTAATCAGCTATATCAAATTTTTCTAAATGAAGCTGATACCCGGCGACTGTCCGGGAAATGTCAATTAACGTCTTAATATAAATGCCTATCTGCTCGGAACTTTCAGTGATGTAACCCGCATATAGACGTTGCTCGTCGTCAAGCTCTGTTTCACTTATCAAATCAATATTTCCTTGAATGACGGTCAAAGGTGTTTTCAAATCATGAGCGAGTGCTGCAATCTGTTCTCTTTGTAATTGTTCCGCGTGCCATTGCTTCTCTAAAGATATTTTCAGATTATCTTTCATATTAGCAAAAGAACAAAGTACATCCTCAAATTCTTTGATTTTTGAATGTCCCACTTCAAAATCAAGATTTTGTCCGGCAACCTGCTTGTTGCTTCAAAAAGCGGGGAGAGCTGCGCCCGCATATTTTTTGCAAACTTCGCTGTCAATATCACGCATACCGCAATACAGTTGATTGCTATGAGAATATAAAGCAGAATTTCCGGTGAGGGAAAATGTTCATAAAGCCATTCATTTGTAAATTGTGAGCCGATGTAATATTGTAGCACCACATATTCATTTTCGCGGGTCACAAGCAAATACTGTTTGTTGAGGTTTGTATTTATCTTCCCAGATATTGCGTATTCCATAGCCCGGTCTAAATCGTCGCCCTCTAAGGTCGTTTCTGTCACTTGATAATTCTTATCCAGCACCAAATACTTGCAACCCATAGGAAGCTGCACATCTGTCAAATCCGGCGTTGCAGCAATAACAGGAACAAGGTTTTTTGCACTGCGTTCTGAATAATCCGCATAGGTAATAAGTCCCGTACTGGTTCCGGCTAAAATAAGACTGAATGGTATCACCACCGCACCTATTAGCCCAATCAGAAGCATAACATAAGAATTTCCAAAAAGACGCTTTCAGTGATGTTGTTTTCTTCATTCCCATTTATACCCA
>ENA-OQCE01000632-OQCE01000632.1-human-gut-metagenome-genome-assembly--contig:-NODE-632-length-16674-cov-2.154711_pt1 | contig 16674 bp, 22 predicted proteins | sample MGYA00242495_ERZ504572 | MGnify/ENA primary metagenome ERZ504572 (study PRJEB26092, sample SAMD00036228) | human gut metagenome | host: Homo sapiens | study: EMG produced TPA metagenomics assembly of...
TCTTGATACAGACTTGTAAGTTTGCTGCAAATATCGGATTATGGGTACGACAGTTTAAGTCGGTAATCTTGCTTTTTTCATTATATTTCTTGATTTATGGGCAAAAATAACCGTTACATTGCTGTAACGGTCTCTATATCGGTCAATCATCATATTTTGAGAGTAATTGTATTATCCTTTCCTTAATCTTGTTTCGCAATGAAAGTGGAGACAACACCTCTATGTATTCTCCATAGCTCATTATCTTGTTTTCTAACTCTGGATTTATTATGAGATGCAGTGTTATTATATCTCCGTTTATACTTTGTGAGGAGTGTATCGGCAAAGATTGGATATAAGGCAGCATAACGCAGATACTTTCAGCCTTACTTCCTCTATCGGGGCATTGGGATTGTTAGCAGGTTCATACACCAGCCCATATACATTATCAAACTTCTTTGCTTTCTGCTCCAATTCTTCTCTACGTTGGAATACCTTGTCTGTAATCCGTATTTGTCTGATTCTGTCAAGTCCGAATGTGCGGAACACTCCCATATCCTCACAATAGGCGAACAGATACCACATTCCCTCAAATTCTTTCAAGAGATAAGGTTCTACGGTATATTGCTTTTGTTCTTCCGTCTGATAGCTAAGATGGTCAATACTGATAACCGTACATTGCTGTACTGCTTTGCAACAATACACCTATATTCTCTACTCCTTTAGCATGCGGATTGGGGCTTATTGACAGATATTTCAGCAGCTTTTGCCTATCCTTGATATTGGATAATATCACATCTGAACTTTCAGCTAATCCGAGAAAGTACAGCAGTTTATCCATATCCATGCTACAAGTTTCATCAATATAATAGCCGTTCTTTTTGCTGTCATAGATAACCTCTACATCAAAGTTACTCCTAATATCTGCCATATCACGTTGCAATGTCCGCAATGTAACGGCAATGTCGTTCCGCTCCAAGTATTGCAACAATACGGATGCACTTGGGTGGTCTCCTCTCATAATCCTACGAATGATAAGATAGTCTCTTCTTATAGTATTTTTATTGTTCATAGTTGATTGTTTATCAGTAATATAATATCAAGAATCGTTCCTTGATAACTCAATATGACAAGCCGTCATATCAAGGATATGCGATTTCTATATCGGCAAATATACGGAATACTCCACGACAATACTCGTCATATCAAAAGAATATTGCAGGCAAATCACTGTAAATACAGGCTTGACAAGTCGTCATATCTATATTGTGGGCTTTGATTGGTCTCCGATTGGTCTCAGAGCCAATGTAGCTCTTGATATAAGGAAATATATCCTTTTTAGCACACTATGGATGGCACTAATTGGCACTTCTTGGCACTTGCAAACTGTTACAAGCCCAATCGTAGCAAGGTCTTTCGCAGGCTGAGTGCCAAGTGCCACGAGTGCCGTATATTGTAATATTAGTGATATAGGGGCATTATAATAATATCATATAATATCAGAAAGTATCATCATTTTGGGCTCTATTTTGGGCTCTCAAAAATAAGAAAAGCCCTAAGATATTGTTTCTTAGAGCTTTTCTTTGATTGGTTGTTGGACTACCAAGATTCGAACTTGGACAAACAGAACCAAAACCTGTTGTGCTACCATTACACCATAGTCCAATCATTATGTGCTTTCCTTAGAAAGCGGTGCAAAGATACGTTTTTCCTGCAATATATTCCAAATATTTTCGCACTTTTTTTTGCAATAAAGTGCAAATGCTTAACTTTGCGTACAAACTAAAAGAAATAAATACATGAAAAAAACTTCTAACTTGCCTTGCTTTAAGCTTTGTTGCAGCAAGCAGTTATGCAGCTACACCTTTATGGCTGCGTGACGTGCAAATTTCCCCCGACGGCACGGAAATTGCATTCTGTTATAAAGGAGACATCTATAAAGTACCCGCCAACGGAGGAACTGCCACCCAACTCACTACACAAGCCTCATACGAGTGCAGCCCCATCTGGTCACCGGATAGTAAACAGATTGCCTTCGCCAGTGACCGCAATGGCAATTTCGACCTGTTCGTCATGTCGGCCGATGGCGGAGCAGCCCGGCGTCTTACCACCCATTCGGCTTCCGAAATACCGTCAACCTTCACCACCGACGGCAACTATATCCTGTTCTCGGCCTCTATCCAAGACCCTGCCAACAGTGCCTTGTTCCCTACCTCGGCCATGACAGAACTATACAAAGTCCCGGTAACCGGCGGACGTACCGAACAGGTGCTGGGTACTCCCGCAGAAATGGTCTGCTTTGACAAATCAGGAAAAACATTTCTCTACCAAGACCGCAAAGGTTTTGAAGACGAATGGCGCAAACACCACACCTCGTCCATCACCCGTGACGTATGGTATATGATTCGGAAAACGGCAAGCATACCAACCTGACCGCCCATGCAGGCGAAGACCGTAACCCTGTATTTGCGCCCGACGGGCAAACCGTTTATTTCCTGAGCGAACGAGACGGAGGTACATTCAACGTATATTCCTTTCCGATAAGTAGTCCTCAATCATTGAAAACGGTCACCCATTTCAAGACCCATCCGGTCCGCTTCCTGTCAATGGGCAGCAACGGCACTCTCTGTTATACGTATGATGGAGAAATATACACTCAAAAACAAGGAGATAAACCGCAGAAAGTCAAAATCGATATCATCCGTGATGACCAAAATACAATAGCGGATCTGAATTTCAGTAACGGAGCAACCTCAGCTACCGTATCACCGGACGCAAACAAGTTGCTTTCATTGTACGAGGTGAAGTATTCGTCACTTCCGCCGATTATAATACCACCAAGCAAATCACACATACCCCTGCCCGTGAAGCAGGACTTACTTTCTCACCGGACAACCGTACTTTGGCGTACGCCAGTGAACGCAACGGAAACTGGGAACTTTACATGGCCAAGATTGCACGTAAGGAGGAAGCCAACTTCCCCAATGCGACTGCCATTGAAGAAGAAGTACTCCTGCCTTCGGACAAGACAGAACGTACCTATCCGCAATTCTCACCGGACGGGAAGGAACTTGCCTTTATAGAAGACCGTAACCGGTTGATGGTGATTAATCTGGAAACCAAAAAGGTACGTCAGGTCACTGACGGTTCCACCTGGTTCAGTACCGGCGGTGGCTTTGACTATTCATGGTCGCCGGACGGCAAATGGTTCACATTGGAATTTATCGGAAACCGGCATGATCCATATTCCGATATAGGTATGGTAAGTGCACAAGGAGGAAAAATTATCAATCTGACCAATAGCGGCTATACCAGTGGCTCCCCCCGCTGGGTACTGGATGGTAATGCCATTTTATTCATTACCGAGCGTTATGGTATGCGTGCCCATGCCTCATGGGGATCACTGAACGATGTGATGCTGGTATTTATGAACCAGGATGCATACGACAAATTCCGCCTGAGCAAAGAAGATTACGAATTGCAGAAAGAACTGGAAAAAGAACAAAAGAACACAACCGAAACCAAGAAAAACGATAAAAAGAAAGGTGATAACAAAGAAAAATCCGAAGAGAAGAAAGAGGAAAAAGTAAAGGACATTGTGGTGGAACTGAACAACATAGAGGACCGCATCGTACGCCTTACTCCCAACTCTTCCGATTTGGGGAGCGCCATTATCACCAAAGACGGCGAGACCTTATATTACCTCTCTGCCTTTGAAGGCGGCTATGACCTGTGGAAAATGAATCTGCGCAAGAAAGATACCAAGTTGCTCCATAAAATGGATGCGGATGGGCCAACATGGAAATGGACAAGGATGGAAAGAACTTGTTCTTGCTAGGCAGTAACACGATGCAGAAAATGGGTACTGATTCTGAAAGTTTGAAGCCCATCAGCTATCAAGCCCACGTAAAAATGGATCTCGCAGCCGAACGTGACTATATGTTCAACCATGTATACAAACAAGAACAGAAACGCTTCTACAACCTGAACATGCACGGAATAGACTGGGATGCCATGACCAAAGCCTATCGCAAGTTCCTGCCGCATATCGATAATAATTATGACTTTGCGGAATTACTGAGCGAATATCTGGGTGAACTGAACGTTTCACATACCGGAGGACGTTTCCGTCCGCAACTGAAAGGAGATGCCACCGCTACCTTAGGATTACTGTATGACTGGAATCATAACGGCAAAGGTCTGTTGATTTCTGAAGTAGTGGAAAAAGGCCCCTTCGACCACGCCCGTTCCAAAGTGAAGGCCGGAAATATCATTGAAAAGATCGACGGTCAGGAAATCACTCCCGAAAGCGATTACCCTGTTCTGCTGAACGGTAAAGCCAGAAAGAAAACACTGGTTACGCTCTATAACCCGCAAACCAAAGAACGTTGGGAAGAAGTAGTTGTTCCTGTCAGCAATGGTGTAATGAGCGATCTGCTCTATGCACGCTGGGTAAAACAACGGGCAGCCGATGTAGACAAATGGTCGAACGGCCGTTTGGGATATGTGCACATTGAATCCATGGGAGATGACAGCTTCCGTTCCGTTTATTCGGATATTCTGGGCAAGTACAATAACCGTGAAGGTATCGTCATCGATACCCGTTTCAATGGCGGAGGACGTTTGCACGAGGATATTGAGATCCTGTTCAGCGGAAAGAAATACTTTACACAGGTAGTTCGCGGACGTGAAGCTTGCGATATGCCAGCCGCCGTTGGAACAAGCCGAGTATCATGGTGCAGTGTGAAGCCAACTACAGTAACGCACACGGCACTCCGTGGGTATACAGCCATCAAAAAATAGGCAAGCTGGTAGGTATGCCTGTACCGGGAACCATGACCAGCGTATCTTGGGAAACATTGCAGGATCCGACACTGGTATTCGGCATTCCTGTTATCGGCTATCGCTTGCCGGATGGAAGTTATCTGGAAAATTCACAATTAGAGCCGGATATCAAAGTGGCCAATTCACCGGAAACAGTAGTGAAAGGTGAAGACACACAATTGAAAGCTGCGGTAGACGAGCTGTTGAAAGAGATAGACGGAAAATAAGACGAAAGAAAAGATACAAACAAAACCGGAAGGAGAAACAACAGGTTTTCTTCTTCGGTTTTTGTTTGTAGGGACATTTACTGAATATCCCCTTTTTATTTATAAAAGAAGTTCTCTTTTTTCTTATTTGGCAATCACCAGATAATAGTTCTTCTTTCCGCGCTGAACCAGCAGGTATTTTTCATCCAGCAGGTCAGCAGTCGTAATCACCTGGTCAAAGGCACTTAATTTCTCCTTGTTCAATGAAACGCCACCGCCCTGTACAAGCTTACGCATCTCACCTTTAGAAGCGAAAACAGCGGCATTATCAACGAACAAGTCTACTGCCTTCACACCTTCGGCCAATGCATCTCGTGACACCTCAAACTGAGGAACACCTTCGAACACTGCCAGCAACGTGTCTTCATCCAGCTTTTTCAACGCTTCGGAAGTGGCGTTACCAAACAGGATGCCCGATGCCTCAACAGCAGCATTGTAATCTTCTTCCGAATGAACCATCACAGTTACTTCCTTAGCCAGACGCTTCTGCAATACACGCAAGTGCGGAGCTTCAGCATGTTCTGCTGTCAATGCTTCCACTTCTTCCTGACTCAGCGAAGTGAAAATCTTTATATAACGTGCGGCATCCTCGTCACTTACATTCAACCAGACTGATAGAACTTGTAAGGAGAAGTATAACGGGGGTCCAACCAAATATTACCAGACTCAGTCTTACCGAACTTACCACCATCGGCCTTTGTAATCAACGGGCAAGTCAATGCAAACACTTCACCGCCATTGGTACGGCGAATCAGCTCGGCCCCGGTAGTGATATTACCCCATTGATCCGAACCACCCATCTGAAGTTTGCAGCCCTTTGTTTCATAAAGATGCAAGAAATCGTATCCCTGCAACAACTGGTAAGTAAATTCTGTAAATGACAAACCGTCACGCGCCTCACCGTTCAAACGTTTCTGTACAGAATCCTTAGCCATCATATAATTCACTGTAATGTGCTTCCCTACCTCACGGGCAAAGTCCAGGAAAGTAAAATCCTTCATCCAGTCATAGTTATTCACCAATTCGGCTTTGTTGGGAGCATCGCTCTCAAAGTCAAGGAACTTAGCCAGCTGTTTCTTGATGCAAGCCACATTATGACGCAATGTTTCCTCGGTCAGCAAATTGCGTTCCTGCGATTTGCCGGAAGGGTCACCGATCATACCGGTCGCGCCGCCCACCAATGCCAACGGCTTATGACCGCAACGCTGGAAATGACGTAGCATCATCACACCACACAAGTGGCCGATATGCAGAGAATCAGCCGTAGGGTCAATACCCAGATAAGCTGTCACTTGTTCTTTAGCCAATAACTCTTCGGTGCCCGGCATCATTGTGTGCACCATTCCACGCCATGTTAATTCTTCTACAAAATTCATCGAATGATTATCTATTTAAATGTTTGATTTATACTTTAAATGCCACAAAAGTACGACTCTTTATCTGAAGAAACAACTCTTATTGCCGAAAAAAGATTTTCCGTGCATTTTCATCTATCCTATCGCACAGAAAGGAAACTTCCACATTCTTCGTTTCCGCCATCCGTCCTATCACCATACGGATATCCTGCGTGCTCTCATCCGTTTCGGCCAATAAACATTCTAAAGGCACGTGCCGCAACACATCAGGCTGATATCTTTCTCCCAACGAAAAATAAATGTTTTCCTGCATCAGCCGGCAGGCAATATGCAGATTATTACGGAAACCATGTACCACCCAAGGCATCTGCGGACGATACTTCTTTTTCAGTTCAATCAGTTCATTAAACGCCTTCACACAATGAATAACCAACGGTTTTCCTACTGACTCGCTCAATAAAATTTGTCGGACAAACACCTCTTTTTGCAACAGAATATCTGCCGGCCCCAAACGGTCCAAACCCGCCTCTCCTATCGCCAGAACAGAGGGATGACAGACCGCCTTTTCCAACGTTGTCCAATCTTCCGGACCAGCTTCCAAAACTTTCCACGGATGAATGCCTACAGAATAATAACACCCTTCCACAGGTTCAAACCATGCAGCTCTACATTGAAAATGCATTCTCCCGGTACAGCAGCATTGCGATGCGTATGAATATCCAGCAACATAAGGACAACAGATTTTACGGAACCGGATCATAGCCCGACCCGCCCCACGGATGGCAACGCAATATCCGGCGGACAGCCAGATACAATCCCTTGAAAGGACCATGTTTTTTAATGGCCTCGATGGCATATTCCGAACAGGTAGGTACAAAACGGCATGAAGGAGGAGTCATTGGAGAAATGTACCCCCGATAGAAATAAACAGGCAACAGCAACAGATAGGAAAGTATCTTTTTCATTCCAGCCTTTCCACTATATGAAACAGCAGCTTCTTCACTTTCTCCTCCACTTCGGCAGAAGAATGAATATGGTTATCCAGCCATATAAAGGCGATAATCAGTCTTTTGTTCCGGGAAGCCAGCGCATCCAGCAACAAATGCTTGTTCTTCCGATAAGCCTCACGTACCTGACGTTTCACCAAATTACGCTTTACCGCACGTTTGAACCGCTTCTTGGGCACGCTGATCAGAATGGAGCTGCCGCCATATCTTCCTCCACAGGCTCTACCGACATATACACCACACGTAGCGGAAAAGCCGGAAAAGACTTGCTTCCACCTGAAAAAAGACGCTCAATCAATGTCTTACTATTCAGACGCTCTTTTTTACCGAGTGTATATTCTACCATAATCTTCTTTCTTTTATTAAAATAAAGAAACCGAGGGTTTCGAATCACAAAGTTACAACTTTATTGATACAAAACCCCCCGGTTTTGGGATATAAACTAAAAATTAATCCTTATTACGCTCGCGGATAAACATATCCAATGCCGCAGTCATGGACGGAGCCTCTACAGTAGGAGCTTCCAGATCCAACCGCAATCCGGCATCCTTTACCGCTTTAGCAGTAGCAGGACCAAAACATCCTATCGCAATTTCCTTTTGGTCGAACTCCGGAAAATTCTTCATCAAAGAATTGATTCCTGCAGGACTGAAAAACAACAGCATATCGTAATCGAACTCTTCTTCAGGAGTGAAATCATTACTTACCGTACGATACATCACTACCTCCGTATGCTGAATTTTATTTTTATCCAATAAAGTCTTGATCTCATCATTGTGTACATCAGACATCGGCACCAAATATTTTTCCGTGTTGTGCTTTACGATAGAAGGCACCAAATCTGCGAATTTACCGGTCGCGCCGAAGAACACTTTACGCTTACGATACTGAACATATTTCTGAATGTACAAAGCAATGGTTTCGGACGTACAGAAATATTTCATTGTTTCGGGCACAGTAACACGCAATTCTGTACACAGATTGAAGAAATGGTCGATAGCGTGCCGCGATGTAAAAATCACAGCGGTATGATCAAGAATAGAGACTTTTTGCTGTCTGAACTCTTTTGCCGACAAGCTCTCAACTTTGATGAACGGGCGGAAATCAATTTTCACACCGTACTTCTCAGCAATATCATAGTATGGCGACTTTTCAGAAGTCGGCTTCGGCTGAGATACGAGGACTTTTTTTATTTTCAATGTACTAAAAATTTAAAATCAAAATGTTGTTCGCTAAGATAATCCCTTTCCACAGAACAAAATCAGGGAGTATTTCAAGGGCACAAAAGTACAGAATTAAATGGAAAGCGCCATAAAATTTGTTGAAAAAGTTACTAAAGCACTTATAAAACAGCAGAATTTTAGCAATTATTATAACAAAACCGATAAAATAAGGAGCAATTTGCGGTGACAGATCGAAATACACAATCAAAAGTACAATTGGAAAAAGTAAAAATCCGGCCCCGATTACAACATTAAAGTAAGATTCCAGCCAAATAATATTGCGTGTTTTGTTAAAGAAAATCCAATTTACAAAGCTATAAAGAAGCCATTTGATGACAAAGAAAAAAACTACATAACCAATGTAAAATACTTAGCAATAAACAATGAGGAACCGTACGAAAAAGGAGCAGGTCATGGTCCGAAAAATAATCGTACACACAAAAACCGGATAATATACAGGTCTGCAATATCAGCACCAATGTATAACGCACATCAGATGCGGTAGTATCATCAAACAAACTGGCACGCTCTTTAGACAAAGCAAAATTCTTAAATTGCTGTTCAAGATGTTTCTTGCCATGTGCCAGCACGTATGATACCAGGATAAAGCAAAGAAACAGCACGCAGGTCACCATCCAGTCCGAACGCAGCTGATAGGGCAACTCCATTCCTCTCATCCGTCTTCCTTGGACATATGACACACGCTGTGTGTCAAAGCCGTATCAACACGGCTCTGCTCTTCCGTATAAAGTTGGAGAATATACGCTATTCCGGGATGACAGGTTTCACTCATATCGCTGCAAATTTACGTATTTCCTTGTTCCAAACAGGCGTTGTATAGAGCAAATTTATCGCTTCTTCGGCTGTTGAAGCCACCTTCCAGATCGCAACATGCTCTTTACGCATAAAATTACCCTCCACCGCCCTTTGCAGCATTTCAAGCAAAGGATTATAAAACCCGTTGATATTCAAGATGATTATCGGATTAAGATAAAGCCCCAGCTGCTTCCAGGTGATGATTTCAAGCAATTCCTCCAATGTGCCGCAACCTCCGGGCAATGCAATGACACCATCGGACAAATCGGCCATCATCCGTTTACGCTCGTGCATGGTTTCCGTCTCAATCAATCGGGTCAGCCCTGTATGGTGCCACCCCTGCTCCACCATAAAATGAGGGATTACCCCCGTCACCGTACCGCCTGCAGCCAATGCTGCATCGGAGGTAGCCGCCATCAGGCCGATACAGCCTGCCCCGTTAATCAGATTGATCTTCTTTTCAGCCAGAAGACGTCCTAATTCTTCCGCTACATCAAAATACACCTTCGCTATCTTTGTGCTGGACGCACTATATACACATACATTCTTTATATCATTCATATAATTCCTTATGTTTTCGGGCGGATCCAATCCTCCCCTGCCAGCCAATGACGCTCATTGCCGCAGGAACGAATTGAATTCGCCCGTATACATCACCATATTCGAATCCGTTTCTTACAAACCGAACGCTTCCTTTATCTTATCCACATAATCCAGCTTCTCCCAAGTGAACAGTTCCACTTCCAGCGTCTTTGCTTCATGATACATGGATTCGTATGTCTTGGTCACCACTTTCGGCTCACGTCCCATGTGACCGTAAGAAGCTGTTTCCTCATAAATAGGATTACGCAGTTTCAAACGCTCTTCAATGGCTTTCGGACGCAGATCGAACAGTTCGTCTATTTTCTTAGCAATCTCTCCGTCGCTCAGTTTCACATTGCTGCGACCGTACGTATTTACGTAGATATTGATAGGACGGGCCACGCCAATGGCGTATGACACCTGCACCAACATTTCATCGGCAACACCGGCAGCAACCATATTCTTTGCGATATGGCGTGCTGCATAGGCAGCACTACGGTCTACCTTACTGGGGTCTTTTCCTGAGAACGCCCCGCCACCGTGAGCACCTTTTCCACCGTATGTATCCACAATAATCTTACGGCCGGTCAAACCGGTATCTCCATGAGGACCGCCGATCACAAACTTACCTGTAGGGTTCACATGATAAACTATCCGGTCATTGAACAAAGCCAATACTTCTTCATTATGAATTCCGGCAATGACACGTGGCATCAGGATTTCAATCACATCCTGACGAATCTTGGCCAACATCTCTTCGTCGGCCTTCAACTGAGCTTCTTTGGAAGAATCAGCCGGGGTTACAAACTCGTCATGCTGGGTAGAAACCACAATCGTATCAATGCGTACCGGCTTGCCGTTATCATCGTATTCAATAGTAACCTGGCTCTTGGCGTCGGGACGAAGATAAGTCATCACCTTCCCTTCACGACGGATTTCGGCCAGTACCATCAACAGTTTATGTGCCAGGTCCAGTGACAGCGGCATATAGTTTTCCGTTTCATTGGTAGCATAACCAAACATCATTCCCTGGTCGCCCGCACCCTGGTTCATAGGGTCTCGCGTTCCACGCCACGGTTGATATCCGCACTTTGTTCGTGAATGGCAGAAAATACGCCGCAGGAGTTTCCTTCGAACATATATTCGCTTTTGGTATAACCGATACGGTTAATCACTTCACGTGCAATGCGCTGCAAATCTACATACGCCTTGGTTTTCACTTCTCCAGCCAGCACTACCTGTCCGGTAGTCACCAGGGTTTCGCAAGCTACTTTCGAACTGGGGTCAAACGCCAACAGTTTATCAAGCACAGCGTCCGATATTTGATCGGCCACTTTGTCGGGGTGTCCTTCAGACACCGATTCGGATGTGAATAAATATCCCATTCTAAATTGAAAATTAAGAATTAAAAATTAAAAGTTAATTCGTTAACCACCTTGGGAAGTTATCAGAGTAGATAAATGTAAATAAGAAAGTCAATGTATTTTTTAGCATTTTTTTCTGTGGTTGCAAGCTACTCAAATCTCTCCACTGTTTTTAACGGCTGCAAAGATAAGCATTATTCCTTAACCATTCTATAAATTCCCGGTTCTTTAACATTGGAATAGCAATTATTTAGAAGAAATTAAACCTAATCTGACCGATTTCCGTTAATTTTGCATCATGAGCAAAGAAAAGACCGCATTTATACCTAAACAATATTTCGCAGTGGTAGCCGTACTGCTGGCTATCATGATGTCCGTACTGGACGGAACCATTATGAATATCGCATTACCCACGCTGGCACACGATTTCGATGTCACCCCTTCCAATGCCATCTGGATTGTCAATGCCTATCAACTGGTGATTACCATGACCTTGCTATCATTTGCCTCATTAGGTGATATTTACGGTTACAGACGGATATTTCTGACCGGCATCTCCATTTTTGCAGGCGCCTCTTTGGCCTGCGCCCTCTCGGACTCTTTCTGGATGCTGACTGTCTCCCGTATCATTCAAGGTTTCGGGGCGGCCTGTGTAATGAGTGTCAATACCGCCCTTATCCGTTTAATTTACCCGCCGCAGATACTAGGGCGCGGAATGGGCGTAAATGCCATGGTGGTAGCTGTTTCGGCCGCCGCAGGTCCATCCATTGCAGGCAGTATCTTAGCATTGGGAAGCTGGCACTGGCTTTTTGTAATCAACATTCCTTTGGGATTGGCTGCATTAGTGATCGGACATCGGTTCTTACCGCATAATCCGGCTTCAGACACAAAACACAAGTTTGATAAAATCAGTGCAATAGCCAACGCACTGACCTTCGGGTTGTTAATTTATACCTTGGAAGGTTTTGCACACGCCGAAAACAGAAAGTTCATTGCCATCCAGTTGGTTTTGTTAATCATAATCGGCACTTATTTCATCCGCCGCCAACTGAAGGAAACGACCCCTATCCTACCTGTGGACTTACTGAAGATTCCTATTTTCGCTCTTTCTATCGGTACTTCCATCACCTCATTCACCGCCCAGATGCTGGCTATGGTTTCCTTACCGTTTTTTATGCAGAATATATTGGGATACAGCGCCGTACAGATCGGTTTGCTACTTACCCCCTGGCCATTGGCTACCATCCTGACCGCACCACTTGCAGGCAGACTGGTAGAGAAAGTACATCCCGGATTGCTGGGAGGCATCGGCATGGCCATCTTCGCTACCGGCCTATTCACACTCTATTTGCTTCCCCCCCATCCGGCAGAATGGAATATCATCTGGCGAATGGCACTCTGTGGTATGGGCTTCGGGCTGTTCCAGACGCCCAATAATGTAACCATTGTTTCTTCCGCTCCCACTCACAGAAGCGGTGGAGCCAGCGGTATGCTAGGTACGGCGCGTCTGTTAGGTCAGACTTTGGGAACACACTGGTTGCTTTGTTGTTCCGTATGTTCGCCGAAGGACATCGGGCGCAGGCTTGTTTGTTATTAGCCATATTCTTTGCCATTGCCGCAGGCGTGGTAAGCAGTATCCGTATGACACAGGCTTCTCCGGCAGGAAAGAAATAAAGCCCCGGCAAGTTGTTGAACAGAAACATTTCCTTTCTGATAAAAACTTTCTCTTGTTTTTTATCTTTGAGGGCAAAGAAAAAAAGAATGAATTTATCTATCTTTGGAGAGAATTTAAACAATCAAAACCTGATGAATATATGAAAAAGACATTGCTCTTACTTTTTACCCTTCTTTTAGCCCTGTCGGCACAATCACAAAATTCGTTACGGCTAATGACCTATAACATTAAAAATGCAAACGGAATGGATGATGTATGCGACTTCCAACGCATAGCCGATGTAATCAATCATATCCACCCCGAAGTGGTAGCCTTGCAGGAACTGGACAGCATGACCCACCGCAGCGGACAAAAATACGTACTGGGCGAGATAGCCGGACGTACGCAAATGCACGCTTACTTTGCCCCTGCCATTGATTACGACGGAGGAAAATATGGTATCGGACTTCTCACCAAAGAAATTCCCGTCAGCCTGAAAACCATGACACTTCCCGGACGGGAAGAAGCACGTGCGCTGATTATGGCAGAGTTCGACAACTACATTTATTGTTGCACCCATTTGTCTCTCACCGAAGAAGACCGCATGGCCTCACTGGAGCTTATAAAAGACTTTGCCGCCGCTCACAAAAAACCTTTTTTCCTGGCCGGCGACCTGAATGCCGAACCCGAATCCGCATTCATAAAATACTTGCAACAGGATTTTCAGATACTTTCTGACGTAAACCAGCATACATTTCCGGCTCCCGCCCCTACAGAAACCATTGATTATATTACAGCACTGAAACAGAACATGAAAGGCTTCACAGTAACCTCCGCACAGGTAGTAAATGAACCGGTAGCATCAGATCACCGTCCCTTAGTAGTGGTGCTTGAACAAAAATAAGCCCAACAGAGAATATGGAAATAAATAAAAGAGAGAACATCGGATGGATAGACTTGCTACGCGTCACCGCCTGTTTTTTAGTTGTATTCGCCCATTGCTGTGACCCTTTTGTGGCACGTTTTGACACAGACCGTCCTACTTTTCTGCAAGGGTGCGCATTGGGAAGTGCCGTACGCTGTTGCGTGCCCTTGTTTGTGATGATGACAGGAGTGCTGCTGTTTCCTGTACGAAACGGCATGAGTGAATTTTACAAAAAGCGGATCGGCCGCATTGTTGTCCCGCTTATCTTCTGGTCGGTCATGCTGCCTGTATTGTATTTCATTTATCTGAATTACATCACCACGACAGACAATCCTACCATAGACATGTCCGCCTTCACCCTGGAAATGACTATCACGAAGATTTGGACATTCATTTTCAATTTCAACTATGACACCACTCCTCTGTGGTATCTGTATATGCTGGTGGGGCTCTACTTCATCATCCCCATCTTCCATGCATGGCTGGAGCGTGCTACCCGGAAAGATATCAAGCTATTTCTTTCCATCTGGGGCATCTCCTTGTTCCTTCCCTACATAAAGATGGCCGCTCCCGCACTGGGATATATCGGCAACTGGGGCAATATGGATATCCTGGGAGTGTGCGACTGGAATGCATTCGGTTCATTTTATTATGTTTCCGGATTTATCGGCTATCTGATACTGGCCCATTATCTGGTAAAATACCCGCTGCAATGGAGTTGGAGAAAAACCCTGGCTATCGGTATCCCTATGTTTGTGACAGGGTACGCCATCACTTTCGGCGGCTACCTCATCATGCAGGAATATTTTCCGGGAAACTACGCCTATCTGGAAATAGTATGGCTTTTCGGCGGCATCAATGTATTTATGATGACATTTCCTGTTTTTGTCTGCATACAGAAGCTTAAAATACCTTCTTCGCCTGTTCTTTCAAAAGTGGCATCCATGACCTTCGGCATTTATCTGTGTCATTTCGTCTTCGTGCAAATGGGATATGACTTGTTCGCCTCGCTGTTGCCTCAGGGGATTCCTGCCATAATACACATTATTTGCATGGCCGTAACAGCCTTTCTCATCAGCTACCTGGTGGTCAGAGGGATGTATGCATGCAAATGGACCAGAAGATTTGTGGCGTAAAAACAACGGATTCAAAACACAAGGAGTTACAGTATCCAGTTGGCTGATTATTTCCTTCAAATTCTTCATTTACTTATTAAGTGTTGATAACCAATTATTTACCATGATTGATTTATTCATAAATTCTTCATCATTTTGTCATAGGATATTTCAATAGAAAGCACAACATTACAACCGTTATAAATGGCGCAAACAAAATGAATTCCGTTCCTGTAACTTGAGTGATTCCACCGGTATTCTCTCCCAATCTCTGCCTTTTCATTTAATCGTTTCACCTTTAGTGATGAAAGTTCATCACTAAGGTAATCAAACTTCATCACTAAAGTGATACAGTTTCTTCACTTTAGTGATAAAACTTGATGAAAAGGCAGAAGAACAAAATACAACAGACAGATTTCACTGACAAGACAAAGAGCTTTCATGCTTTCCCACCTCACTTCCAAAGGAGAAGCCACGGAAAGCATAAAAAAACTGACTTTTCCCTCTATCAGATACAAGTTGCCCGGATTTATGACTATATTTGCAAAATCTGAACACATTCTTAATGAAAGCTTTACTTTTGACAGGACTACTATTCATTCTCATCCTCCCCGGATGCAGAAAAGAGACAAGCATACTTCCGCTATTACAATCTGTAGAGGAACTGATTCCCATGTATGCCGATAGTGCTTCTGTGCTACTGGACAGCATACAAGCCCCCGATGAACTGACTGATAAGGACTTTGCCCACTGGTGTATGCTATGCGGTAAAGTAACGGACGAAGCAGCCACCGGATTACTCCCTATCTACCAATGGCAACGGGCACAACAATGGTTCACCGAACACGGCACGGCAGAAGAACAGGCGCAAATAGACTTGTATCTGGGCCGTGCTTATGTAGAAGATGGGGAGTATGATAAAGCAATGCAAATATATGCCGATGCGCTGCAACTGGCCAAAGAACATCAGGCCTATAATGTGGCAGGGTATATTTGTGCCTATATGGCAGATTTGTATGGTTTTAGAGATATAACCAGTGAACGTCTGGAGAAAAGAAAAGAGGCCAGTAACTTCTTCAAGAAAGCAAGGAACTACAAAAGCTATGCATACGCCTTAAAAGATTTAGCGTGTGAATGTACACTCACTGATTCTTTTAATTGCACCATACCCTTACTTCAAAAGGCTGATTCCATCTCACAACTACTGCATAACAAAGATTTAACAGCTGATGTAGCCAATGCTTTTGGAGTGATATATGAGGCACAAGAAAAATACAAGAATGCCGAAAGATATTTCTTAAAAGCCATTGAAACGGGCAGCAAAGAAAGCTATAAGGATTCTATCTCCCTATTACACATATATATAAAAGACAACCAACTGGCAAAAGCACACGAATGGATTGAAACGATAACCAAACACAATGATATCGCTTATTACTTCAATCAAGCTTACTACCTGCTTTATAAGGCAGAAGGAAAATACAAGGAAGCACTCCATTACAAAGAAATCTGTTCCGACATGCTCGATTCACTGACATTAGTTCAAAATGAGACAAAAGTATTG